>JAEEGH010010113.1_pt1 | contig 21751 bp, 20 predicted proteins | sample 9134181 | NCBI WGS metagenome assembly JAEEGH01 (sample SAMN16246544, study PRJNA631951) | gut metagenome | biome: gut microbiome; feature: rumen; material: DP-attached | host: Bos | place: Iran: Karaj | collected 2018-10
AGATGATGTATTACTGCAGCAGTTGCTGTGTAAGTATAAGCTGTCGTTATCACCTCATCGCCATGCCCTACGCCGAGCACATGCAGTGTCGCCTCTAATGCGGCGGTTGCTGAAGAAAGGCAGGCACATTTATTTACACCTACATACGCTGCTATCTCACGCTCTAATTCCTTTGTCTTTGGACCAGTGGTAATCCATCCTGACAAAAGCGTTTCTGCAACGTTATTGACTTCTTCTCTAGTAATATCCGGTGGTGAAAAAGGAATTTCTCTCATTTTATACTTACACACTCCTTTCTTTCGATTGCATTAAAAGGTACTACTTACAATTTAATAAAACCTCAATTATTTCATTTTGCGCCACTTCATCCAAATATGCATGCATAGGAACAGAAAAGGTTTTCTTACAGTATTCAATAGAGTTGTTAAAAGTTTCGCCGTATAGAGGCGCACCCTTAAAAACTTTTAGCATATGTTGCGGTGTCGGATAATATATCATATTTGGTATCCCTGCTGCATCTAACGCTTTTCTGGCGTCATCGCGCTTTTTTTCACTATCTGCTAAAAGTGCATATTGTGCATAAATACTCTTGCATTCTTTCTGAACAAAAGGTGTCTTATAGTGATTTTTCAATGTTTCATCATATTTCAATGCAATACTTTCACGATTACTTATTTCGTAATCAACTAAAGCTTTTAACTTTACGCGAAGCACTGCAGCTTGTATCGTATCCAGTCTTGAATTAAGTCCTATTCGTACATTATCATACTTGCTGCTACCTTTCCCGTGAACTCTCAAGCTCTTACAAAGCGTCGCTATTTCGTCATCATTTGTAAATACTGCGCCACCATCTCCGTAACATCCAAGAGGCTTTGCAGGGAAAAATGATGTTGCTGCTATATCGCCAAAACCACAGCAAGGCCGCCCTTTATAGTATGCACCAAAACTCTGTGCGCCATCTTCTATCATTATAAGATTATATTTATTACAAATACTCCTAATTTCGTCAATATGTGCCGGATTACCGAGAAAGTCCACCGTTGTAACAAACCTTGGCCGATATTTCCCTTCTTTTATTACTTCTTTTATCTGTTTTTCCAAGCTAACCGGACATATTGTATATGTGTCTCTGTCAATATCACAAAAAACAGGAACCCCACCGAGCATTACAGCCGGTTCCACAGATGCAATAAACGTTACATCCGGGCAGAATACTGCATCACCAGGCTTAATATCATATGCCATATAAATTAATTGCAGTGCGTCCGTTCCACTTGCACAAGCTATTGCATGCTTTACCCCTAAAAAGCCGCAAAGTTCTTTTTCGAACAACTCGACTTCTTCTCCCATGATAAAACTAGCGTTTTTCATGACATTAGTTATAGCGGGATTGATTTTATCTGCTAGCTCTGCATATTGCCTTTTTAAATCTATAAACTCCATTTATGTACTCCTATTTCTCAATTAAACCATTCGGACTTTCTGTAAATCGGCGCCCACAATTTTTACAAATCAAATCTGCTCCTAACCTTTTACCGCATTCACAAACCCATCCAATCTGTTTCGCCGGATTCCCGGCTATCAATGCATAATCTTTTACGTCTTTTGTTACTACAGATCCCGATCCGACCATAGCATGCCTACCTATTGTTACACCACAAACAACTGTAGCATTTGCGCCAATGCTTGCCCCATATTTCACTAAAGTTTTTGCATAATTCATACGATCTGTAGGGTAAAGGCATCTTGGAACCGTTACATTTGTAAAAGTCATTGCCGGGCCACAAAATACATAATCCTCCAAAGTTACCCCATCGTAAACATTCACATCATTTTGAAGTTTGCAATGGTTTCCGACAACCGCATGATTATCTATAAATACATTCTGTCCTATATTACAATTGTTCCCCACCTTTGCGTTTCCACATACATGAGAGTTAGACCATATTTTTGTATTATTTCCTACAACAGCTCCCTCATCAATTAATGCTGTTTCATGCTTAAAATAATTCACTTTGAAACCCCCGTTCCAAAATAATTGAAACCATTTTCCTCTATTTCTTTTATAGAATAAATATTTCTAAAATCAAAGAATAAATTACCATTCATTAATGACTTTGCTCTGTCTAAATCTATATTTCTAAACTCTAGCCATTCAGTTATAATTGCAATCGCATCTGCCCCTTTTAGTGTGCTGTATAAATCATCACACCAATTCAGATTGTCTGATTTATGCAAACGCTTTCGGGCCTCCTCCATAGCTTTAGGATCATATATGTTAAGCTTGTAATTACCGCTATTTAATAATTCCTCTATTATTTCCAAGGCAGGGCTTTCTCTTACATCGTCAGTATCGGGTTTAAAAGCAACCCCTAAAACAGCTATAGTCCCGCTAGACAAATTATTCATTATTTTTTCGGCACAGTAGCGTTTCTGAGTTTCGTTAGATTTAATAACGCTATCGATTATACTCAGGTTAACACCATACTCCTTGCCTGTGCGTACTATTGCTTTTGTATCTTTTGGAAAGCAGGAACCGCCATACCCCGGACCCGGATGAAGGAATTTAGGTGAGATTCTCCCATCTTGGCCCATCGCTTTTGCTACTTCAAGTACATTTGCTCCAACTGCTTCACATAATTGTGACATTTCATTTATAAAAGCTATCTTTGTAGCCAAAAAAGCATTGGATGCATATTTAATTATTTCTGCCGTTTCAGGTGTAGTAAGCATTATTGGTTTGCTTGAACGATTAAAAACTTTATAAAGAGAAATCAGTTTCTCTTTGGCAATTTCCGAATCAGAACCAATAATGATTCTATCCGGATTTAAGAAATCGCCTATTGCTTTACCCTCACGTAAAAACTCCGGATTTGAAGCGACATCTACTTTGAAATCTAGACCTCTTTTTTTAATTTCATTATTTATAATTGAATATACTCTTCGAGATGTTCCAACAGGTACCGTAGACTTATCTACAACAACCTTGTATCCATTTGCCAACTTGCCAATTTCTTCTGCAACATTATATATGTAAGTTAAATCTGCATCTCCGTAATCAGTTTCCGGTGTACCCACTGCGATAATAATTATTTCTGAAGATTCTATCGCATATTTCTCATCGGTAGTGAATGATATTCTTTTTGCCTTTATATTTCTTTCAATTAAATCTTCGGCACCGACTTCATATATAGGCATTTGGCCATTACTTAACATATCAATTTTTGCTTTGTCAACATCTAGACATATTACGTCATTACCAAAGTCCGCAAAGCAAAGACCAGCTATTAACCCTACGTATCCTGTTCCTATAACTGTTATTTTCATAATTCTTTTCCCTTATTGATATAATCTAGCTGAAAGATTTTTATAATCCAGCCATTTTTCTGCAATTCTCCCAGAACTATTTTTCATAATTTCAAGGGACTTCAAATCAATATTAGTTATAATTTCAACTATTTCTTCGACACTATTAATGAGAAATCCGTTGCCGTCAACAAGGTTTATATAATCCGGAAGGTTGTTAAGTATTACTGCACATCTTGCGCAAATAGCATTTTGTGCTATTGCTGAAACTTTTCCCGGTTGAATATAAACATCGGCTGCATTAAGATAATATAGTAAATCCTGCCCGGATTTCCATCCTAAATAGATTATCCTATCATCCTTTTCAATAAGCCTAATTGCTTTTTCTTTTATTGATTCATCTAACACCCCGATAATAGCAAATTTGAAATCTTTTCGTCCGATTTTCGCAAAAGTTTCAAGAAGTTCTACCGTCTTTTTTTGCCAATCCATCTTCCCCGCATGTACGAAAAGCATTTCTCCGTCATTTATGGCTAACTCTTTTCTTACGTTAATTATGGCTGATTCCCGTTCTTCTTTACTCAAGGTTTCACCCCCAAGTGGCAGGTATTCTAATTCGTTATCTGATAGTCCATAAACTTCCTTTGCAAAAATGTGGCAACCTTCTGTAATATAAAAGATTTTATCAATATAGTTCTTCGCTTTATGAATAAGCCTCTTGTAAACAACCCCGTGCAAAAAATATCTCGAGAGCCAATTTGTAGCCGATGTATAATAATCAGCATGTGTATCACAATACACCCTTGTTTCAGGATGCCTTTTCTTATATTTTGACACAGTTAGTATTTCATAATCATTTATTCCATGATGTAAAATAACATCTGGTTTTAATTCATCAAGTAAATAATCTAACTGATTGACTTTTCGAAGCTTGTCGGTCAATGTTTCATTAAAAACCCAATCATATTTTACTCTAATAAGCCTAATTCCAGTCTCTAATAAGCTATCCTCCGGTTCAACATTGCAAAGCTTGCCGTCGATAAACTTTTTACAATTAGTTATGACTGTTACGTTATGCCCATCCAGCGCATTTTGTTCTGCCATCATGTTGTCTTGATATGTCAGCCCCGGTGTAAAACTGCCTGCTAAAGTTATATGAACTATATTCATTTTTTATCAAATCTCCCGACAAAATCAGTGGATGAAACATTTTTCAAAGGCAACTTTACAGGTTTCCCAATTGCTGCGCTTTGATAGATAGCAAGAACCATTTCAAGCGCATTTCTCCCTGCCACAGCATCGACATATGGCTTGCGATTGTTGTTTATCGCCTCAATAACGTCTGCATAAAGACTAGTATGGCCATTGCCGTATACATTGCTGGTTTCCTCATGCAAATTCTTATATTCCAGATCTTCTGCTGTTTCATCAGCAAAACTCCATACATCAATATTGTTTGTAGAAGTGCCTCCTATCTTTACAGTCCCTTTTTCCCCAAACAGATACAGGGTTTCTTCAAGATTCTTTGGGTAAACATTTACTGTACCTTCAATAGTTCCCACTGCGCCGTTTTTAAACTTTACTACCGCCATACCTATGTCTTCGCACTCAAGGTAATCATGGAATTGTTGTTTGGTAGTCCCGTATACTTCTTCTACTTCATCTCCCATCATCCAACGAAGAAGGTCTATTCCATGAATACACTGATTCATTAGGCAACCTCCATCCTGTGCCCATGTTCCACGCCATGGAGCCTGATCGTAATAGTCTTTGTTGCGGTTCCAACGCACATTAATAGAGCCATGGGAAAGCTTACCAAAACGCCCTTTTTCAAGTGCTGTGCGCATTTGCTGTATAGCTAAATTAAATCGGTTTTGATGACATGCGGATACTTTTACCCCTTTATCCTTGCTAAGCCTAATTATCTCGTCTGCTTCCTGTATCGACATAGCCATGGGTTTTTCAATAATGCAATTAATTCCTGCATTAATGCAGTCTATTGCAATCTTCGCATGTATACCCGATTCTGTCGCAATACCAATCAACTCTAAATCCGGGTGTTCTCTAAGCATGACCTTATAATCTGTATATCTTTTGACACTGCCTGGTTCATTCATACCCGCTTTTGCAAGCAGCGTTTCCATCGCTTCTGTTTTTAAATCGCAAACAGCTATAATATTTAATCCGTTATTCAGTGCTGCCCTTAAATGATTAATCGCAATACGACCGCAGCCAATTAATGCATATTTCACTTTATCTCCCACTAATTACCATTAAGATATCTGGTACAACTAAATTATAAAAAATAGAATTATTATTTACTAAATTTGTCTTTCGCTTAAATCTTCAGACATTTAGATTATCTTTGTAGAAGGGAATATCCTTCTTAACGCTGTATGCATGTGTCGGCTTTTTAATTGCATCAAGCAATCGAGTTTTTGCCAGGAATTCAACAATTGCTGCGTACAAAATATATTTGATAAATAGAACTTTATCTATCCTCTTCTCAATAACAATCGGATTTACAGGCTTCTTTTCCAATACATCAACTATAGCTTTCGCTGTCCGCTCTGTACATTTGCCATCTACCTTGCTCATGAAATATTCGTACGTCTTTTCTGACATCTTTTGGATTGCTCTTTCAATTATCTCATCGTTAATTTCTGATAGAGATGATATCTTTATGTATTGTTCTATTCCGTACGGAATGGCTTCTTTGATGTTAGGCATAACTTCACAAACTAAAGGTGGAACACCCATAGCTTCGGCTTCAAATGCACTGGTGCTATTCCAGACTACATTTAATTCAACATTGTATAGCCAATCATAAATCGAGTATTTAAAAATCTTGTGGGCTCTAGAATCTAAAACGAAATCCTCATTAGATGATGGATGTGGTCTAAATATCAATTCGTATTTATCAAAAAAAGTTTCATTTAACGATGAAATATCATCAAGCGTTTTCCAAAATGATTCTTTCTTTATCATGCCCGCTTTAACATTAAGCTCTTCATCCAAACTGAGACGTTTAGCCTCTTCGCGAAAATCTTCCTGCGCATAATCCTTATAAGCATTACGCCCTTCTGCAAAAAGAATCCATTTTTTCTTCATGTCAAGATTGAATTCTTTCGCCAATTCTTCTTTCTTTTTTAATCTTGACGAATCTAATATATCATCACTGCGAATATTCCCATTAATGTATATCAAGTCCTCGCTAACACCTTTAGCGATTAAAATATCTTTTATTAAATCATTCCAAACGAAATGGAACATATTATTTTGATACTTAACCGGTGGTAAGCATACATCTTTTGATAAATCATCAAAAACTTGCTCAGCATATAGGCTGACAACTCTTATTCCTTCATTTTCCTCGATTAAAGGAGCTAAGAGTTCGTAAATTGTCTCAGTACAAATAGATGCGATTATCATGTCTATTCGCTTTCTTTTTGATAATAACATGACTTTATGAATTTCAAACGCTTCTGAATAAAGATAAACTTCTACATCTTCCACCTCTTCGAGTTTATCCTTTAATCTTTTTAAAGCCTTGTATTCTCTGACTATGTGATTAAACAGAATCACAATGGTCTTTTTTCGCATTACTCTTTTGCTCCTTTCCGGAATCGTATATATTATAAAAACTCTTTTTCAATTCAATATTCTTATTCTGTATTGTAAAAAGAATCTTATTTGCAATCTTCTTTCCGCTATTCCCCACGCCATATGGGCTGACTATTTTTTTACAAATATTTTTATGCTCATCGCTAATTGCCAATTCTATAGCTTCTTTAATACTCCTTGCGTCTTCAGTACAATTAATGATACTTTCTGATTGTAAACGTCCTCGTTGCCGATCTCCAATATTAATTGTTGCTACCTTAAGCGCAGGAGCTTCCACGATACCACTAGATGAATTGCCTAAAACAAATTCAGCATGCTTCATAAGAGACAAATACTTATACGCGCCGAGTGATGCAAACACATACAAATTGTCACTATCCTTTGCCTCTTGATCAAAAATCTTGTTTATTCTGTTCCCGCTTTGATCAGCATTCGCCTTTGTAATGATAAATACTATGTCTGGGAAAGCCTTCATAGCCCTTATTAATTCAGATACTTTTTTGTCAGGTGCTTCTAATTCTGTTGTAACAGGGTGGTAGGTGCATAAAGCATACCTACATTCCGGTAGCCCAATGCTCTTCAACGCTTCTTTCTTGCTAATCTCCTCAATCGACATTATATTGTCTATGCTCGTCGAACCATAATTAAAAACTCGATCCGGCGCCTCTCCAAGTTGTATTACCCTTCTCCTGCTCTCATCATTTGTTACAAAGTGCAAGTAACTGATTTTTGTAATTGAGTGACGAATCCACTCGTCAATGGCTCCCTCAGTCGTATCACCCCCGCAAAGATGAAAAATAGGCGTCTTCGTATTACCTGCTGCAATAGCAATTGCTAACAACTCATATCTATCACCAAGCAATACCACGGCATTATATCTCTCTTTTGAAAACAGACGCGTGAATTTTATAAGTGCATCAGCCTGATTTTCAGCTATATCTACCTCTGAATCGTTGTTTACAGAAATAGGAATAGTCTTATCAATTCTTATGCTATCAGCTTCGATTTCTTTAATTGTGCTGCCATGCCTTTCACTTAAATGTGTCCCGGTAACGACTAAATCAATCTTGACTTCTTTATTTTCATTCTTTCTAAGTTCAATTATTACCGGCTTTAATAGCCCATACTCAGCTCTGGTTGCTGTCACAATAGCAATCTTCTTCATATTTTTATAAGTTCATCCTCTTCAAAATCCTTTATAGCTTTTGTTCCTAATACTTTATTCCATTCCATTGGGTTAATACCTGTCCCCGGGCGCTTTGTCGTAATGTTTTCTTCCGTAAGAGTTTCTCCTTTTGATATTTTAGTTAAAGCAACAATACTCTTCCTAGCTACATCTCTATTCATAAGTTCTGCTCTAGACATATGTTTTTTATCCCCCCCTAGAGCAAGCTCTATCTTTCGTATGCTCTTAATCATATTCTCCAGTTCGTGAGGTTCAAGACTTGCCTTATGATCCGGCCCCGGTAAATTTCTATCTAAAGTAAAGTGCTTTTCTATGACAGAAGCTCCTAAAGCAACTGCCGCTATATCAACTTCTATCCCCTGTGTATGGTCTGAATATCCAATTGGATACCCGAATCGCTCGCCAAGTGTTTTCATCACATTTAAGTTGACGCTCTCAAAAGGCGCAGGGTACTCCGTTGTACAATGAAGAATTGTGATATGTGGTGTTCCGTTTTCCTCCAACACTTTAATAGCTGCAGCAATTTCATCCATTTCGGCCATTCCTGTAGAAAGGATAACATCCTTATGCGTTTTTCCTATTTCCACAAGATACGGATAATTTGTAATTTCTCCGGATGGGACCTTCCAAATCTCCTGCTTATCATTTAGGAAATGTATACTTTCAATATCAAACGGAGTAGAAAGGAAGATTATGCCAACCCTTTTACAATAATCTGCAAGCTCCACAAACTCATCAAAACTTAAAATAAGTTTACTAAGCATTTCTTTTTGGCTCTCCGCTTTACCTGTATTGTGTTTCTGGTATTCTGCCATATCAGCATACTTTGAAACTAGGGAATCCAATTTTGCTGTTTGAAACTTTACAATATCAGCGCCACATTCTTTTGCAATATCAACCAGTTTTTTTGCCATCTCGAGACTTCCGTTATGATTAATACCGGCCTCTGCTATAATCAATGTCCTCTGCTTCATTATACTGCCCTCAATAGATTATTATACTGTTTTTATAACTTTAGCCGGAACTCCAACTGCTACGCAATTAGAGGTTATGCTACGATTTACAACCGCACCTGCTCCAACTGTACTATTATCTCCAACGGATAGTCCCTGTATTATTTGTGCGCCCGTTCCCACACTTGCACACGATGAAATATGTACTTTCCCTGAAATGTTCACTCCAGGATAGACGGTGACAAAATCTTCCACAACCACATCATGTCCTATTGTGCAATTTAAATTTATATGCGCAAAATCTCCGATTGTAACATCCACTGTAGCTATTACACCGGCACAAATAATATTTCCCTTCCCAAGTACTACGCTTGCCGAAGCGTTTACACTTGGATCTACAATATTAGGAAACACTAAATTCCCTTTGTCCTTATAGCGTTCATAAATCTTCTTGCGTACTTTTGAATCGCATATTGCTATAACAACATTTAATTCGCCTACATAGTTAATAACAAACTCATCATCACCAATTACATTTGGATTGTTTACATCTTTATCGATATATCCAATGAAATCCCACGTTGGTTCCAATGCATTGATACGTTCAATAATCCATTCAACTTCCCTGCCGAACCCCCCATGCCCAACTATTACTATTTTTTTCATGTGCTCCCCTTTATTCACCATACATCTTTATCCGCATTTTATTCAATTCGGATAATTGACCCATATCCATCCACTCATTTTCGCTAATAGGAAAAGCAGAAACCTTTTTCCCTTTCTGCCTTTCCATTTCTACAATGTCTGGAAAGCCTATTGGCACACCTTCCTCTATATCATTAATGACCTCAGGTTCCACTATGTAAACCCCGGTATTGGTTAAAAAAGAAATCAAAGGCTTCTCGCGCATCTTCTCTATAACACCGTTTAATCCAATATCTACGACTCCATAAGGGATATTTATATTCTTGTAGGCGCATATCATAGTAATAGCATTCTTATTCTCTTTATGGAATTTTACCATACTTTCATAGTTTGCCGTTAACAATGCATCACAGTTAGCAAAAAAGAATGTCTCATTAATAGCCCCTCTTAAAAGGCTAAGTCCTCCTCCTGTTCCTAAAGGTTTCTCTTCATCATACCATTTTATCGAATAGTTACTTTCACAGTCACTGAAATATGCTTTCATTAACTCCTTTTTGTAATTTACTATCACATGGAAATCATTGCACTCGTATGACTGATATTCTCTTATGATGTGCTCTATGATTGGGATTTCACCTACGGGAATAAGCGGCTTTGGCAAAACCTTTGTAAATGGATCCAGTCTAGTTCCTCGTCCACCTGCATTTATAATAACGGGCATTTTTAATGGCGCTTTGTCCTTCATTCCTTTACCCTTGCCCGCATATAAATCTAAGAGTATCCCGTTTTCATCAATAATAGGAATAATGACAAAGTCTCTATTATGATACAAGCGTTCCGCTTCATATTCACTTTTGGCGATTTTAGGGGATTTATTGGCAGCTTCTAACGCCTTTGCGGACATGCTCCCGCCTGACAGCAAAAATCGTCTGACATCACCGTCAGTCAAGCACCCTAAAAGTTTGTTTCCATCATCCACAAGGAATAATATTCCGGAAGAATTTGCATCTATCTTTTGCATTGCTTCCGATACGGTCAGCTTATCTTGTCCAATAAAGATCTCTATTCTATCCATTTTTAGTCTCTTTTTCACCTTCAGTTAGTCAGTTTCTGATTAAAAGTTACTCTTTCCATACTGGAGTTTTAAGTATCCATCGACCATTTTCGTCTTTTTGAAACAATTCTTTATTATATAATGAATCTATAATATCCCAAAATTCCGTTTCGGTATAGCCACAGAAATCGCAAAAATCTCTAACGCAAAGAGGATCCAGATTTCCATCATGTTCCTCCACCAGTTTCTTGGCTTCGTCCCGCGAAATCATACCATACCTAACCATCCTTGAAGCATAATCTGTTGCAGTGGCATGCCCAAACTTTGGATATTTCATCCATGAGTGAACCAAATATGCACGGCTATCAATCTGGTCAAAGTTTTCCACGTGATGCGTCCTGACCCATTCATGCGTAAGATCGTGGAATCCATGTTTTGAAGCAAACTCATAATTTCTAAAACTATTCCAAGGCTGAAAATACGATATGTATATAGGATCAAGTTTGTCCATCTCGCTTTGTTTTGGCGCCCTTGTCAAAAACAAGTCCTTCGCTGTAACACCTGCGCCCTTGATTAATTCGTCTTCTTCAAGGCCTGAAGCAACACCATTTTTTAACTGTTCCTTTGCGGAGTAAGTTTCTTTCGCATCTGATCCGCCATATTCATAACTAACATTCTCACCATAAACTAAGAGAGGCGTATTGAACTTTAAGGCCATTATTAGCGGATATGTATAAATCAGCCGATCTATATACCAAGTAGGTTTCCCGTATTTTTCAAACATGTATCGCATCAGCTTTTTCTGAGCTCGTATGTCCGGTTTTATACTTATTATGTCACATCCAAACTCTTCAGATATATTTTTAAGATTATGAATGCCTGCATCAGTCATAGGAAAATTATCTTCAACAGAAAAAAGGATTGGATTCATCTTCATCACATTTTTCATAATATGAACCTGATAATGTGAATCTTTCCCTCCTGAGACAGCAATAGCACAATCCGGCCCGTCGCCATTCATCCCGCGATATTTATCACATATTATCTCAAATTCTTTCCATCTGTTGTCCCAATCAATATTCTTCCTTTTCTCGTATGATTGGCATGCTGAGCAAACACCCTCTTTATTAAAGCTGATTCCCGGCCTTGTATTCGGCATTACACACTTTTTGCAGTATAACATATTTTCCCCTTCCTTGATTTCTAATCTTCAGTCCATACTTTCGAGAAAACCTTATCTCGCTTTTCTATTGGTGGCGGAGTCATATAATCGCCATAGATTTGTTTAAGTAAATCATCAAAGCCACATGGTGCCGGCAACATCCTTCCTTCATACTCAACATCAGTCACATTCTCAAACCAAATAGCGGAATAAGAAACTATTCCATACGGAGGCGACATTATTGCCATATAGTCACCTTTTTCCGATTTGCACCCAAGCATTCTTCTGCAAATGTCTTGTTCGGTTTTGTTGCTTAAAACCAATTTTGCAATTTTAACAATGCAGGATTTTATTATACTTCTTCCTTTGCGAGGTTCTATTTCTTTTATTAATAGTTGCTTTGTTAGTTTTGACCAAGTATTAATATCAGCTACCCTATCTAACACAAAGCAATCCATATATATTCCTATCTCTCCGGTTTCATCGTATGTCCCTTTTTCAAAAAAATACATCCTTTCAGGTACGTCAGTATTGGTATGATTTGCTGTCTTCACCCCATATTTTTTATCAGGAGCATCCCTAAAAAATGTGATGAATTTCTCCATATTTTCTCTGCTGATAAACAAATCTATGTCGTTATCCCATGGGATGAAACCTTTTTCACGTACAGCTCCTAAAAGTGCCCCATAAGCCAAAAAATACTCTACATTGTTTTCTTTACAAATTTCATCGAATTTGAACAATAATTCTATGAGTTTCTTTTTAGATTCTTCATGGCTTAATTCTCTTTTCATGATATGCCCTCTCCAAATTGATTTTAACAATTAATTATATCAAAAAAATACATGTCCGTAAACCTGCATAAAACTTAATTTATAATTGAGTTGTTGCTTTATAGGATTGCTGTTTCGTTTTTTTTAGGGTATTATTTAATAGGTGGTTATTGCACTGACATATTACTTCCCGGAAGAAGGAAATCTTATGAAAGCACTTATATTAAATTCCGGTCTTGGCAGCCGTATGGGAAAACTCACCGCAGAGCATCCAAAATGTATGACTGAAATATCCGATGGAGAAACCATTTTGTCCAGACAATTGAGATTGTTTGCCAATAATGGGATTTCCGACATTATTATGACAACAGGCTACTTTGACAAAGTCCTGGTGGATTATTGCGAAGGTTTGCACCTTCCTTTAAGATATACCTTTGTTCCCAATCCATTATACAGAGAAACCAATTATATCTATTCCATATATTGTGCTCGAGAGTTCCTCTCCGACGGAGATGACTTTTTCTTGCTCCATGGAGATTTGGTTTACGAAGAATCTGTTCTAAAAGGAGAGTTATCAAGCAAAAATTCGGTCATGGCGGTATCCTCGTCATTACCTCTTCCCGAAAAAGATTTCAAAGCAGTGATATGTAATAACCGCATCAAAGCCGTTGGAATTGAGTTTTTTGATAATGCCTTGGCAGCTCAACCTTTATATAAAATTTGTAATGCAGATTGGATGATTTGGCTAAATCAAATAATCTCATATTGCGAGTCCGATGATAAAAACAAACGCAAATGCTATGCCGAAAAAGCATTTAACGAGGTCAGTGATATATGTGCAATATATCCGTATGACTGCAAAGATGCCTTATGCGCCGAAATAGACGACCCTGAAGATTTAAAAATAGTCTCAAGTATAATAACAAGCATAAACAACAAAGGAAAGAGGTAAGTTAGTTATGAAAGTATATATGTGCATGAGCACCGATATAATCCACAGCGGACATATAGCCATAATAAACAAAGCTGCCAAGTTGGGCGAGCTTACAATAGGTGTACTCTCAGATTCTGCTGTAGCCTCCTACAAAAGATATCCTCTCTTGCCTATGAGAGAAAGGATGTCGATGATAGAAAATATAAAGGGTGTAAGTGCTGTTGTTGAGCAAAACTCTCTTTCATATAAAGATAACTTGTTGAAATACAAGCCTGAAATTGTAGTTCACGGTGATAACTGGGCAAGCGGATTCCAAAAAGCGACAAGGGATGAAGTAATAGAAATTCTAAACTCCTATGGTGGAAAGCTTGTTGAATTTCCATATACACATGATGAAAAGCTTGACGAAATCGAAAAAAGAACCAGGGCAGAACTTGCAACTCCTGATGTTCGGCGCGGTCGCTTAAAGAATCACCTGGCAATGACAGGCTTTCTTACGGCTATGGAAGCTCATGACGGTCTGACCGGGTTAATTGTCGAAAAAACTGTAATCCACCAAGGCGGCGGTGCACATCAGTTCGATGCCATGTGGATATCTTCACTCTGCGATTCCACGGCAAAAGGTAAACCTGATATAGAACTGGTAGACATGACGAGCCGATTCAGAACAATTGAAGATATTTCAGAAGTCACTACAAAGCCTATTATTTTTGATGCCGATACCGGTGGTTTAAAGGAGCATTTTGTCTATACTGTCCGTTCCCTTGAACGCCTCGGTGTCTCAATGGCTATTATTGAGGATAAAGTTGGTCTGAAAAAGAACTCTCTTTTCGGTACAGAAGTAAAACAAAGGCAGGATACAATTGAACACTTCTGTGAAAAAATTAGAGCCGGAAAAGAGGCGCAACGCACTTCAGAATTTATGATATGCGCAAGATGTGAAAGTCTCATTTTGGAGCAGGGCATGGAAGATGCATTAAATCGCACTCATTCATATGTGAAAGCCGGTGCAGATGCAATAATGATTCACAGTCGCAAAACAGATCCTGCTGAAATAATTGAGTATATCAAAAAATTCAGAGAAACAGATAAAACTACTCCTATTGTACTCGTTCCTACATCTTTTAATTCCATTACAGAGGAGGAATGGAAAGAATATGGAGCAAATATCGTAATCTATGCTAATCAATTGATGAGAGCCTCTGTTCCGGCCATGCAGGAATGTGCCCTTAAAATTCTTGAGTCGCATAGAGCCCAGGAAGTCGATGAGATGTGCATGCCATTTAAGGAAATCATTCGCCTGATACCTGCTGATTATTGATTGGAGAAATAAATGCAACAAATTTTGTCTCCCCAAAAAAACTACGCTGAGTTGGATAATTATTTAATCAACTGTGGGGCGAAGAAAGTTTTTCTGGTTTGCGGAAACTCAATAGAGGGCCTTCAAATAGGCGATTATTTTTTGAAGCTTAAGATGCATTTAAATATTGATATTTGCCGCTTCAGTAATTTCCAGCCAAACCCTTTGTATGAATCAGTCCTAGAGGGGGTTGAGGTTTTTAACAGTTCTAATAGTGATATTATAATTGCTGTTGGAGGAGGTTCCGCAATTGATGTTGCAAAGGCTATCAAGCTTTACTCAGACAGCCATATTGATTTAGTTGCAATACCCACAACTGCAGGAACAGGGTCTGAAGCGACAAGATACTCGGTAATATATAAAGACGGCGAAAAGCAATCATTGACCGATAACAGAATCCTTCCTTCGGCCATCCTGTTTGACCCAAACACTCTCAATAATCTTCCAAGGTATCATAAAAAGGCAGCTCTGCTTGATGCACTTTGTCATTGTTTGGAAAGCTTTTGGTCTGTTAATTCAACTGTAGAGAGTCAAGAGTATGCAAAAGACTCAATTTGCATCATACTAAAAAACTATGCAGCCTATCTCCGCGGCGATAATGCTACAAACGAACGCATGCTGCGGGCTTCATATCTCGCAGGGAAAGCAATAAATATCTCTCAGACAACTGCTGGCCATGCCATGTGCTACAAGCTCACATCGTTTTACAATATTGCGCATGGACATGCAGCTGCCCTTGTTGTCAACGAACTTTGGCCATGGATGCTTAACAATATGGATAAATGCGTTGATTACAGAGGTATAGATTATCTTGAAAAGACATTTATGGAACTTTCTGATTCAATAACCATCGAAGAGTTTTCATCCCTACTACAAAGCTTGCATATGCCAAAACCGGAAAAGGCACTAATGGAAGACATCGAAATATTGAAGAAATCAGTTAATCCCGATCGCCTTAAAAATAATCCTATTGGCCTTGATGAAGCTGCGATTACAGAATTATATAAACGGATTCTCTTCAATTTATAAAAGGAGAAAAATGAAAGTAGAAGATTTTATTGAAATAACAGGAGCAGATTTTTTTACCGGCGTTCCTGATTCACAGTTAAAAGCACTTTGCAATTTCCTCATGTTCAAATACGGAATTGACGGGGTACATCACATAATTGCTGCGAACGAAGGAAATTGTACTGCCATCGCTGCAGGCTATCACCTTGCTACCGGTAAAGTGCCTCTTGTGTATATGCAAAACTCCGGAGAAGGAAACATAATTAACCCGGTTGCAAGTCTTTTAAACGATAAGGTCTACGCCATTCCAACAATTTTTGTAATAGGATGGCGTGGAGAGCCCGGAGTGCATGACGAGCCTCAGCATATTTACCAAGGCGAAGTGACGCTAAAGCTTCTTGAAGATATGGATATATCTTACTTTGTGGTAAGCAAAGAAACTGACTACTCAACTCTTAATGCCACCATGTCCGGCTTTAAGAAACTCCTTTCCAAGGGGAAGCAAGTAGCTTTTGTGATACAAAAAAACGCCCTTGAGTTTGACGGAAAAGTGAAGTATACAAACGATAACCTTATGAAGCGTGAAGACATTATTAAGCATATTACTCTATTCACAGGAGATGATTCGATAGTGTCCACAACAGGTAAAGCGAGTCGCGAGCTTTTCGAAATACGTGAAGCAAATAATCAACCTCATGGTTATGATTTCCTAACTGTAGGCTCTATGGGTCACAGTTCCTCCATTGCTTTGGGGATCGCCCTTCAAAAGCCGGAGAAAAAGCTTTGGATTATTGACGGTGACGGCGCTGCACTGATGCATATGGGTTCTTTGGCCGTTCTTGGCTCAAATGGCCCCAAAAATGTCGTGCATGTAATTATTAACAACGGTGCACATGAAACAGTGGGCGGACAGCCAACAGTTATGAATAAAATAGATCTTGTTTCCTTGGCAAAAGCTTGTGGTTACGCAAGAGCGATAAGCGTTGATAATTTTGATGACTTGGATTCTGCCTTAAAAGCGGCCAAAGAATTAGATGAGCTTTGCCTTATTGAAGTCAAATGCGCGATTGGAGCAAGGGAAGATCTTGGAAGGCCTACCACAACCGCAAAAGATAATAAAGAAAAATTTATGGCACACCTAAAAAAATAGTAAAGAACCCGATTTGAACAAGCAAATCGGGTTTTAAATTAACAACATGCACTTTTATTATGACAAGATTTCTTTAACCGCTCTATCAATAAAAGCTAACTCCTCTTCAGAAATACTCGTACTACAAGGTAGCGTAATAATCCTTTGCCATAACGAATCAGTGTAAGGCATATCTGTCTTTGGGCAACCTGCATAAGGCTGCTGCAGATGAATAGGCTTCCAAAACGGCCGAGCTTCTATTCCTACTTCTTTGAGCTTTGCGCATACCCTTTTAGAATCCTCCAAGGTACTGCCAATTGGCATAACTATGCCCGAAAACCAACAGGATGCTCCTTCCGGAGTAGGGAATACACTTATGCCCTTTGAAGACAACTCGGAAAAAGTATTGTTATAATACTCTCTAACTTTTCTTTTGATATTGATAAATCCCGTCAATCTCTCCATTTGAGCTACTCCTACAGCGGCTTGTAAATTCGTCATCCTGTAGTTGAATCCGGCTTCATCAAAGTCATAATCGGGCCATACACGTGCTGTAGTGGTGAGATGCCGAACATGTTGAAGCATTTTGTCATTTTCCCCAACAATTGCCCCACCGCCACCGCAGGTAACGGTTTTATTCCCGTTAAAGGACAAAACGCTCAAATCCGCTAAACTCCCGAATTCTTTCCCTCTATGGGTGGCTCCTATTGCACACGCTGCATCTGCAATAAGCGGTAGTCCATACTCTTTAGCAATTTCGTTAAAAGCATCCATGTCCGGAATAGCACCAAGAGTGTAGACAGGCATAATGGCTGCAACTCGCTTCCCAGTTGTTTTATGGATTAAACTTCCATCCTTTGCTCTTTCACATTGCTTTCCAAGTTCGGCTTTAACCAAATCCGGTTTCAGACACCAATCGGCTTCATTAACCTCCATTAGCCATGGCGCTGCGCCACAATGATGTATTGCGTTTGCTGTTGCAATAAAAGTAAAGGATGGTATAATTACCAATTCATTATAATTAACCCCCGCAGCCGTCAATGCAGCGTGGAGACCGGTAGTGCCACAAGATGTGGCCACTGCTTCTTTACTGCCTGTTGACGTCGCAACCATATCCTCAAAGCGATTAACATATTCTCCTACTGATGACACAAAAGTAGTGTCTATACAATTATTTAAATACTGTCTTTCGTTACCGGTCAGGTTTGGTATCGCCATTGGAATCATTTAATCACCACCTCGTTGTTTATTTTTCGCAAACCTCATTGCCTTCAAAAATGTTGCTTCTATACCAGTCAAATGTCATTTTTATTCCGTCAGAAAGCGATATCTGCGGTTCATAGTTTGTATAGCTTATTGTCTTCTTCATCGAAGGGCATCGGCGTTCAGGAGAGCCCGGCGATGGAGCAAGAGCCTCTATCTCCAGTTTTCTCCCTACAATTTCAATTACTATTTCACCTACTTCTTTCATTGTGACTTCAGGTTTCTCATTGCCTATGTTGAATTCTTCGCCTTCTGCCTTGTCGCAAGCTGCAAGTCTGGTAATAAGCTCTATAGCGTCTTTAATATAGCAAAATGTCCTTTTATGCGATGCGGAAAAGACTTGTAATTTACCATCGTTCTCGTCATTATATGCTTTCCTAAGTAGCTCAGGGATAACATGCGACATTCCCATTCTGGGTCCGTAGAAATTATGTGGTCTAAAAATAGTATACGGCACAGAACTTTGCCTCAGTAGCGCTTCCCCGTATATTTTAGATAACATATATGATGTCCTGTTATGCTTTAAATCCGAAACGGTAAGGGGTGTTTCTTCTACTGTTGGGAACTCTAATCCATGATAGCTTAGCGTCCCTGCATACACCTCACTTGTAGAAGCAAACAGTAATCGCTTTAAGTGCTTTTGCTTCTTTGCAATTTCAATTGCATTAATAGTAAGGATTACGTTATTAACCAAAACATCATATGAATGATTCAGCACATTTTGAACGCCAATAATCGCCGCCAAATGATAAATATAGTCGAAATCTGTTTCAATGCCATCAACGGCACCTTTGTCAAGAAGATTGACCGTTCTCAATTCAACACCATAACTCTGCTGCAATTCTTTAAGGAATGAATCCGTTACTCCTCTTGAAAAATTGTCGAAAATGACCACCTTATTACCTTCACTTGCCAATTTTTTTGTCAGGTGGTAGCCAATAAAACCGGCGCCCCCGGTAATCAAAATCTTCATAAACCAGTTCCCCTTCCTATACTTTTAAAAATAAGGTTGCTGTTTTTTTCAACCGCACTTATCTGCTCATCTGTCAGTACTCTGTTAGAATCAAAAATAAGCAGCTTCTTGGAAGTATTTATCGTAGAAAAATCAATCTTTAAATACTCTTTATGCGGTACTGCAAAAACAACAGCGTCAAAATCGCCAAATGGTGGGATGTCCTTTTCAACTTTTATACCCATTTCCATCCAATCCGACACAAGAGGGTCTTGATAAGTCATGCTACCCCCTCGTTTTATTACTTCCCTAGCAAAAATCTCAGAAGGTGAATAACGTGTATCACCGACATCCTGCCTGTAGCTAATACCTAAAAGAAGCAACTTCTTCCCTTTTAGTCCCTCGAGAAATCGATCAATATAATCAACACTTACTATAGGCATCTTGTTATTGTAGCTTACTGCCATGGTTGAAAACGGGAACTCCAAATCATCCCTATTAAACAAATCTTTTGCAGCAAGCATTGCAAAATAAGGGTCTTTTGTAAGGCAGTATCCTCCTACTCCAAATCCCGGTTGTCTCATGTTTGAATGAGTAGGTCTCATCCTGATGGCATCAACTACCTCGAACATATCAACATCAACTGCTTCCGCAAACCTTCCCCACTCTTCCATAAAAGCTATTGTCGTTGCTCTGTATGAGTTCTCCAAAACCTTCGCCGTTTCAGTTGATGTGGTATTTTTTAGTCTTGTAAGTGGATATTCATCTGTGCGGATAACGCTCTCTAAAAAGGCTTTGCAAAGTTCTGCCGATTCTTCATCGATTCCGGAATAAACTCGCCAGTAACTAATTATTGAATCAAGGTAGTTTTCTCCGGGCATCACTCTCTCATAGGAATGCGCTATATGAGGCTCCCCTTTCAGGCCTCTCTTTTGAAACTCTTCGCATATTATCGGTCTGACTACTCTCTGGCATGTTCCCGGTGGAACAGTTGTCTCCACAAGTACCAGTGCGTCTTCCTTTATACGACTTCCAATAGTGCGAATAGCTTCTTTAAATAACTCTAAATCCAAATATGGTAAACCTTCTTCTCGATATTTTACATCCAGATTAATGTCAACAACCACAATATCCGCATACTTAAAGCTGTCCTTTTCTGTTGTAGCCCTTAAATTCCCTATAGTTGCAGCTTCTCGTAATTTCATTTCGAGTTTTTTATCACTATTCTCAAACGGGAAAATCCCTTCGTTTATCGACGATACTTTCTTGTATCCTGCTTCTCCCGGAACATCAATCCCTATTACATTATATGCCGGATTGCCTTCACTATCTCGCGCTGAAGCAATAGCAACTGACATGGCAGATCCAACAAAGCCGAGGCCTTGAACACAAACCACTTTCCTTTCAATATTGAAAAAATCGTTAATATCTACCATACGGTCTCCTTTACTTTCTGTTTCTGTTATTCATCAATGCTTCTGCAATTATAAAATCCAGTTCTGTATCTATATCTACAGACCTCTCTCTTGGCATTGTAAAAGCAAACGAGTTTTTATAAGCAGACTCCTCTTTTAACACAGAAGAAACTTTTCTAATATAAATTGCCCCATTTATTCTAAAGAAAGTTTCCAGCTCTTGCCTGTTCTTATTCTGGATGTCCTCCCTTATAAAATGATTCAGGCTCAAATCTTTAGGAATTGTATTCATCCATAACGGTGAGTGATCTGCTTCACAAACTCCAATAATATTATCTGCCTGCTTTTCTTCAAACAATTTGTATGCCTCAATGATATCAGATGCCTGTCGCAATGGGGACGTCGGTTGAAGAAGGCAAACAGTATCAAAATTAGCTTCTATTAAGGCGTAATTATTAAGTACTTCCTTTACAACATCCCATGACCCCGCAGTGTCACTTGATGTTTCACAACTCCTCAAAAATGGCACCTCTGCGCCGTATGTTCTGGCTATTTCCGCATATTCTTCAGAATCTGTCGACACCATTACCTTAGTAAACACGCCAGACGAAATTGCTTCCTTTATGCTGTATGCCATTAAAGGAATTCCGCATAAGTTTTTTATATTTTTACCCGGCAATCCTTTTGATCCGCTCCTTGCCGGTATAATTGCGATATTATTCATTAACAATATCCAAACTCCTTTCATTTGAGAGCGTTATTAAATCTATAGCCACGAGTATTTTAACACATATGCAGTCCTATTTCTACTTGAATTTATCCACTTCAGCACCATATAGTTTTCCCTTGCAGACATCCTGATAAAGGATATCTATTTTTCTATTTTTATGTTATTATTTAATAAACACACCCCCGGAGGTACACACATGGAATTCAAACAAGCAGCAAAAACCCGCCGCAGCATTCGCAGATTCGAGGACAGGGAAA
>JAEEGH010010115.1_pt1 | contig 21748 bp, 15 predicted proteins | sample 9134181 | NCBI WGS metagenome assembly JAEEGH01 (sample SAMN16246544, study PRJNA631951) | gut metagenome | biome: gut microbiome; feature: rumen; material: DP-attached | host: Bos | place: Iran: Karaj | collected 2018-10
AGGCCTACCGGACGGGAAGGCGCTCACAAACCGGGGAAAATCCTGCACCCGGCTGCCCCTCCGGAAATGGAAGTCGCTCCTGGAGCGGAGCGCCGGTGATTCCCTCCGCGTGGAAGTGGCCGGCCGCATCGACGGCACCTGGAAGTCTTTCGACAGTTTCGGGATCTTCGTCTCGCCGGACCCGATCGACTATGGCCTCAACTACCGCCTGATCGCCCCGGGCTACGAAATCTACAGCCACATGGGCATCTATGAGCGGGAACTGGGTTCCTTCAGGCAGAAGGGTCTGCTGGAGAACACCCAGTTCGACGGCTGCGTGAACTGCCACGCCTACAACCGCGGCAATCCCGATGCCTTCAGCCTCCATATCCGAGGCGACCACGGCGCCACCCTGCTGCAAGTGAACGGTGAAATGGCCGCCTACAACACGAAGACGGACTCCACGCTCGGATTCTGCGTCTATCCCTACTGGCATCCTACCGGCAAATACATCGCCTATTCCACCAACAACACCCGCCAGGGCTTCCATGTCCAGCCGGACAAGATCATCGAAGTGTTCGACCTGGATTCGGACCTGCAGGTGTACGACGTGGAGCACAACCAGATCATCACCGCGCCCCAGATCAAGCGCAAGGGCATCTGGGAGAGTTTCCCGGCCTTCTCGCCCGACGGAAGGACGCTCTATTTCACCGCCGCCCGGGAGGTCCAGATTCCGGGGGAACTGCCGCAGTCGCAGTACAACCTCCTGAAAGTCAGTTTCGACCCGGAGACCGGCACCATCGGCCAGGATGTCGAGACTGTCGTCGATGCCGTTTCCATGGGCAAAAGCCTCACCTTCCCGAAGCCGTCCTACGACGGAAAGTACCTGATGTTCACCCTGTGCGATTACGGCACCTTCTCCATCTGGCACCACGAATCCGACCTGTGGCTGCTGGACCTTGAGACCGGAGCGATCCGGCCGATGGACGAGGTGAACAGCCCCGACACCGACAGTTACCACAACTGGAGTTCCAACTCCCGCTGGTTCGTCTTCTCCAGCCGCCGGGACGACGGTTCTTATACCCGCCCGTACATTGCCCACTTCGACGCGAACGGCGTGGCCGGCAAGCCCTTCATGCTTCCGCAGCGGGATCCGGTCCATTACTATCTGAAACTGTACCGCTCCTACAATGTTCCCGAATTCGTGACGGGACCTGTCCCCCTGGACCGGATACGCGCCCAGAGACTGATCGATGCCCCTGAGCGCGTACCGTTCGGTTTCCGCTGGTCCGATTAACTACGGCGCGGCGTCATAGACGCTCTGCAGCGTGTAGGCCGGATCCTTCGTGGTCACGGCCTTGACCATCAGGCCGACCAGCGTCTTCGCTTCCTCATCCACGAACTTGCCGGTGCCATGGTCGATGTAGGCGTGCGTCTCGGACCCCGTTCCCTTGGCGCCGTTGTCCCAGAGATACATCGGAAGGAGATGGTCCGCAGCGGCCTTGCAGAAGTATTCCATGTAATACCGCTGGTACGGGAGATCGTCCTTTTCGTGGCGGGAACAGCCCATTTCGCCCAGATAGACCGGAATGCCCTTGTCCAGGTAAGCGGCCTTGAGATTGTCGAACACATCGACGACGGCTTTCTCGTTGTCGCCGCTCAGGCGCTGGTCCGCCGCAGCCGTATGCCCCCATTGGCGGACGAACGGATTCTTGAGCGTATAGTCATACGGATCGTAATCGTGCACGGCCACCATCAGGCGGTTGGCGTCGGTGTAATCCTTAGGCAGGGTCAGGCCGGCGATGGTGAAACCCGGGTTGCAGGCATAGCCCGGGATGCCCAGCCAGCGGGTCGCATTCTGACCGCCGGTGGCGCGGACGGCGTCCACGAAGGTCTGGTTCCACTCGTTCAGGATCCTGTACTGGGTTGCCGGATCTTTATAGAATGGATAGTCAGGGTTCCAGCCCCAGCCCCCGTCCTGGATCTCATTGAAAGACTCGAATACGAGCCACTCGCCCTTGTCCTTGAACTTCTCTGCAATCTGGGTCCAGAGGGCGAAAACCTCGTCCTTCACCTTCTCGTGGTTCGCCGCATTGTTGATGCACTTGCTGATGTCCTGCCAGTACGACTCGTCGTGATGCGTGTTCACGATGGCCACGAGGCCGGCCCGTTCGGCATAACCCACGATTTCCGCGACACGGTCCAGCCACTTGTCCTCGATCCGGTAGGCCGGGGCGGGGCCGATGTGTCCTTCCCAGGTCGTGCAGATGCGGACGGCCTTGTATCCGGCGGCCTTGACGCCATCCATCGTGGCCTGGGTACATTTGGGATTGCCCCAGATAGTCTCGCCGGACACGCCGTTGTTGATGGCGTCCATGTGGTTGCCCATGTTCCAGCCCGGTCCCATCGCATCGAACACCATCTGCGGCGTGAGGGTCGTGGCGGTGGCGACGGCAGGCGCGGCGAACGCCTCCTGGGCGACACTGACCGATACGGACTTACCCCCACATGAAACGGTGAGAGTACCGCTTCCGGCCTCCGCCTTGCGATTGGCTCCCGCCTGCACCTTGACCGTGGTATTGTGGTCCTTGTCGATCTTGCCGGTCTCGACTACGAGCCAGGAGGCGTCGGAGGTGACGTAGGGCTGGGTGGAAGAAGAAACCGTGAAGGTTTCCTCCCCGCCGGAACGGCTGAAGGAAAGGGATGCCTTGCTGACGGTCATTTCCACCTCGGGATGGTGCTGCAGGATGGGAATCATCAGGCTCTGTTTGTCCCCGATGACACGGAGGCTGGTCGAACGGTCCAGGGTCCCGTTGTATGCCGGTACCTTGACGGTGTACGGCCAGGAAGTACCGGATCCTGTCCCGGATGTGATGGCAGCCCAATCTGCCAAGGTGTTGACGGAGGGCTGGATGCCGCTGGTGATGGTGATGGTCTGCGTGCCGCCCTCCGGTCCGAACTCCAGTTCAGCCGGGTTGGCAACGAGTTTGACGGGATCGGGTTCCGGGGTCTTCCCGCAGGTGACGAGCAGGAACGGCAGTGCCGAAAGAAGGATTTTCCAGAATCTCATAGTTATCAAGATATCAATCGAATTGTTCCGCCGGCACCTCCCGCCAGACACGGCCGATTTCCGTGGCGTCGAAGCCGACGGAAGCGTTGCCGAGGTCCGGGACGTTGAAGGACCGGGTCATCGTATCATAGAAATGGGGGTCCCGCTGGGGCAGGAGGAAAGGCTTGGTGACGCTCCCGTCTGCGGAGACATGGCTGAACCAGGGCTTTCCGAAAAAGCCGTCGCCCCGCTTGGAGGCGAAGACGAACCACTTCGCATCGTGGGACCAACTGTGGTAGGTGTCGGACTTGTCGGCGTTGACGGCGTCCAGGGTGAGGACTTCTCCCGTGCGGAGGTCCATCATCCGCAGGTCGCACTCCCGGTGGTTGATGGGGAAGGTGCCGTAATCCGCCACGGTGAAAAGCAGCCAGCGACCGTCGGGCGACGCCTTGGGATGGCACACCGAAAGACCACGCTCCGATGCGCTCCAGACCGTATCGGCAGGCGAACCCAAGGTTCCCGTCCCGGCGTCGAACGGGCGCCGGACCAGGGAGTACATGGTCTCCTCGATATCGGCCGGCAGCCTTTTGACGGGCGCCGCGCAGTAATAGACCCAGTTCCCGTCCGCGGAGAAGACCGGGAAGGTCTCGAAGACATCCGGGCGCGCCGTCTCCGGGAATGTCGTCATCCGGTTCCCGTCGAAGTCCGCCACGCACAGGTCGGAGGCCGTGTCATAGACCTCCATCCGGCGGTTCCCGAAGGAATGCATCGCCGGGATGATGATATTGGTCGAGAAGACGCCGTAGCGGCCTCCGGGATGGATCTCGCCATAGACCGTCGGGGAAATCATCGTGGAGTCCCGGAGCGTAAGTTTCCGCAGTTTCCCGCCGCGGTTGAGGATGGCTCCGCCGCCTTCGCCCCTCAGATAGAACAGGGACAGGTCTCCCCTTCCCTGGGCGTGGATGTGGCAGTTCATGCACTTGTTCCGGGTGTTCCGCCAGTCGGAAATGGGCTTCGCGTCGAAACTTTCCAGGTTCCGTTCCATGATTTCCAGATCGTCCCAGACTTCGAATCCGGGCTCGATGAGGCGGTAGGTCAGGTAACCGTCGATGGGGTCGGGGCTCACATGGATGGTCCAGCGGAAGGACATCGGACCTGACGAAGACTTATACTCGGAGAGAACCTCCACGTCTGCACCGGTGGACAGCAACCCTTTCCAGGCCTTCTCCTTCCAGACGACGTCCCGTCCCCGGATGGTGACGGACTGCCCGGCCGACGTGAAGGTGGTCACGAACCGGGAAGCGTCCGGGGCCGTGTAATAGAAATTGAGCGGTGCGATGTTGCAGGGCACGGTGACGTCCCGGTAGTCCGGGAATACGGGCGCGGTCCGGTCGGTTCCTTCCCCGACGGGCTGCACATCGACCGTCCGCCCGCATCCAAGGAGCAGGAGGAGCGCGACGAGCGCAAGCAAGGTCCCTTTACCGGTTCTCATTCCGCACAGCATAGTAGAAATAATACCAATAGGTTTTGCCGAACTCCGCCGAGAGGTTCTCGCCAGACCCGTTGTCCCGCTTGTAGATGGTGACGAACCGGTTGAAACGGTCGAGCGTCTCCTCGGAGATGTTGTAGTGGCTGAAATTCTCCGGATCCATGCCGCCCTTGGCGGCCAGGAAGATGAGCATGGCCTCCTCGTACAGGTGCGAGGCGGTCAGCGAAGGCACATAATCGCCCACGAAAGCGTCCAGGTCCTTGACCAGGAGGTCGTAGCACAGGAGATAGTCCAGCGCCATCCGGTTGGAAGGGTTGGAATTGAGCAGGATCCGGAGGATGAGTTGCGTCTGGTCCATGCCGTGGACCAGGTCGAAATGGGGCATCAGCGCCCGCTTCTGCTCCACCCGGGCCGCATACTGCGGCGACCAGGCCTCGGGGAGATGCGCCCGGGCCCATTTCCGGTCCTTGGGAGAATTGAGCAGCATCCGGAGATACTTGGAGGCCGCTTCGAAATCCCCGCTGACGAGGTTCGTCTCCGCCAGGCGGCGGAGGTAGCGGGAGCCCGTATGCGAAGGAGAGAACAGCATGCCCAGCATGGCGTCGCGCTCCGCCATCGACATATCCCCCAGGGCGAACCAGACATCGCCGGCGCAGCCGATCTGGAAAGGCGTGGACTTCTCCCCTACCGGCAGGAAGAGACCCTGCTCGAAGGGCTGGTAGTAATCCATCAACCGGTCGGCCAACTGCCCGCGGTGCGCATTGGCCAGGTTGTAGTAATAGGTGCCGATCCGGGACCTGCGGTCCACGGCGGCCAGGCGGGACACCCGGTCCCAGTTTTCGAGGGACGCCTCGACAGCCATGCCCATCATCTGCTCGGAGATGGCGTCGGGATGGCCCCAGGCCTTGCGGGCCTCGCGGAGGGAAACGCCGTTCTGGACGGCATATTTCCGGAAATACGGGTAACGGAGGAGGAAACAGACTTGGCTGCCCCCGGCCACCGCGAGCAGGGTGGCCAGCGAGATGCCCAGGATCCATCTGCCTTTCTTTCCCAGCATGGCTTACTCCGCAGGTTGGGGATAAAGATTCATCAGGAACGCGCCGAGGATGCTTTCCTCACCTACGTTGCGGGCCAGTTCCCACGTCCGCTTCTTGTACGCCATCTGTACGGAATCGGCCTCCGCCTTCCTCCCCGCGTCATACAGCGGACCGAAAACCCGGTTCCGGGCGATGGTCAGGTCCTTCCACACCTGCAGGCTGTCGTTCTGGGGCGTGCCGCCGCCAGAACTGTCCGGGCCGATGGTGACGTAGATGTCGCCGGGCTCGGTGACCACGAGCAGATTCTGCCCTTTGTCCCGCTGGCGCTTGCCCAGGCGGATCTCGCACATCCAGTGCTCCTTGCCCTTGAAGAAGAACTCGTGGTTGTGGATGTGGACCGAATCGACGAACTCCGCCGTCTCGTGGCCCAGGGGGACGAGGAAGATCTGCATGTCCTCCAGTTCATTGGACACCACCCGGCCATGGATGCGATACTGCGCGTTGCGTCCGCAGGAAGAAAGAAGGAAGGCCGACAGGGCGAAGATGAGGATAACTGCTCTTTTCATGGTTTGACGGTTGCTTGGACCCGTTTGTCAGAGAACACTTCGCGATACACCCCCCGGGTGTCGAAGCGTACCCGCGCCTTGGTGAAATCGGGCGCATTGTAGGATTGCATGATATCGTGATAGAACTTCCGGGGATTCCGCTGCGGAAGCACGAAGGGCTTCGTGCAGCGTCCTTCCGCGTCGATCGAGGCGAGATAGACCTGGACATACAGTCCGTCGTCCCGCCGGCTGGAGAACAGGAACCAACGGCTGTCGGAACTCCAGTTGTGGAAACTCTCCGACAAGGGGCTGTTGACCTCGTCGATGGGGCGCGTCCGTCCCGTCTCCAGATCCATGAGCCAGAGATCCGCTTCCTTGTGGTCGATCGGGAAGACGCCGAAGTCCGCCTCGTTGTACATCAGCCAGCGGCCGTCATAGGAAGGACGGGGGAAACTGACGCTGCGGCCGTTTGCGCTGGCCGGAAGGACGGTCTCGATCTCCCCGAGCGCGCCTGTTCCGGGATCGAAGGAAACGCGCATCAGGTCATACCGGATGCTGTCCACCTGCCGGGGAACATCGTAGGCCTTCGCCTTGCAGAAATAAAGCGTCTTCCCGTCCGGGGTGAAAGCCGGAGAAGACTCCAGCCAGTCTTCCGTAGTGAGCCGTGGATCCACGGTCAGGGAATGGTCGCGCATGTCCATCACCACCAGGTCGGAGGCGACGTCAAACACTTCGATCGGCTGCTGGTCCCCCGTCCAGAAGCACTGACGGACCGGATTGATGGAGCCCGCGACCCAACGCCCGCCGGGATGCCAGTAGCAATAGGCCATGTTGCCCAGGGTGCTGTCGGTCTTGGTCGTCACCCATTCGCGCTGGCCATCCTGCTGGAAGAGCGTCGCGCCATGCTTTCCCCGGAGATGGAACAGGAACTGGGAAGGATCGGTGGCATTGGCGGTATGGCAGTTCATGCACTGGCCGGGCGTGAGCGTGCTCTCGATGATGGGTTCTTCCTTGAAACCGTGTATGTCGCGCTGGTAGAGGCCGATGCGGCTGTAAGTGGTATAGCCGGGGGCGATCTTGCGGTAGGTGACGCCGTAATCGGTCAGCGGAGCGTCGCTGACATACATGATAAAGTCGCGCCACTGCGTCCATTTGCCGTCCTTCCGGCCCAGGACCGTGAATTGGAGCGTCCCGCCGGCGTTCTGTTCCGTCAGTTTCCGCCAGGGACGGAGGGGGAAACGCGCCCATTTGCCCTGCACCTTCAGGAAACCGCCCTGGCTGCCGGTTACCTGGACCAGGACGCGGTCATATTCCGCCGGGAGGTTGAAATCCATCGGCGCAATCCCGGCAGGAACCGTCACGCCGACGTAATCGGGATAGATGTCCGGAAGCAGGTCCACGTAGGAAGTGCTCCCCTGGCAGGCAGCGACCGTCATCAGGGCCGCAAGCAGCGGAATCCATCTTTTCATCGCTGGCCCTCCATCTGTTTGAGACGCTGCCAGGCATTGAAGTACTCGGCAGCCATGAAATTGCTGCTGTTCTGGTTGTACAGGATCGACATCATCAGGTCCAGATGATCGTATCCGGTGATGAAATCATCGCGGAAACGGACGGAACGGACATAGGCATAGACCGGGTCGGCATTCATTGCCGCCTCGTCTCTGAGCATGGCCTTCCTCCGGAGGGCGGACTTGCGGTAGAAGAGGCTGTGCGAGAGAAGGTCCAGGTACTTTTCGGCCGGCCCATACCATCCGTTGACGAGGTTGCAGTCGGCCATCCGGGAGAGGAAGCGCCCGCTCAGGCGTCCGTTCTCAATGGACTCCATCGAGTCGAAGTAATACTGGAGCGTGATGTTGGGCATCCCCATCATCCAGAGCAGTTCGGCCGAAGTGAGATCCGACACGTTGTCCCGGATGGAAGGCAGCACGAGCCCCTGCGTGCCACATTGGTAAAACTCCGGCAAGCGAGCCGGGAGTTGCCCGTTCATGAACAGGCTGAAATTGACCGAACACGCGCTGACGGGCGTGGGCGGCTGGTATTTCTCCGCCCGCCTGATCACCTCCTGATACCGTTCGTGACGGATGAGGTCGTCATAGGCGAGTATCTCATAGGAATCCCGGTCATAGGCCAGCCGGATGCCAAGGGCGGTTCCCAGTACCAGGACGGCGAACACCGCCCAGTCCACGAAAGCCCGGGAGGACTTGAAGCCCCACCCGCAGACAAAGATGCAGGCGAGCGCGACGGGCGGAATGATGACCTGCAGGGCCGGAAGCATCTCCCGGATACGGGTATAGTTGAGACCGAAGAAGGCGTCCCGCATCGGATACTGCGCCGCCATCAGCCGGTAACCGGCATAGAAAACCAGGGCGGTGAACGCGAGGATGACGGCATCCGCGGGTTTCCGGCCCAGGAGGACGGAGAACAGGACCGGGACGATGACCACCGGACCGGCCAGCCACCACACGAGCGGGATGAGCCAGAGCCGGTGCCATCCTGCCCGGGCGAAAACCGGGCAGAGGGAGACGGACAGGAGGAGCGCGACGGGATAACTCACCAGCACTTCCATGTTGCCCATGTGCACGAGCATCAGGAGCGAAGGGAGGAAACTCAGGGCATAAAGGCTCCGCTTACCATCCGGATGGACGCAGCGGGCGGCTCGCCAGACGGCTAGTTGCAGCAGGACGGCCAGCACGGCCAGCACGAGCGCCCCCGACCACCGGAAATAGAAGAACTGCACCAGAAACTCCGAACACCAGTCCGCAAAACCGCCCGGCAGCGCCATGCGCTCCCGGAAATAGTCCCAGGTGAAGAGGAACAACTGGTTTTGCTCGTGGTAGTTCAGTGCCTGGGGATACAGTCCCATCCAGAAGGCAAAGACTCCCGCGCCCAAAAGGACCGTCAACGCCGCCTTGTTTACCCTGTCCATGTAAAAAAGGGAAAAAGGCAGCCGCCCGAAGCGGCTGCCTTCGAAAGAGAGAATCGACTTAATTCTTGGGTTTGAACCGCCACCAGGTGCACTCACCCCAGTCGGTCGAACCGGCATAGTTGCCGATGAGCGTCATTAGGGTGCCGTCCAGATAGACGATCTCGTACTCGGTCGTCACCGCGCCACCCTTATTGATGGCGAACGGGAACAGGATACCCGAACCACCCGTCGTGGTGATCGTGCCCTTCTTGAAGACATTCGTCTTCATCACGAAGTCCGACACCTCATAGGGGGAAGACTCGATCTGGGTACCATCAGCCTTATAGGAAGTGACCGTACCGTTGGCACTGTCGAACACCATGTAGGCGTCGTCGCTGCCATAGCCGTACGCAACACCGCCCGAATGGCTCAGTTGCTCGGTTTCGAGTTGCTCGGGGGTGCAGCCCCACCAGAAGCCGGGGATGCTGCCAGAGGCATCGGCAAAGCCGCCGTTGTAACCGGCATTGCCCCAGGTCGCACCGTCGATCGTATTCCAGGTCCAGGCGCGCTGGCCGTTGCCCGCGAGGGCGGCGTCCGCATCGGAAGCGTTCTTGAACCGCCACCAGGTGCACTCGCCCCAGTCACTCGCGCCCTTGTCGCTGATCAGTGCGAGGACATTGGGATCGACATAGACGACATGGAATACGTTCGTACGATTGCCGTCCGTATTGATGTCGAACGGGAACAGGATCGGAGCATCGGTGGTTTCGATCTTGCCGTAGCCGTAACCGGAACCGCTTCCGTCCGGGTTGTAATCCTTGAAGGTGTAGGAGCCCTTGGCGATCTGGGTACCGTCGGCCTTGTAGGAGATGCACTCACCGTCTTCGTTGAAGATCATGTAAGCGTCAGGATCACCATAGCCAAAGGCGGTTCCGCCGGAGTGGGCGATCTGGTCGGTTTCCAGTTGCTCGGGGGTGCAGCCCCACCACTTGCCAGGGATGTCAGTCGGAGAAGCGGCCTTGCCGGCATTGAAACCGGCATTGCCCCAGCAGGCACCATCGACCGTGTACCATTTCCAGGCCTTGAGACCGGATTCGCCGGTGAGGACCTTCACCTCGGGAGCGAGGTCAGCCGGGACATAGACGTTCACGGAAGAATCGAAGGAAACCACCGAGGCGTCCTGGTTGATCGTGGACACCGTGAAAGGCTGGTTGGAATCCTGGCCGCGCCGGGGCGTGATGTTGAACACGCCGGAGGCACCGGTGACGAGGACGTTCTTGGAACCGTCCGCCTTGACCGTGGAGATCTGGACGGTACGGGCCGGAGAAGTGTGATACTTGATATAGTTGCCGTCCGCCTGAGGGACCGTGCAGGCCGCGTCAGCGTACTGTCCGTCGATCACGAAAGCGCTCTGCAGCGTGTTGGCCGCGATGGGAGCATCGGCTTTCGGGCTCTCGAGGACCGTCGGCTGGCAGGAAGCGATGACGAGACCCGTGACGGCAGCGATTGCGAAGTATAAGATTTTCTTCATGATTCTGATCATTTTAAATGATTCTGCTACCAACCCGGGAAGTCGAACTGGGGTCCCCAGCCCTCATTCTGGGTGAACTTGTACTCCTCGCCCGCGCCGGCAGACAGGGAAATCTGGCTGCTCGGAAGCGGGGCAAAGCCCTTGGTGGCCTTGTAGCGGTCGCCGTAACTGCCGTTGTACTTGGACGCGTTGTTGGTGCCCAGCACACCGTTGTTGTACACGGCGACGCCTTCCTGTTTGTTCAGGGCGGTGACGGCGTAGTCCTCGCCGTAGCGGCGGAGGTCATTGTACCGAATGCCCTCGAAGGCGAACTCCCAACGGCGTTCGTTGCGGAGGTTCTCCTGGTTGAGCGGCTTGGTCGGAAGGCCGGCACGGGCGCGGACCTTGTCGAAGGAAGCCTGGTTGCCGTTGATTTCGGCATCCATCAGCAAGACCTCGGCGAACCGGATCAGCACCATGTCGTTGACGCTGTTCAACTGGAAGTTGTCTTCGTTGCCGGAAGACCAGGTGAGGTTCGGGAACATCACGTTGGTGAAAGTCTTCATGTACTTTTCCTTCTCATCGCTCCAGGCGATGACCGGCATGGTCTTGGTCTGGTAGTAGCCGCTCTCCTGGATGTTGGAGTCGCCACCATACACGTAGGTTCCGCTGAAGTCCTTGACATCGACGATGGAAGCGTCCAGACGGGCGTCGTTCGGCTCGAGGGCCTTCCAGTCGGAAACCAGGGAAGGATTGACCGGGCACATGCCCCAACCGGTACCGAACGGCATGCACTCACCGTTGTCCAGGCTCTGTCCGCGGATACCCAGGAACAGGGCGGTCTGGTTGGAGTAGCCGATGGTGGTGCCCCAGGAAGGCTGGGTGTTGAACTTGATCATGAACATCGCCTCGGGATTGCGGTTGCCGTCATTCTCGACCCACTTGTAGCCGTGACCGTGCCAGGGATTCTTCTCATCCTCGATGGAGCAACGGTTCGTGTAGGCCCAGAGGTTGTGGTAGTCGTTCACCAGGGAATAACCGGAATTGTTCACGCAATCGGTGATGTAGGCACCCACTTCTGCCTTGGTGATCTTGGTACCCTCGGCGATGCTGACACCGATGGCCTCGTTCTCGTAGGCGGGGAGCGTGATATCGTTCAGGCCATAGAAGCCGGACGCGAACAGGTAAGCGCGGCCGAGGAGCGCCTCGGCGGCGTACTTGTCCACATGGCCGTCGCCGGAGGACTGACGGGCGGGCATGATGTCGGCCGCGATCTTGCAGTCCTCGATGATCTGGCCCCAGAGCGCCTCGCCGCTGATCTGCGGCTGGGTCGGGTCGGCCTGGGAGGTCACGGGGCAAGGGATGTTGCCGAACATGGAAGCCAGTTCATAGAAGTACCAGGCACGGAGGAAGAAGGCTTCACCCATGTACTGGTTGAGTTCCGCGACGCCGCAGTTGGGCATGGCCTCGATGGCGGCGTTCGCGCGGGCGATACCCTTGTAGCGGTCCACGTAGAAGTTGTTGTACATGTCGGTTCCGAAGTTCAGCAGGAGGTCTTCGGCCTGCATGGTCTGGTCGTTCGCACCACCGCCTCCGAGCGCATCGTCGGAAGCAGCCACGGACCACAGGAAGTGGTTTGTGTGCACGTTGTTGCCGATGGAGACGTTGAGGTTGTTGTAGATACCGGCCAACATCTGTTCGGCATCGGTGGCGTTCACCGGGAAGTTACTGCTGTCCTTGGACCAGTAGTTGGTCGTGTCCAGGAAAGACTCGCAGGATGCAAACGAGAAAGCGAGGACGGCCAGGGCCGCGATTTTATTCATATTTTTCATAACGCTTTCGTTCTTGTTTATTTGAGGATGCAGACGGCGACGCGGTTGGACTCGGGAGACAGGGAAGCATCCCGGTCGCCACCGACGGCCTTGGAGATGATGCGATTGGCGGCGATGCCGGCCTTCTTGAGCATGTCGACCACCACCTGGGCGCGCTGCTCGGAGAGCGTCTGGTTGATGGAGTCGGTACCGGTACCGCTGTCGGCATGACCCGTGACGGTGATCTTCGCATCCGGGTTATCGTTCATGATCTGCGCGATCCGACCGAGTTTGAAAGCCTCGTCGGGACGGAGTTCGGCCTGGTTGATGAGGAAGAAGAGGTCGTCCTCATAGGTGCCGCTGAAGGTAGAGCCCACGGGGACCTTCACTTCCTTGACAACCTCCACGGGAACTTCCACTCTCTTCTCGACGATCTTCTCCACGATCTTCTCCACGATACGCTCGGGAGCGACCATGTTCGGAGAGACATCGACAGTCTTGTGGCTGCCACCGCCGAAGGAGAGGTTCAGACCGACCAGGAAGCCGCGGGCCTGGGGATAGAAGCCCAGGTCGATGCCCTTCGCCCAGCCGTCGAAGCCGGAGGAAGAACCCACTTCAGGATCGAGACCCATGTACTTGGTGAAGACGATGGGGTTCTGAGCCTGGACATACAGACGGGCCTGGCCGAACGGAGCGTTCTTCCACAGGCGCTTGAAGTCATACCCGAGGGTGACGGTCTGGATCCGGAAGAAGTCGGCGTCCTCGATGAAGATGTCGGAGTTGTTCATGAAGTTGTAGTTGGTACCGGCGACCAGCCGCGGGAAGCGGTTGGAGGTACCCTCGCCGTGCCAGTAACTGTACACCTCGGTAGTGTAGTTGTTCCACTGGCTGTCGGAGTAACGGCGGTAGGCACGGAAGACCTGCTGGCCGAACATGCCGTAGCCGCTGACTGCGAGGTCGAAGCCCTTGAAGTACACGGAGAGGTTCACACCCACGTTCCAATCCGGGTTCGGATCGCCCGTCATGGTCTTGTCGGCGTCGGTGATGGCACCGTCACCGTTCAGGTCCACGAACTTGAGGTCACCGGGGACGAGCGTCTCCTGAATGGTGCCCTTGCCGGCGGCCACCCAGTCGTCGATCTCCTTCTGGTTCTGGAACACGCCCTCGGACTTGTAGGTCCAGAAGTAGCCGATCGGATAACCGACCTGCGCGCGGTACATTTCGGCGATACCCTGGACGACGTTGCCCGGGCCGTGGAAGATGCCTTCGTCGTTGGCGATACGGGTAACCTTGTTCTTGTTGTGGGCGACGTTCACGCCGACGTTGTAGGAGAAGTCCTGGCCGATGGCGTCGTTCCAACTCAGCGCGAGTTCGACACCGGTATTGCGGACGTCACCACCGTTGATATAAGGGGCGTTGGCTCCGAAGTGTCCCATGACCGGGGCATTCACGAGCCAGTCCTTGGTGTCCTTCTGATACCAGTCGAACGCGACGTTCATGCGGTTGCGGAACAGGCGGGCGTCGAAACCGAGGTCAAGTTGCTGGGAAGTCTCCCAGGTGATGTCGGGGTTCGCGAGTTTATCGGCATAGGCGCCGGTACCCGAAGTGGTGGCGGTAGGGCCGGTATAGAACGAGTAACCGCCGTCGGCAGCACCCACGGACACCGTGGATAAATACTGGAAGTTGGAGACGTTGCAGTTACCGTTCTGGCCCCAACTGCCGCGGAGTTTGAGGAAGTTGACCGGACGGACGTTCCACCAGGGCTCGTTGGAGATCACCCAACCGGCGGAGACGGACGGGAAGGTACCCCATCTGTGACCGCGCATGAAGTTGGAGGAGCCGTCCCGGCGGAGAATCAGGGAAAGCATGTACTTCTCGGCATAGTCGTAGTTGACACGGCCGAAGAAGGAAGCGAGGCCGCTGTCACCCCAGGTGGAGCCGCCCATATCGTCCTTGCTCGGATCGCCGGCGGTATTGCCGACATAGGCATACTTCCACATGTTCGGCCAGAGGACTTCGCTGTTGGCGGCGTTCACGCTCTCGCCGAAGCCGCTGTGCTCGAGGGTGCTACCCACGAGGGCGTCGAAGTGATGGTTCCCCGCGACGTTGAACACGTAATTGACGGTATTCTCCCAGGACCAACTCCAGCCGGCGGAAGCGCTCTGGCTGACACTGTCCACATCGGAGAAAGCGTAGTTCGTGAGTCTGTAGATCATACCGTACTGACGGTAGGTGCTCGCGCTCATCCGGTAGTTGAACTGGCTCTTCCAGGTGAGGCCCTTGATGGGCTGCACGCGGAGGTTGCCGGACAGCGTGAGGCCATAGCCGTGACTGTCGTTGTTACCGCGGCTGGAGTAAACCATCGCGGCGACCGGGTTGCTGGTATAGGAATCCAGCGCCCAGATACCGCTGTTACTCAGCCAGTCGTACTCGGTGTAGGAACCGTCGGGCTGAAAGAGGGGCACGAGCGGATTCGCGGACATCATGCTGTACACGTCGTTCCAGTAGTGGTTGCCGGTACCGATACCGCCGCTCTGGTTCGTACTGAAGGTCATGTTCTCACCGAAGGTGATGATATCCCGGCCGTCATCGCCTCTCCAAAGCACATGGTCGGAGTTCAGACGAACGGTGAAACGCTTGTAGTTGGAGGCGACGGGCTTTCCGAAGATACCTTCCTGGTGCGTGTAACTGACGCCCGCGGAGAACTTCGAACGGTCGGAGCCGCCCACCACGTTCACGGCGTGGTTCGTGTTCGGCGCGTTGACGTTGCGGATCGCATCCAGCCAGTTGGTGCCCTTGAAGGCGCCGGACTTGATGTCGTTGTAGAGCGTCGGGTTGAGCGTGCCGGCCCAGTCGATGGGATCCTTGCCCATGTTGAAGGAGACCTGGTCCTGGATGTCCATGTACTGCTGGGCATTGAGGAACTCGGGCATCCGCTGGACATTCTGGATTCCGTAGAAGCCGTCGTAGGTGACGACGTACTTGTCACCCTTGCCCTGCTTGGTCGTGACGAGGATGACACCGTTCGCACCACGCGCACCGTAGATGGCGCAGGAGGCCGCGTCCTTGAGGACGTCGATGCTCTCGATGTCGGACGGGTTGAGGGAGTTGATGTCACCACCCGCGACGCCGTCGATGACGTACAGAGGGGCATAGGAACCGATGGTACCCATACCGCGGATGTTCACATTGTAACCCGATCCCGGCTGGCCGGAAGAGTTCATGATGCTCACACCCGGAGTGGAGGACTGCATGGCACCGAGGGCGCTGGTGGAGTTGAGTTTGGCCAGGTCGTCACCCTTGACCTGCACCGTGGAGCCGGTCACGAGTTTCTTCTTCTGGACGCCGTAACCTACCACCACCACTTCTTCGAGAAGTTCGGTGTCTTCTTCGAGCATCACGTCGAAATGGCTCGGTCCGCTGACGGCAAGGACCTGGGTCCTGTAGCCGATCGAGGAAATCTCGATGCTGGAGCCCTGCTGGACACTCAGCGTGAAATTACCGTCGAAATCAGTGACCGTACCATTCTGCGTTCCGCTCTCGATGACGCTCGCTCCGATGACCGGTCCGATCGCATCCTTGACCGTACCGGTCACCCGGACGGTCTGTGCCATCGCACCGATTCCCATCAGGAGCAGCATCAAGGAAGCAAAAAGTTTACTTTTCATGTTGCAGAACTTTTGGTTGGTTAATAATTGGATTGGTTTGTATATAATGGTGTTGAACTATTTCTTGATCGGATAGAACCGCATCAGCAGGACGATGAGGAGGGCAATGGCCGCCGGGAAAAGCGAGAACAGGCACCAGATCATCCGCTGGACGGCCGGTTCGTTCGTAATCGTGACGACCGTCTGGCCGGTGGCGTCCGTGCCCGAAACGAAGCCGGCGATGCCGAGGAGGAGGGCCACCAGGGCGCCGGAGATGGCCGAGCCGAACTTCTGGGCCATCGTACCGGAGGAGAAGATGAGGCCCGTGGAGGAGGTGCCGTTCTTCTCGGTAGCGTAGTCCGCCACGTCGGCATACATGGACCACAGGAGCGGCGAGTAGAAGCCGATGCCGATGGAGGTGAGGATGACCATCGCGATCATCAGCCAGATGTATTTCGGGTCCATCGGGATGAAGAAGAAGGCGATGGAGGTCACGGCGCAGATGATGGCCGCCCAGTTGAAGGCCTTGCGCTTGGAGCCCACCCACTTGGTGAACGCCGGGGACAGGCCGCCGAAGATCATGCAGGTCACCTCGCCGAAGGTCATGAAGACCGTGTAGTTGATGATGAGGCCGGAGATGGTGACATCCCCGTGCAGGCAGTATTCCAGGAGGTAGCCGGCCACCGCATAGCGGAATCCGTTGAAGAAATTCGTGCAGATGCCGATGAGCGTCAGGATGATCCACGGCTTGTTGCGGAACAGGTCCGCGAACGGCTTGAAGGAGAACTTCTCCGCCCGGATGGGCTTGAGGCGCTCCTTCGTCAGGAGGCCGCAGGCCAGCGTGCCGAGCGCGGCCAGCGCGCCGAGGATCACGCCCAGGACAGCATACTGGTGCGACGGCGTGCCGCCCACCATCTTCTGCAGATACGGGAACGAGAGCAGGGTGACGAAGCCCATCGCATAGGCGCCGACCATCCGGTAGGACGAGAACTCGTTCTTCTCGTTGTCATCGGCGGTCATCACGCCCAGCAGCGAGCCATACGGCACGTTCACGGCGGTATAGACGGCCATCATCAGCAGGTACATCGAATACGCATAGATACGCTTGCCCACGGGACCGAGATCGGGCGTGTACAGCAGCAGGGCGAACACGAGTCCCAGCGGAATGGCGCCGAAGATGAGCCAGGGGCGGTAGGTGCCCCACTTGGACTGCGTCCGGTCGGCGAGCGCGCCCATCATCGGGTCGGTGACCACGTCGAACAGGCGGGCCACCAGCATGAGCGTGGCGGTATCGGCCACGGTGAGGCCGAAGATGTTCGTGAAGAACAGGGGGAAAGCGATGGACATGACCTTCCAGGTGATGCCGCCGGCGGCGGCGTCTCCCAGGGCGTATCCAATTTTCTCGGAAAGTTTTGCCATATCTGTGATCAGGGTTTCAGGAATACCATTTTGTCCAGTGTGCTGAACGCCCGGAAATCCGGGGCGTTCTCAAAGCCGTCCCAGGCCGCATAGAAGTGCCCGGGCTGGTCCCAGGCATTGCGCCAGGTAAGCACGTACGCGATCGGGAAATTCTCGATGGCGGGATACAGGACACCCGTCCACCAGGCCGGGTCGGGGAGTCCCTCCAGGCCGGTCTCGGACAGGCACATCAGTTTGTCGTGGCCGATGGCGAGGGCATGCACATAGCCCAGGGAACGGATGAGTTCCGCCGCGAAACGTTCGCCGGAAGGACCGAGGCCGTCCGGGCCCACATATTCATAATGGTCCACGCCCAGCATGTCGATCACGTCGTCGCCGGGATAGCGGTCCATGTAATCATCGGCGGAGATGCCGCTGTTGGGGGAATAACACCAGAGGATGTTCTTCAGGCCGCGGGTTCCGGTCAGATAGGCCCACGTCGTGCGGAAAAGATCCTTGTACTCTTCCGCCGTGCACAGGTCTTTCCCCCACCAGAACCAACTGCCGAGGTTCTCGTGCCAGGGACGGAAGATGACGGGGGTATCCCCCAGGCTTTCGAGGAAGTCCCCGAGGCGCGGGAGCCAGCGGTCCATGAACAGGCCGTGCAGTTCACCGCCCTCCAGCAGGGATTTCACCACCGCGTTGGAAGAGACGTCCCAGGCATCGCCGCCCGTGAGCGGATTGCGGGGATGCCAGGAGATGGTGACGATGCCGCCACGCTCGGTGTGCACCTGCGCCGCCTTGCGGATGAGGTCGAAACGGACACTGTCCAGGCTGGCCTGGTCCCCCATCTCGATGCCGCCGATCTCCACGCCCATCACGGCGGGATACAGGCCGGTCACATCCTTCACGTCGGAGCGGGTAAGCGGGTCGGAGGCCCAGTCCTCCACCTTCCAGGTGTGACCGTATGCGAGGTCGTCCTGGTGGCCATAGAGGATCTTTCCGTCCTTCACGCCTTGCGAAAGCACCGCATGCAGCCGCTGGGCCGGGGTTTCCACCGGCTGGGGACTGCCGCAGGAAACGGCGGCGAGGGTTGCGAGAATGAGGGGCAGGTACTTCATGGCAGCACTATAGATAAGGTTTCAAAATGGCGTCTTTCACACCGGGCGTCGTCCAGGTCGGGACGGCACGGTCCTTCCCGTCCGACAGGCACATCCAATACAGGGCCGCCATGCCGGCATCCTTCGCCTGCTGCGAGAAATAGCCGGCAAAGCGGATCATGTCCGCGGTGTCCTCATTGAACCCGCCGCCCCACTCGCCGATGATCACCGGCACGCCCAGCCGCCGGGCCAGGTACTGGTCCAGGTCCTTGAACTGACGGTCGATATCCGCCTTCTGCCGGTCGAACTTGTCGGCTTCCCAGTAACTGTGGACCTGCACGGCGATGTGCCCGGGGGCTTCCGGAAGGTCGAACCGGGAGAGCGGCTCCTGCAGATGCGTATTCCAGGTACCGGCTCCGCTGCAGGCGCCGTAGGTATTTACGACGAGGTTCCGCACCGCGTTGTTGCCGCCCGTGGCGCGCACGGTCCTGGCAAAAAGGTCCGCGTAGTTGTTGATGCCCTCGTAAGCCGCGGCCGCCACCGTTGCGTCATATCGGTCCGGAGATTCGTAGGAAGCGAAGCACCAGGAATCGTAGGAGTCCAGCATTTCATTATAGGACTCGAAAAGCAGGCGCTCTCCGTAGTCCCTGAACGTCTCGGCAATCTGCTGCCAGAGGGCGGCGTAGCGGTCTTTCGACGCATCGAACCGGTCCGCGACCAGCCAGGCGGTGCCGTTCTTCTCATCGCCATGGTCCCCCGTGTCATGGTGGACATTGAGGATGCAGTACATGCCTTCATCGATGACATAATCGACGACTTCCCGGACCCGGTCCATCCAGACGGGATCCACCCGGTAGTCCGTGGATTCGAGCCACTTGGCCCTGTTCCAGCGGCCGCCCTCCACCTCCAGGGTCCCGATATGCGGATACCAGGTGACGGGGACGCGGATGGCGTTGAATCCGGCTTCCTTGAACATGTGGATAAGTTCCCGTGTGGTGACGGGCTGCCCCCAGGCGGTCTCGTAGTCGGCAGTCGTGGGATGGGCTTTGGACTCGATCCACATATTGGTCAGGTCTCCGCTGTTCGCATCCAGCGTATTACCCAGGTTCCAGCCCGCGCCCATGTTCCTGACGGCATCGGAGGCGGATTCCCAGGCACCGGGTTCCGGAGCGGGATCCGGTTCCTTCGTCGAGAAACGGTACGTGACGGCCTCCGAGCCTTTCTGGTTCTTCTGAAACCCAAGGACCGTCCCGGCAGGCAGGGTGACCACATAGTGCTTGCCGCGGCTCAGGCCGCTGACGACGACCGTCAGGTCCGGTCCGGAAAGGCTGACTTTGGAAACATAGGCCCCGCCGTCCACCGTGACACCCTGCTGCCCTTCCTGGGAGCAGATGATGTTCTGGTCGAAGGTGAAGGTAACCGGGAGGGAAGATTCGACAATCCCGCCGGTCCCGTCAGCCGGAGAGGCGGAGACGAGCGCCGGTCCCGGGATTTCCTCCGGAGTCACCTCCGCAGGCTCTCCGCAGGCAAATGCGAAGAGGGCGAGGGCCAGGATGGGGAGTCTGAATCTCATATATCCCTGTAGGGTTCAAAAAGGTCGTTTTATATCGGTACAAAGATAGCGAACCTTGCGTACAACAACAAATATAATAATGTACAATTCTGATACTATTTTACAAAAAGACGGTATTTTTCGCTATCTTTGCCCCGTGGAAAACCAGGACGAAAGATTCATGCGGGAGGCCCTGCGGGAGGCGGGAGCAGCCCTTTCCGCCGGCGAGATCCCCATCGGTGCAGTGGTCGTTTCCCGGGGCCGGATCATCGGCCGCGGGCACAATATGACCGAGCGGCTGCACGACACCACCGCCCATGCGGAAATGGTGGCCATCACGGCCGCTACCGAAGCCATTGGCGGCAAATATCTGAACGACTGTACATTGTATGTGACAGTCGAGCCCTGCCCGATGTGCGCCGGCGCCCTGAACTGGGCCCAGGTCGGCCGGATCGTGTATGGAGCCATCGACCCGCGCCGCGGTTTCTCCCTCTTCTCCCCTTCCCTCCTCCACCCGCGCACGGAAGTCACGGCCGGCGTCCTGGGCGACGAATGCACCGCCCTGATGCAGGATTTCTTCCGCTCCAAACGCTGATATGCAAGGTTTTTTGCTATCTTTGCAACCGATGGCCAGAAAACGCAAGATTTCGGGTGTCGATCCCGCCTACCTCGAGAAACAGAAAGCCGCGCTTCTGCGCAAGAACCGCTATGTCCTATACTTTAATGACAAAGAAATGGCGGCGGTGGACGAGTACTGCGCCCGTTTCAAGGTCCATGCGAAGGCGGCCCTTTTCCGCGAAGCCATCATGTCCAAAGTACTCTCGGAGTTGGACGAGAACCATCCTACCCTTTTCTGACATGCCTGAAGACATCCACATCCTGAGCGACACCACCGTGGACGGTGTCCGCCACATCACGGCCGTCCCCTCGGCCCTCGTCTGCTCCCGCCAGATCGACTTCGACCTCGTGGACGGGACCATCCGCAACCTCCGCTACACCGCCGGCTGCCACGGCAACCTGCAGGCGCTCGGCGCCCTGCTGGAAGGCCAGAGCGTCTCCTTCGCCCTGGACCGCCTCACCGGCATCAACTGCAAGGAGCGCGGCACATCCTGCTCCGACCAACTCACCCGTGTGCTGCGGGCCGTCCTGTAATCGCAAGCGACTTTTGGCCTCCGCTTGTCACATTGGGAAAATTATACTATCTTTGCACCCCGGAATTGAGATGTGGTGTAATGGTAGCACTAGGGATTTTGGTTCCCTCAGTTAGAGTTCGAATCTCTACATCTCAACGAAATAGGCAGCTGCATAAACAGCTGCCTATTTCGTTGAGATAACGGCACTTAAGTGCCGTTATCTCTGTTTCACCCCCGCCGCAAGCGGCTGCCCCGAGGGGCAACTGGGGGAAGACCCCCAGACCCCCTCCGTCGCTTCGCTCCAATATGACTGACTTGTCCTGAAATAGGTTTACACTGAATGATGTAAAACTGTAAATAAAAATCAGGGCGGGTTACACCGGCAGAGGATTACAGCATCAGGCCGGCGCGGACGCGGTCGGCCGTTTCTTTTCCCTTTAGGAGTTCCACAAGGGCGAGGCCGAAGTTCACGGCGTGGCCGGCGCCGCGGCCGGTGACGAGCTTGCCGTCCACGACGGCGCTTTCGGGCGTATAGACGGCGCCCTTCGCGATCATCGGGTCCTGGAAGCCGTCGAAGCAGGTGAAACGCTTGC
>JAEEGH010010116.1_pt1 | contig 21747 bp, 18 predicted proteins | sample 9134181 | NCBI WGS metagenome assembly JAEEGH01 (sample SAMN16246544, study PRJNA631951) | gut metagenome | biome: gut microbiome; feature: rumen; material: DP-attached | host: Bos | place: Iran: Karaj | collected 2018-10
GTTAATACTGGAACCAATCCTCGCGTCAATATATAAACCTTCATCGGGTCTTTTTTGCGTCAATTTCGACCCTGTTTTTTGCGGCGATTTTGCGGCGATTTTCGCCTTTTGAGCCATTTTTGCGGCGATTTCGCGTCTCAAATTTGGAAAATTTTTCCAAAAATGGAAATTGTATTTCCTTATACGAAATATCGAGAAACCCTTTATTTATGGGAGTTTCTCGATATTTTCGATTCGTGATCCCGTTGGGATTCAAACCCAAGACCTTCAGAACCGGAATCTGACGCTCTATTCAGCTAAGCTACGGGACCAGTGCTTGCGGAAAGCGGATGCAAAGGTACAACAAAGAAGTGAAAAGTGGAAAGTGAAAAGTGAAAAGTTGCTGCCGCCTTGGTATTTTTTAACTATTCAGCCTGTACTTTTCACATTTCACTCTTGATGTTTCACATCGAGTTCGCTCACGCTCGGCATTGCTCAAAATATTTTGGCACTGCTCTCGCTTAATCACGAACTTCACTTCTACGCTGTGAGTTCGTTGCCGGTATAGAGCTGGTAGTACTTGCCTTTAAGGGCCAGGAGCTCGTCGTGGGTGCCCTGTTCGATGATGTGACCGTGGTCGAGGACGATGATAAGGTCGGCATTGCGGATGGTACTGAGGCGGTGGGCGATGACGAAGGTAGTACGGCCTTGCATCAGCGTATCCATTCCTCGTTGTACGAGGCGTTCCGTGCGGGTGTCGATGGAGGATGTGGCCTCGTCGAGGATGAGCACTGGGGGATCAGAGACGGCAGCACGGGCGATGGCAATCAGCTGGCGTTCTCCCTGTGAGAGGTTGCCACCATCGCCGTTGAGGATGGTCTGATAGCCGTTGCCCAGACGCCGGATGAAGTCATCGGCCCCCACGAGACGGGCAGCACGGATGCAGTCGTCGTCAGTGGCATCGAGTTTGCCGTAACGGATATTGTCGATGACGGTGCCCGTAAAGAGGTGCGTTTCCTGAAGCACGATGCTCATAGACTTACGGAGCGACTCCTTGCGGATGTCTGTCAGCGGGATGCCGTCGTAGAGGATCTTGCCTTTCTGAATCTCGTAGAAACGGTTGATGAGGTTGATGATGGTGGTCTTGCCGGCACCCGTGCCTCCCACGAAGGCAATCTTCTGTCCTGGGTTGGTGTTGATGTCGATGTCGAAAAGTACCTGCTTGGCTGGCGTGTAACCGAAGTCCACATCGGTGAAGTCGACATCTCCCTGCGGATCCTTCAATTCTATAGAACCCTCATCGACCTCAGGCTCTGCGTCCATCAGACGGAACACACGTTCGGCTCCAACGGTGGCGTTAAGCACGGAGTTGATTTGTTGTGAGACTTGGGTAATGGGCTGGGTGAAGCTCTTATTCAGTGTTAAGAACGCCACAATGGTACCCAGACTAATGGACAATGGATAATTGAAAATGGATAATTGTCCGAGGGCGAGGGTCGCACCCACGACGGCGATAAGCACATAGCCGAGGTTGGAGAGGTTGCCGTTGACAGGCATCACGATGTTGGCGATTCTGTTAGCTTCGCAGGCTGAGGCACGCAACTGTTCGTTGATGCGCTCAAACTCCTCGATGGCCTGATCCTCGTGGCAGAACACCTTGACGACCTTCTGACCCGTCATCATCTCCTCGATGAAACCATTGACACGGGCCAGACTCTCCTGTTGTGTGCGGAAATACTTGCGACTGCGCTTGCCCAGCCAGGTTGTGGTGACCATCATCACTGCAGCCATCAGGATGCTGACGAGGGTGAGGGGGACGCTGAGCACCACCATCGATGCGAATGTGACACAGATGGTGATGACGGAGTTGAACACCTGGGAGATGCTCGTACTGATCATCTGTCGCAACGAGTCGACATCGTTGGTATAGACGGACATCGTCTCGCCGTGGGAATGTTGGTCGAAGTAGCTGATGGGCAATTGTTCCATCCGTTCGAATATACATTGGCGCAGACGGAGCATCGTGCCCTGCGAGACATTGATCATCAGACGATTGTAAGCATAGGAACAGATGACACCGAGCAGGAGGATGAGTCCCAGTTTGATAAGTGTCTGCCACAGCGCCGTGTATTCCGGGTTGGCCGCCTGTGTCAGTGGTACGATATAATCATCGATGAGCGTACGGGTGAAGAGGGTAGAGACGAGGGTGGTGACGGAGGTGATGGCGATACATACGAGCACCGTCAGGATACTGAACTTATAGTCGCTCAGCACGTATTTCGCCAGTCGCCAGATGACGGCGCGCTGCTGGGCGTCGATCTTCTGGATGCCTCCCTGGTTCTGGGCGTGTGGGCCTCTTGGACCTCTATCGAAACCGGGCTGTCTCATCTTTCTTTTATATTGACGACAACTTGGACAACTCAGACAACTTTGTCTTTGTTGTGTTGGTTGTCATAGTTGTCGTTTTTATTACTATCGAAGTCTCCGTGGTCTGCCTCCTGTATGGCACAGATCTCCTGATAGAGGCTGTTGGTTTTCAGAAGCTGTTCGTGGGTGTCGAAGCCCGTGACCACACCATTGTCCATCACGAGGATACGGTCGCAATGCTTCACGCTCGAGATGCGCTGGGCGATGATGATCTTGGTCATCTCTGGCAGTTCTTCGCGGAAGGCCCGTTGTATCTTTGCATCGGTTGCAGTGTCGCAGGCTGAGGTGGAATCATCAAGAATGAGGATCTTCGGCTCTTTCAACAAAGCACGGGCGATGCAGAGCCGTTGCTTCTGTCCGCCGCTAACATTCGTGCCACCCTGTTCGATGCGGGTGTTGTAGCCCTCTGGCATCTGTTCAATAAACTCATCGGCACAAGCCAGACGACAAGCCCTTTCACAGTCAGCCTGTGTGGCCTGCGGATGTCCCCAGCGCAGATTGTCGAGGATGGAGCCTGAGAAGAGGATATTGCTCTGCAGCACCACACTCACCGCCGAGCGCAGGGCCTTCAAATCGTAGCATTTCACATTCCGTCCACCAACGAGTACTTCGCCCTGTGACACGTCATAAAGGCGTGAGATGAGGCTGACGAGGGTGGACTTACCAGAGCCCGTGCCGCCAATGACACCGATGGTCTCGCCGCTCTCGATGGAGAAGGAGACGTTGAAAAGGGCAGATTTTCGTGAAGTGTGGAGTGTGGAGTCCTTCCTCGAAACATAGTCGAATCTCACACCCCTGAACTCTACGCTGCCGTTGGGAATCTCATAAATAGGTTGCTCGGGATTCACGATGTCGGGCTGTTCCTCAATCACCTCGCAGACACGCTTGGCACTGGCGGCACTCTGCGTAAGCATGACGAAGATCATCGAGAGCATCATCAGCGATTGGAGGATCGACATCACGTAAGTGAAGAGCGATGTCAGTTCACCCGTAGTCAGCGTACCCGAGACGATGAAGTGTGCTCCCCACCACGACAGGGCGATGATACAACCGTAGACCACGATGTTCATAATGGGGTGGTTGAGCGCCATCAGACTCTCTGCGCGTACATATAATTTATAGAGCCCCTCAGCGGCCTTCGAGAACTTCTTGTTCTCATAGTCTTCACGCACAAATGCCTTCACCACCCGGATGGCGTGGATGTTCTCCTGTACGCTCTGGTTCAGGTCGTCGTAACGTTCGAACACCTGTTGGAATAACTTGGCCACTCGCGAGATGATCTGATAGAGCGAACAGCCGAGGATAATCATTGCCACGATGAAGATCAGGCTGAGACGGGCGTCGATGACGAGACACATCACGATGGAGAGAATCAGCCGGAAGGGTGCCCGAACGGTGATGCGGAGAATCTGCTGATAGGCGTTCTGCAGGTTGTTCACGTCGGTGGTCATCCTCGTCACCAGTCCCGATGTCGAATACTTGTCAATGTCGCTGAAAGCAAAGCGTTGGATATTCCGATACATCGCCTTGCGCAGGTTGGCGGCAAAGCCCGAGGAAGCATAGGCCACACTACGGCCTGCCAGGATGCCGAAGGCCAGCGAGAGGAACGCCATTCCGAGCATAATGGCACCATAGAGACAGACGTTCTCCATATTGCCGGCACTCAGTCCCTTGTCGATGAGCGAGGCCGTCACGTAGGGTATCAGCACATCCATCACCACCTCCATCGCCGTCCACACAGGGGTGAGGATGGAAGCAGTCCTATATTCCTTGATTTGTCTGGTAAGCGTCCAGATCATCTTGTCTTGTCGCGTTTTTGTATTTTTGTTTTCGCCTGTATGCTAATCCAGCGGGATCTCCGGATGCTGCACGGCCAGAGGCAGGTCTTTCTGTGAGAGGTAGAACATATAGAGGATCACGTCTTTGTTGCCTCGGTTCTCGCCGTGATGGATGGTGTTCACCATCTCGACGACAGCCTCGCCCTCATGCACGACCTTCTCTTTGCCGTCCTGTCCGATGATGGTCAGTTCGCCCTGCACCAGTATGCCGTAGTTCATCACGGGATGGTGGTGCCAGCCCAGCTTCTGTCCGGCGGGGAACACATACTTCACCGCCACCAATTCGGGGCGTCCCTGCAGATAGTCGGGCAGCTCCACGCCGTCCCAGCTCTGACTAGTACGGATCAGTTCGCTGCTCTGCACCTTCTGCACAGGATTGTCTTCCTGAGCATTGGCTTTCTTACAGGAGTTCAGTACACTTGCGCCGCAGATGAGGGTGGCGGCGAGCACCCAATTCATCATCTTTTTCATATTCTTTTTGTTGTTTATGAATCTATTAGAAGTTTACTAAGAACGACAGGCCCAGGGTGACATAGTTCATATTCTTGCGGGTCCTGTATTCCCTGACGTCCAATCCCTCTCCGTCGTCATAATCACCCATCGTTTCCATGAAGACATATGCGCCGCTTGTCACACCCTTCTCGATAAAGTGGAAGGGATCGTACGTCGCCGTGAAGTCCTTGCGGGTGTAGTCGTAGTCGCAGAACAGACGCCATGAGAAGTTGGACTTGTACTTATACGTCAGCGATATACCCGTTCCAAATGAGGTGGACGACTTGGCACCAATGGTGAGGTATTCCCAGTCGTCGGTCCACTTCTCACCCATGTTGTTGGGATACTCCAGGTCGCTGATTGACAGGGTAGGATTGCCATCGATCTTCTTGCCCGGACGGTTGTCGAGCTCCATCTTGTAGCTGATGTCATTCAGGTTACCCTCGGCGTGGCCGTCGATGTCAAGCTCCTGCGTGATGGAACGGCCGATGAGCGCCTTCGTGCCCAGTGAGAAGTGACTGCTGAGCGGCAGGTTGAAATACAAGCCGACGCTACCCGTAAACTCAGTAATATGGTCGCTCTTCACGATGCCATAGATGTCTGTGACAGGGGAATTGTCATTCCTCCATGACTCCTCCGAATTCATGTTATATCCGATCTTATTATAATAGGTATAGAAGTTCTCCACTTCCGAACTACCGGCGGGATAGTCTTCCGGCCGAAACATCTGGTAGGCGCCGCGCAAGCCCTCCCAGGCAAAGAAATCCTCAGCTGCTGCATAGTCGGTAAAATCTCCGAAGTCCTTCGTTGACTGGGCCCTGATTCTCAGACGACCGCCGACACCGATGTATTTATTGAAGAAGTAGGCTCCTTCTGCATCCACCACCGTGGCGGCACGGAACTTGATGATCCTCTTGTCGTCACCACTTTCGAATTCGAGTTCCTTGCCTCCAAGGCCTACACCCATGGAAATGCTGAAGAACGAAGGCTTTTCATTCTCAAGGATCATGTCGTTGCGCAGCAGACCTTTCTGTCTGAACATCAGGTCGCAGAGGGCGTAGCCCAACTCGGTGGACATGATACCGATGCCGGCACCCGACATCACATCGCTGATCCAGTGACGGTTGTTCAGAACACGCATCACACCTGTGGCTGTTGCCACACCATAGCCTGCCACAGACCACCAGGGGGAACGTGTCAGACCATACTCCTTGTGTAACAGCGAGGCACCCACGAATGCGGTGGCCGTATGGCCTGAAGGCCACGAGTTGGCAGTAGAGCCGTCAGGACGCATCTCCTTGGCGGTGTACTTGATGCCATTGACGAGACCGGCCATGATGAGATACGACATACCGGCGCTGGCCAGCAGTCGGGGCCAGTCGCTGCGCCCTTCATAGCCGCCCAGTTTCAGTCCGACAACCATCGCCGGACCGAAGAACTGCGTGTAGTCGTCAATACCTGTCTTGAAGTCCGTCAGGAGTTGCGTATTACGCTTGCCTCCCTGATCAGCCTTGGCATTGACCCGGAACATGGCCTTGTCGCCCTTGAGGGCCAAGCCTGCCACGAACAGAGGGATGCCGACGAAGGTCATATCGTCCATGAACTTGTAGGGCTTGACACCCGGATTCGTCTTCGACTTGAAGAAGTCAAAATCCATCTTGGGACTGGCGGCAGGAGCTGCCATGTCAAGGAATATGGAACTCCGCTCGGGCAGGTCAACCAGTTCGGCTTTCATCTCCGGCGTTTCCAGTGTGAGGGGCTCCATGTCCCGATAATTGTCTGCTTTGGCCTGAACTGCCAGGACAAGAGCAATGAGTATAACTAATTGTTTCATTTCTTTGTTTTAATTCTCCGCATTCTGTCCCTGAACAAGTAGAGCATCAGGAACGGAGTTGTAAAGCCGATGATGCTGCCCACGCATATATCCGACAGGAAGTGCTGGGAAATATAGACGCGTGAGTAGGCCCCCAAGGCGGCAAATATCAACAGCAACAGCAACGTCGCGTTAAACAGGATCTTGGTTTTGAGGTCGCGCAGTTTGCCTTCGCGGATACAGTGAATTGCCATGAGAATCACACAGCAGGTGCAGAACATGAAGAATGTCGAGGCGTGTCCTGAGGGGAAGGAATTGCCATGATACATATCCACGCCTGGCACCAGGGGCAACTCCAGATCTGGATAATTCTCGAACACGCTGACAGGACGGTCGTGGCTGATGATGTGTTTCAATATCTGCAGAGTAGTACCTCCCAAAAGTTCACACACGGCAAAGAAGAGGGGGAACTTGTACTTCTTCCACAGCAGGGGAAGCAGCGCCAGGACATACAACGGCCACTCTGCCAACACACTAAGATATTTGAAGAATGTATCCAGGAAGCTCGTATGCAGGGAGTTCACCAGCATGTGAAGCTCCGGCTTCGGATATGCATACATCATCCCGAGTATGGTCGCCAGCAACACTAAATAGCCGACGATATAGACGCTAACCGTTTTGAGAAATACCTGTCTGGTAATCATTTCTTTAACCGAACTTATTTATGAGCTGCAAAGATAAGCATATTTTTCCAAATAACTGCAAAGGCAACCATTAAAATATAAAAAACATAAACTTTATCATAAAATGCATTTCAATTTTGTGGCTATTTCAAGCAGATGACCATCATCGTCAGGTCATCATTGGGTTCGGCACCGTCGCGGTGTTTCTCCACCTCAGCGGTCAGTGACTCAATCAGCTGACGGGCATCCTTGTAGTCCGTTTTACGGAGGATCTCCAGCAGGCGATCGTCACCCAACAGGATCTTGTTTTTGTTCTCTGCCTCATTCAGTCCGTCGGTATAGATGAGCAGGGGTCTGCCCTTGATGCTACTGATCTCTCCGCCCTCGTACGGCATTCCTGGCATCGGTCCGATAGGCACGTTGCGATTCACCTCGAGGAAGTCGCAACGGCTGTTGCCGATATCGATGACGGGCGGGTTGTGTCCGGCATTGCAATAGTCAAGATGACCTGTACGGAGGTCTAAGAGTCCGAGGAAGTAGGTAACGAACATACACTTTTCGTTATCCTCGCCCGACATGGCATCGTTGATGCGGGAACAGATGTCTGCAGGCATCAGGTTCTGGGTGGCCATTGTTCGGAAAAGTCTCGTGACCTGCGCCATAAAGAGCGAGGCCGGCACACCCTTGCCGCTCACGTCGCCCACACAGAAGTAGAGCTTGTCGCCCTGAAGCTGGTAGCCGTAGAGGTCGCCTCCCACCTCCTTGGCGGGCGTCATCGTGGCATACATGTCCAGTCCCTCGTACAGGGGGAACTCGGAGGGGACCATTGACATCTGGATCTCACGGGCGGCGTTCAGTTCTCCCTCCATACGCTCCTGTTTGGCCTTCAACTTGGCCATCCGGCTGCGCACCCATGTATAGATGGCGAAGAAGATGACCAGCCCCACAAGCAATATCGTCACACCGATGAGCCGCTGCTGGGAGATCTTGGCCTCACGCTCTGCAATCATACGCTCCTTGCCCTCCACATCATAGATAGTAGCCATCTCGGCCGTCGCGTCGCGCCTCTGTCTGACGAGGGCCGTGTCGTACTGCTCGGCGATCTGCATCGCCACACGCAGCGCAGAATCCTTCCGGCCTGCATAATAGTTGGCGCGCAGCTTGGGCATCAGTACGTTGCCGATCACCTGCAGGTTAGGCTCATATTCGTAGGCGTGCAGATACTGGTCTGTCACGCTGAAGTTGTCTGCCGCCTCGGCATACCGCTGACTGGGCATCAGGTAGTTGCAACCGATCAGCCGTCCTTCGTCGGTCTTCGATAAATCGGTGGTCAGGAAGTCATTGTAGTATTTCTGAGCCTCATCCTTCTTCCCGCGCTGTTCTGCAATCATGGCGTGCGACATATCGACATAGGCACGGTACAGGTCTAAATAAGACGGATAGTCAGTGGCATAGGGCGTGGCCTTGTAAAGGGTGAAGACAGAGTCCAGACGGTTCAGCCACAGTTCAGCCTCATCCCACTGGCGCACGACGAGGTAGGTCGAGGTGACACTGTTCAGGGTCTCTACGGCTTCCATCAGATGATTACCCGTAGAATCGTTGCGGATGCTTTTCTTGATGATGCCGTACAGCTGCTCAAAGTACTTCGCAGCCTCGTCAGGATGATCCAGGTTCAGCTGCAACTCGCCTAAGACCGAATAAAGCCTATGGCAGACCTCATTGTCTTCATACCCGGCTTTTTGCATCTCCTCTACCAGTGGAAGGGCTGTGCGCAGAGCGCCCTCGCTGTTACCCTGCATCTGTTGCAGCTCAGCGTAGAGGGTCTTCAGATAAACCATCAGGAAATAGTCTTTGCCGGAAGGCTTTTTGACTTCTATGGCGCGACGCAGACTGGCGATCGCGTTCTTCGCGTCATTCATTTCCTTATAGATAATGGCACGATAGCCTTCTGTCCTGAGCTCGTTCAGTTCCCCTGCTGCAGACAAACTGTCGATAACCGCCAGTACCCGTTTGGGATTCGTCTCTCTGTAAGCCTTCAGCACCAGCGAGTCGGCATGGGAATCCAGAAAATCGAGAAACGATTCCATCTCGGTCCCCTTCACATGCTTTGCACCATGCGACTGATACTCCTGCTGTGTCTGCTGCTTCCCGCAACCGCTAAAAGCGAACATGACGGCTATGGTGGCGGCTAGCACCAACACCTGATTAAAACGTATATGTCCGAACATCTGCATATTGTTTTAAGTTATTTTGGGTGCAAATATAAACAATATTCCTGAAACTTGCAAACTTTTTGAAGAATAAATCGCAATTAGAGCAGCATCACCATCGTCTTTCTCCGATTGTCCTTCGGCCTCACCGCGAAGTGCAGCCAGTAGCCGCCACTCTTATTGCGTTCAATGAGCAGCTCGTCATAGTCCTGCTTGGTCTCGTCGGCATAGTCCATCAGGATCACCGCATATCGCATCGCCTGCTCAATACCAGCCACCCTGATATCCACAGCGCAACCTGTCAGATGATTGCTTGTCGGCGATCCTCCTACCTTTTTATTCAGCTCCGGCGATCTATAGCCGCTGCTGATGATTATCGGCTCTTCGGTATCTATTTCCCCTCCTGAGTTAGGAGGGGTGCCCGTATGGGTGGGGTGGTCTGAAGAAGCGCCAGGCATTCCCTCGTTCAGACCACCCCTAACCCCTCCTAACTCAGGAGGGGAAGCCGAGCCGCTGACATACCGCAGATTATAACGGAGGCGGAGGGCTTCTAACCACGCGCAAACTCTTTTCAGATTCTCAATCGCTACATGACTGGGAATATTATAAATTCCTTCATGCTTGCTCTTGGTAACCTCCCCGAGCGAGAAGTGAGGCGTTAAGCGAAGGCCATTGAGCTCGCTCGAATGGCTGAGCGCAGCCTCACTCGGCGAAGCCAAATGCTCGGAGAGGTTGATAGTTTTGTTGATACTTACTTTTTCCATTTCTTTATTTTTGAAATCACAAATTGCACAATTGCACAATTGCATAATGCACAGTTAAACGACGGTATGATTGATCTTACGATATTTCACCAACCCGGCTTCTTCTGTTTTCTCAATCATTTGGTCTATTGTCAGTCGCCTGATTTTACTATAGGCCGAAGATTCACTGTTGTAGCCGAAACTCTTCATGACATCCTCCATCTGGAAAATCTCCGGCAGTTTATTAAAGCCTTCGACGGACTTCGAATAATGACGCTTGCCCGTGATCTGTACATCGTTGTTCATATCATCAAAGTACTTCTCTGCCATCACTCCGAAGAAATGCTGCTGGGTGGCATACTGGATGCGGGCGATAAGTTCACAGAGTTTCCAGTCCGTATCATCCACCTCATACTCCCCTTCCCAGAACTTGCCTTCCAGATGCATACTATCGAAGTGGCGCATGTCAATAAAAGGCGCTGCATAGTTCAGGGCGTGGTATGGCACGCGCTTCAACATCAGCTCATTGGCCTCCGAATCATCCTCCGCACAGTCGGCCATACGGTTCTTGGTCCAGTCATAGAGGCGCTTCACCAATGGCCAGAAAGGCAGTTCCCCGGCACGCGCATCGAGCTTATACGCCCAGGTCTTCATGCGTTCCAGTCTTTGCCAGTCTATGGCCGTTTTCTCCTGAAATTCTATCATCTCATAATTCGTCTTGGGCATGGGAATCACCGTAAGACGCGTACTGAGACCACTGCCGAAGTTCTTCTCATTCACCTTCTTCTTCAAGGCGATGGGCGTACCTGTATAGATATAGTTCCAAGTCACATGGAACTTATCCACCGGAGAATCCGAGTTCTGGTACATCTGTCCGTCCTCCTCATTATGGAAAGCCTTCAGTTCCATGCTCTGCTTATTGATCCATGATCCACCGCTCTGAAGGGTTATCGAGTTATCCAACTCCGTATCAAAGGTGAACATGTGCAACTGCATCTCCTTGCCATCCACAATCTCCTTCGCATTCAGCATATCCTGAATCAGCTGGCCATTACTCGTTCTTGCAGGGTGAATTCTGATAATACCCTGTGGCTTATCTTTACCCTCCTTGTTCGCAGCTTTCTTCTTCTGATCCTGCTTATAGCGGTTCAAGGCAGCCAATCCTGCTTTATCCGAAGCCTCCACGGGAGCCATGAGGATATCGCAGATATCATCAGCCATCGACTTATTCGAAGCAGGATGTCCTATGATGAGCAGCGAACAATTCAACCTGCGTTCCCTCTCTGGGCGGTGATAGAACCTGTACGTGCATCTGGTCATCAGCGTCATCATCGCCCCTGAGCCCACAAACATCGCCGCAGGGTACTGGCTACGCTTCAAGCCTTTGCAGACATCCCTCAACAAGGGGAAATCATCAAACAGTGCTTCTATCTCTGCCCCCCACTGATCCAACAGTCTATTTATTTCCCCTCCTGAGTAGGAGGGGCCAGGGGTGGTCTGATCTGGGCCTTTTACTACCTCCCGATAGTCTTTCCCTGTGAATTTCTTCACTGCCTCAAGCATGGCCTTGGATGGCAACGAATTTGCATACTTCTTTTCCTTCTCCGCGACGCAGCCCGCCGCTGATTCCACCGTCTGGGCCACATTCTCATCTCTTTCCTCAATGATCTCCTTAACCCAGGGCTGAGCCTCGATGATTCTTTGCACCAGTTTCTTGTCGCCGTCGAGCATAAGGAGTAAGTCCGTGGCAAGTTTAAGGGACTCCTTGTGTCTATTGGAATCCTCTGCGCATGGCAGCTTATCGCTATACCGAGCATCAATAATACTCTGAATATCATACCCTCTCCATTTTATTGACGACAACTCTGACAACTTAGTTGTCCCAGTTGTCGTTTTATTACTGGCACTTGTCGTTTCCTCATCCCCAGCACAAAACTGATGAAATAGTGGTTGAGTTCTCTTCTTACGGTACTCATCTGAGTACTTTTTGTCAAATGCTTCATTGTAGTAATCAAAAAGTAAATCCTCATTAATATAAATAATATCCTCCTCCTTGGGAGCAAAAGAGTTTCTGGTGGCATCGATGCAGCTCTCGTCAGCCTTATAGCCTAACTTCTGAGCCAATGAAATCTGATTATCAGCGAGATTGCCGATATTGATGTCTGCTGTAGCTACGATACGGACGCCATGCTCGCTGCTGGTGACATGCACAAGAGCGATGCTCTTCATCAGTTCCTTATCATCCCTCATCTTATACCACACCTCAAAAGGATTCTCAATGTGGTCAATGTCGAGCATAAAGAGACCATTCAGATGACAATCAGCCAACCTGCGATGTCTGAACATCCCACCTTTCGCAGTCTCAGTCTCATCGAACTCTCTGCAACAAAAGATAAACGCAGGCAGATTATCTTTCACCTCCTGGGCAAAGGACAGCAGTTTCTCCGCATCCGTCTTCTTCTCCCACGCCTCCTTGGCAGCCTTTTTCTTCAGATTCTGCTTTTTCAGCAAGAATTTCTGATACTCGCTGTTTTGGAGCAGATTGTGCAGAGCCACTGCGCCCTGAGTCTTTGAGGCCTCAACCGCCGTAATAATGGCCCTTCGCATATCAATGCGCCACCTTGTAGTCGGTTTCTTCACTTGCTCCCAGAACTCTTCCCTTGTGCAGGGAAGAGCCTGAGAAAAATGTGTGTTCTCTTGAAATGTAATCATTCTTTAATCCGTCTAATCCGTTAAATCCGTTGTCGTTAGAGAGTTTGCAGGTCGGTGATGTAGAACGCATTCTCGTGGCGGTCGTTATTGTCACCCCACGTGCGGTGCTTCCAGAATCCCTTCACGATATACGGCTGGTTCTGATAGTACTGCGTGTCTCGGTTCTTACTTGCCAGTTCTCCTGTCATCTCGCCATAGAAGACATCTCCACCTCGCTTCATCACCACACCACGGCTCTTGAAGTACTCCGTGGTTCCGTCCTGTTTCTGATACTGGCGCTCAGAGTATGCGCCCACCTCTACGATTGTTACTAAGTTTTCCATTATAGCTTGTTTTTAATTCTTTAATTTTAGACTACACTCTGTCGATGATCTCCTCAGTAGTCGGGAATCCAGAGTCTTTTCTACTGTCTCCAGTCTCCTGACTCCTGACTCCTTCTTTCCTTTCCTTCGTATTAAAGACCTTGATGATCTCGGAATAATTAGCCCCTATGACGCGTCCCATGTCACCCTGAAGCTGCAGCAGTTCACGCTCGATGGTAGGCCCACAGTCCAGCGTAGTCTTGATGATCACCTGCCTCTGTGTCTTGTTCAAGTAGATCTGTAGTACAGGGGTGTCATAGATGAGCTTACCTTTTACCTGAAGCTTCAACTCTCCTTTGAGCTCTCCCTTCGTCAGTTCATTGAAGCGTTCCTGCATCGTAGCCACGGGATCCGGATCATTCGCATCCACATTGATATGAATGGAGAAACTTGATTCCTTCTCCCCTTCCGACTTGTAGAAAGAGCTCTTTCCATTCTGCTTGATCATCTTGCGGTTGCTCTCCCTTGGTTCCTGCGGATTGACCACTACCACATCATTGGGATAAAGACTTACTCTCGCCTTGAATTTCTTCACCGGCTTTCCCTCCGGCTTCTCGATAAATTGATCTTCTGTCATTTCTTATTGTCTGTTAAGTTTAATACCTTTTTTCTTCGCGTTCTGTCTTCCGATCTCACTGCGGAATTCCGCATTCTTGCTTACGCGGCAGGCTCTTGCCATCTTTCTGATCTTGACAACAGAGAGTCCGAACTCGTCGGCGATCTCCTCCGTCTTGGTGAATGGATAGAGCGCCATAATCGTTGCAAATACATGAATCGTCATAATCATCAATTCTTTAATTCTTGATTAATCAGTAGTTGTCACACTCAGCAGAAACGGGATAACGATCTCCTCGTCACTGCATAGCCAGTGGATGAATCGCCGGCCCTCCTCAGTCCATACTAAATAAGTACGCGTATGAAGGTCGCCCTCGGCATCGTAGTGCGTATGGGTACGGCTCTTGGCATACCCCTTACGGGCATAGTCGGCATAAAGCATCCACTGCCCGGACTGCTTGTACATCACCTTTCGCTGCTCCAGCAGCCGTGTCAGGTCGTGTACCGTCATCGAGAGTTCCTTGGCAATCTGGGTGGTCGTGAAACAGCTCACGCTCTCCAGCACCTCGTCACAGTACTCAGCCTTGGGCTCCAGTTCCTCGATGTGGCGTGTCAGATTCTCGATCTGTTTCTTCTGCGACACATAGGCACCCGTCTTGCGTATCTGAGGCAGCACCTCGGAAGTCACCCAGCGCTTGAAAGCCTTCGCCTGTTGCAGCTTCGAAGAGAGAACCAGGGCATAGAGACCGCTCTCGTTGATGATGACCACCTTAGTCTTGTAGTTAGAACCGGTGCCCTGAATCAGGGCAGTGGTTTTGTCATCCTCATCAACATGGATAGCCAGTGCATTCTGAGGCTTGGCATACCCCAGTGCCTCTGCGATGTCCTTACCCACGAAGAAGGTCTCACCCCTCTCGTCCGTCATCGTCCGGATTTCTCCGAACATCTCGTGATTGAAAATTTGAATCTTTGACATTTTATTATTTTTGAACGTTATTGCTGAGCTTCGAGGACCGGTCTTTCTCGTCGCATCAGCTTTCAGGGGTCAAAATTAAGTATAAAAAAAATGTCCCAGATTGTCTGGAACATTTTGGGAAGGATTTGGGAAGGATTTGGGAAAGTCAGGGCTGCGGGAGATATGTTTTCCCCAATTCCTCACCCAATTTAAGGGCAATTTCCCTACATTGGGAAAACACCTCCTGATCGTTTCTGCTCACCTTGACGGATTCCATGTTTCTTACATCATAATCCATAAACGACAGCGTGCAGATCTTCCTGATGCTTTCGTAGCTGCAATCACAGCCTGAGGGAATGTCCAGCGCCAGGCTATTGATCTTGTCACAGAACTTCTGGGCATCCACAGGATAATTGCAGTTCCATCTGAGGAACCAATAAGCACCTGCCCATTTCCATTTGTTGTCTATCACCTTGCCCTTGCCCACACAGGCCACAAGAGCCTTGGCTATCTGCTCATCGCTGAAGCCGTTCTGGCTCACGTCACCTTTATTATAATACACGGGCGCGTAATAGTTGTTGTTCTGTGTCTGGATGATCTGGTTGCCGGGACTGTAGACATGTACCACGAAGCCTCCCTGCTGTGGCTGCTGGTTGTTCTCTTCCTGTTTCATACGTTGCTATTCCTTTGGTTTTTCTTTGTTGTTCTGTGTCTGGATCACTTGGGTGCCCGGACTTTTCACCTCCACCTCCATGTCGGTCTTGTTATTCGACGAGTTAGTGCCGCTGCCCACGAAATTGCCGTCTCCTGTAATAGAGATCTGCGGTGCCTTGGGTGTGTTCCGCTCTTTGAAGACTTCTGTTACTTGTTTGCTGCAATAGGTAATGAGTTCGATGGGCAAAACGGCTGCTGCCGATATCATGATAATCGACTTCATCAGCAAGGCCTGGGCATCATTGAGGGTGGGCTCTGCCAATGCCTGTTCCAGGGCATTACTCATCATCTTTTTGACCATTTCGTCACCGGGAAGGCCGTCAAGCCCTCCGTCACGGTTATCCCCGTGAGACGACATGTAGATGATTTCTGCCATCAGAAAAGTCCTTAATTTCAGTGAGAAAAGTGATTCTTCAAACCAGCTGCAAAGATAGGTAATTTTCTTCAAATCCTAATAGATTTACCACCGATTTTTCTAGTGAATTATTGTTAAATTTGGCCCGTGTAAAAATATTGTCGCAACCCTTACTTCGCTCTTTCCCGATTCCCACACGGCACGCCTCAAAATCCCTTGTCCGTTTTTCAGAAAATGCCAAAGAAAACTCCCTAAATATATGGCGTTTTCAACCTACACCTTATTTATATACAAAGGGAAATGCAAGTTTTCTTTGAAAAGTTTGGTGGTTTCAAAAATAACGCTTACCTTTGCAGAGGTTAACAAGATTATTCTCTTAAATTGATACACTATGGCGAATACAAGCAAGAAGAAAAAGGCGGAGAAAACGGAGGTAGTCGCAAAATGCGACCACCCTAAAGAACCGGTCACAAATTGTGACCAGTCCATCGAGGTTATCGCAAATTGCGAGAACCCCCAAGAAACCACTCTCAGTCAATATGATATTGAGAAGCTGATAGTTACAGTCCGAGGCGAGCAAGTGCTTATAGACCAAGATATTGCAAGGATTTACGGAGTTACAACAAGCCGCCTAAATCAGCAGGCCAAACGTAATATTGCAAGGTTTCCAGAGTCTTTCCGCTTTCAATTGACAAAGGAAGAACGTGACGAGGTTGTTGCAAAATGTGATAACCTCCGATCTCTAAAGTTCTACTTCCTCATCATCGACGATGATGTCTATCTGCTTGGTGCAAGTGTGAAGGATATGGGTATTGGCTTGTGTGCCATCACGAAAATGATGACAACACCAGAAACGATATTAGACTTGTTGAAATAAAATCGTTCATCGTCGTGAGACGAAGAATCTTAGATGTTTTTCATATGTATTAAATTTAAGGTTAACATTTTCAGAAGCCGCCGGCATGTGAATGTCGACGGCTTCCATTTTATCCAAATCTCACAATGGGGACTGTCCCCTCTGTGATATGACGCTCATCAAACGTTATCGTAAGTTTTCCGGCAAAAGTGGCGGCTATTTCAAAGAAATAGTGTACCTTTGCAGCAGAGTTTGGGAACGCGGGCACCCTCGCCCGCATCGGTGGCGGGCGAGGATGCCCGCGGTCCCAGGCAAACAGTGATAATAACCAATTAGCGGGTTAGTTAGGGGCATAGTTGTCAAAACCCTACCCCTAAGTACCCCCTGACTATGCCCCTTTTGTATGTCTTGACGATACTATTGCCGAATTTTGCCGATGAGATTTACGTCGAGGGTGTGATGTAGGGCGTTTTGCTTGTCAAACCGTAGCGCATTAGCAATCAGGGAAATGTAATGAATAATAAAATATAGCAAGACATGAAAAGAACAACGTTTTACATTATTGTAGCCATGTTGGCCTTCAGCTGTATGGCTTCGCTGACATCCTGCTCCAACAACGACAATGCCACAGTTGACAGTCGTAGAACGATGATGAGTACCTCACTCTTTGTAGCCACAGATCGCCATGAAGCAGGCGAGGGAAATCACTTGGCCCAGTCACTGCAAAAGGTCGTAAGCACTATGGATGTCGTCATCCCGCGCGTGGTACTGCTCGGAGGCGACTATGTGGGCAAAGGTCCAGACATTGGTAAAATAGGGCAACCTGACTTCAGCCTTGATGACATGCGCGGCGAAATCTTCGGCACGCTCTGCCCGGAATTGACCGACGTGCTCTTCACCTATGGCTCTCACGACCGCAACTGCACCGACGATTACGGGGCCTTCTTCAGCGGCCCTCACCGTTGCAATGGCTATTATGTCTATGGTATCAGTTACGCCCAGATGGCGTATGACACCGACTCACTGGCTCAGGCTGCCGTCGCACTCTATGAGGAGCAGGGTGATCATGCTGATGAAAGTGTCGGACCGCCACCAGAAGACCAGAATGAACATGGCGATGGAGAACGACCTCAAGCACCGTCAGACGAACACCGCCCACTGAGGGCTTACAACGGTATTGACGTGACCGACCCCTTCGGAGCCTCTGCAGAGTCGGCGGCTGCAAGTTTTACTTCGTGGGTTTCGACGCTCAGCAATCATGAACCCATCGTGGTGATGAGTCATGTACCGATGCATTCCCATCGAGGCGACAACCCCGGCGGCATATACTGGTTCGAGGCGCTAAGTCGTGCTGCGGAGACGCATGACATCATTTTCTTCTTTGGACATAACCACTCACTCGAGGAACGCGGTGACAGTCTTGACCAGAACTTCTATCTGCTCACGGCTGGCGACAGCATCAGCATACAGGGCAATCAGCTGCAGGGCGTGCAACGCCGACAACTTGGATTCACCTACGCCAATGCCGGTTACCTGAAACTGGGATGGAGTACGCTCGTTACCTTTAGTGATACTGACGGCAACGGTCTTTATGACCAAGCACAACTACGCCGCTTTAACGTTCTTGGCAACGACGAATCCTTCTTTGGACTGACTGGCAAGCGCAATCCCTACACCTTGAAGCTGATTCATAATTCCCCAAAATAGAACAGACGTCCTACGTTTTCTATTGTCGAGCTTATTCATATCTTTGAGATAAAGCTCGAAGATACTGGCGCTCGAAAGAAAAAATAAATCCTAAAATCCGCAGATAATTTTTCGCGTGTCTGATTTAGCCCTTGTCATTAGTCACGGGGACAGATACTTAGGTATGGTACTTAGGTATGACGTCTGCTATGACTCAGAATCTGTCCCCACGGCTACTGTTACATTATGCAAAATGAATAATGCATTTTGAATAATCTCTTGGAGGCCTCTGGCTGTTGGCATAAAAAAAGCTTCCCCCGACGGAGGAAGCTGTATGGGTGAGAGGGAGCGGCGAGGCTTAGTCGTCGATGTAAACGATCTCGAAATTCTTGTTGAACTCGAGTTCCATGCCGTTGTTCAGTTTCACATCGTAGCCACGGCGGTCACGGTCGAGCTTGATGATCGTTGCTCCGGGGAAGGTCTTCTTCACGCTGGCCTTGATCTGCTCGGGAATGAGGGCTGTGGGCACGGCTGACGTCTTGCAGTTCAGGTCTTTCCAGTTGCCTTTCTTGTCGAACTCCACCTTCTCACCACTCTGATAGATCACAGTGTAGTCATCCCAATCGACGGTGATCACCAAGGGTACCTTATCTGCAAAATATGACTTCAGCATCGTCTGCGCTTCTGCGGGCAGCTGCTCGAAGGTGATTACTCGGTCGTTGTCGGCCTTAACGATGAAGCACATCGTCATGACGAAGGCTAAAATTATTAACAAACTTTTTTTCATAAACGTTATTTATTTAAGACGTTGCAAAGATACGAAAAGTATTTGTAATTACCAAGCGTTTTATTAAAATTTAACCGTAGCCGTGGGGACAGGTACCTGAGTCATAGCAGCCGTCATACCCAAGTACCTGTCCCAGCGACTACCGCATTGGTTTATTCATTTGTCACAAATTATTAAGTGAAAAACGATCAGTGGCGCTCGGCTCTGCCGCTTGCTACCGAAGGGACGCAAGAACCGTCCCGGTGATCAATGGCCTCGCTAACCTCATAGCAGATCCATTTGAGCTCCTCAATCATATGCCGTACCTCTTCTTCTTCTGCAACATTTTCTTGGAACATTTGGCCTGCTCTTTCGATAAACATCTCCAGTTCTTCCATCATCCAAGGTTCAACAACAGGGTTGTTTCGGGCACTTTCAAACAATACCTTAGCATTTTCTATATCTTCCTCTAATTCTACGTAATACTGAGGGGCGTCAGTTATACCATCCATGCCTCCACCAATGGGGATGTCTGTAGGAATGGGGATGTCTATAGGATTGTCCACATTCGAGCACGAGCTCGTCATTATAGCTGTCAGGACCGTGACCAGCATGGCCGTCAGATAATAGTTTTTAATATTCATCATTTTCTTTTTGTATCTTTTCGAATGCAAATATAGGCATAATTCCTGAAAGTACCAAAATAAATATGGTTTTTCTTCACGCACAGGGGAGGAGAGATCTGGGGGACTCTAATTTTGCGCTCTGATAGAATATATCAGCGAACACAAAGTGTCTGACACCTTGTGCGCTCGATGTTAATCGGAATTTCGATTTACATGTTTTCTCCCGTGCTGGTACGGTGGCGGCAACCAACCTGACAGATAAAAGCGCACATCACTCAGCACACAGTGACATCTGTCCCCTCTTTTCCCACAGATATTATGCGCTGCTTATTTTCGACAACTGGGGCGACCGATACATGCAACTGGGCGGATTCAGGTTCGATCAGTGGGAGAAATAACAAAAGCAAGAGGGCTGGAACATTCCAGCCCTCTTCTATAGGTATCCCTCAGTCGCTGCCGACCGCTCAGAAGGTCAGGCAGGGCGGGTAGCTGACTCTCGGGCTGACGTTCTTCAGCGTCAGGAACCTGCTGGCGGCTGTGTGGTAGAATACTCTCGAGCCCTTCTGCTTACCCGTCTCGCTGGTCATCAGATTCCGAGGGGCTTTTCCATCGTCGCCGTCGTTGGCGTAGATCTGCGCATCGAACATATTGACACCCTGATACTTGCCGCGATCCACGGCCTTCTCGTCACCGTTGAAGCCGGCACAGCCGTCGACCATCTTCAGCACCTCAGCTCTCGAAGGCAGCAGCCAGGTGCAGCCCGCCACCGGATGAGCCTTGGCGTAGTCCTCGATCGGGATGTTGGCAGTCTGGATTGCTACGGCCATTCCGTGCCCGCCACCGGCGTTCACATAGGCAATCATGGCCAGCGGCTCCACCCCCTTGTCGGCGGCTGCCTTACGGGTGGGATACACCCTGCCGTCGGAAGCGATCACGTAGCCCACATGCTCGGCCTTGACCTCGCTCAGGGCCACCGTCTCCTTCGGCTTCACGTTGTAGACGGCCATCTCCCTGTTGGAGAACTCGTCCACGACAGTCTTGAAGCTCACCTCGTAGCCCTCGGCAGCCAGCTGCCCCGCGTCCTCGTCAGTATTTACCGTCGAGATGCCGTATTTGTCCTTCCTGTTGTTCTGCACCTGCAGCTCGCCGTTGCCCTTGAGCTTCACGCCGCCCTTGGCCACGATGGCGTGTTCGCCCTTGGTCATCATCATGTTGCTGCCCGTCAGGGTGAGCGTCAGCGGCTCGTCGCCCTCCACGATGACTGCGGGTGCCTCTGGGGGCAGCTGGTCGTGTTCAGTGGTGATGCGGGCGTAGCGCAGCTCCATGTTGCCGCCGTGGCGGAGCCTGAAGCTGTTGTAGTGGCGGATGCGGGAGCAGAAACTGTAGACGTGCACGTCCGAGGGGTTGCCCTCTACGATGAACTCGCAGTCTTGGTTCTCCTTGACATCGTTGCCGCGCACCAGAAATGACGACCACTGTATGTCGTTGCCCCCGTGTACGTCCGATGCCCACTCCTCGGTAATGAGCGCCGTCAGCTCGTCGGCCTGTTCATAGGTGCGCCCCTCCTCGTCGGTCATCGTGTCGCCCTCGATGAGCAGGGTGCCCGTCAGGCCGCCCTTGGTGGTGTACGAAACCATGCCGTGGGCTATCATGTACGTCAGCGTCCACTCCTCGCCGTAGCGCTCCTGGTCGCCCCATACGAACATCCCGTCCATGAGATAAAAGCGCTCCACGAAGCCCGTGCCGTCGCTGTTCAGCTGGATCAGCCGCGCTATCTGGTCGTACTCCAGCTTCTCGTCGGTCACGGTGCCCACTTTCTCTTCGTAGCTGATCCACAGCCCCTCGGTCGTCTCGGTCGTCGGGCCAGAAGGGTTGTCGTCGTTGGTGCTGCACGCCGTCAGCCCCGTTGTCAGGCCGCAGCAGAGGATGGCGGCCAGCATCCACATCAATGTTTTTCTTTTCATCATTTCGTTAT
>JAEEGH010010127.1_pt1 | contig 21742 bp, 20 predicted proteins | sample 9134181 | NCBI WGS metagenome assembly JAEEGH01 (sample SAMN16246544, study PRJNA631951) | gut metagenome | biome: gut microbiome; feature: rumen; material: DP-attached | host: Bos | place: Iran: Karaj | collected 2018-10
CCATCCTACCCCGGCATTCCTGTATGTTGCTTATTTCAAATTATATCCCCATAAAACTTCGAACGCAAAAAATCAGCAGGGATTTCCCGCTGATTTTATTTATCTTCATCACGTATAACTATTTTGGCAAGTCCTACACTTATAATCTTAAGCTTACCTACAAACTCTTCATCATCCATCTTCATGCCTTCCGAAAGCCACCTTGTGATGGCTGTAAGAAAAGCATCGCAGTAGAATGTAACAAAAAAGTCCTTAAGATCTGTATCCTCGATTATATCATTGATATACAAGTACATGATAGGTCTTATGGATTCGATAACATAGTCATGAAAAGAGTTCTGTCCATGAATACTCAGAGCCGCCCGATAAAAATCTCTATCGGCGTAGAAATGATGGCATATAGCCTTAACTGCATCCCATCCCGTCTCATAGTCATCGATATTCATCTTAGAAAGAAAACCTACAAGAAAGATCCAATTCACAAGATCATACTTGTCTTTGAAATGATAATAAAAACTCTTCCTGTTCATTCCACAGGCATCGCATATATCCGATACACTGATCTTCTCGAAAGGTTTTTCTTTCATTAAATTTTTTAGTGATGTCGCCAGAGCATTTTTGGTAATATTAGAATCAGCCATTTCTCTATTGTCTTTTGTACTTATTCAAAACAGTCAAGATCAGATTTCGTTCTTTTCAGGGTGATCGAGTATCTCCTGCATTGTCTTCCATCCAAGAACAGCACATTTTACACGTGCCGGCATGTGGGATACGTCCTGAAGTGCTGCTGCCTCGTCAAGCTGCTCGATTTCTTTTTCATCAGTTATATCTCCGCGGATCATGCCCATGAAAGTAGATGCAAGCTTTAGAGCTTCATCCTTATTGGTGCCAATTATCTGATCAGCCATCATATCAACAGATGCCTGTGAAATAGCGCATCCTGATCCATCAAACATAGCATCTTCTATGATGCCATCATCACTTATCTTAAGCTGAAGTGTTATATCATCTCCGCATGAAGGATTAACTCCTCGAAGTTTAAGAGTCGGAGCCTCCATAACTCCTTTGTGCACAGGATTCAAATTGTGCTCATTAACGATCTCGCGATAAAGCTGCTTAATCTCCATAACCCATAACCTTTCTAACGCCTTTTAGTACTTCCAAAAATCTCTTAACCTCTTCTTCTGTATTGTAGAAATAGAGGCTGGCTCTTGCCGTTGAGCCTACTTTCAAGAACTGCATGAGCGGCTGAGCGCAGTGATGACCCGCTCTTACGCATACATGGTCTTCATTTAACACAGATGAGATATCATGTGGATGTACGCCATCTATTGTAAATGTCACTATGCCGCAATGCTTCTTTGGATCTTTGGATCCATATACTTTAATATACGACAATTCGCTCATTCCGTCCATAAGAAGACGAGTAAGTTTATGCTCCTGTTCCTTGATAAAGTCAAATCCAACGCTCTCTATATAGTTAATAGCAGCTTCAAGACCTACTGCATCAGCAGCATTGACTGTTCCAGCCTCAAACTTGTGAGGAAGCTCAGCCCAAGTTGCAGAGTCTCTTGTAACATATTCGATCATCTCTCCTCCTGTAAGGAAAGGATCCATTGCTTCAAGAAGGTCTTTTTTGCCATATAATACGCCGATTCCCATCGGAGCCATAAGCTTGTGGCCGGAAAATGCAAGGAAATCTGCACCTATCTCATTAACATCAACTTTCATATGAGGTACAGACTGTGCTCCGTCTACTACGACAACAGCACCCTTGTCATGAGCATATGCAGCTATTTCTTTGACAGGATTGGTAACACCAAGTACGTTGGATACATGGCCTATAGATACGATCCTGGCCTTGTCTGTTATCTTGGACTTATATTCATCTTCTGTGATGACGCCCTCTTCATCAGGCTCAAGCCATACAAGCCTTGCACCAGTCTGTCTGCATACCATCTGCCATGGAAGTATATTAGAATGGTGTTCCATTATTGAGATAACGATTTCATCGTCTTTGCCTACATTCTTAAGCCCGTAGCTGTAGGCAATAAGGTTCATGGATTCAGTTGTGTTTCTGGTAAATACTATCTCGCAGCTTTCCTTGGCACCTATAAACTTTGCTACTGTACTTCTTGCATGTTCATAGCGCTCTGTAGCATCTACGCTCCAGTCATAGAGTCCTCTAAGAGGATTGGCATTGGACTTTTGATAAAAGTCTGCAACTGCATCTATAACTGCCTGCGGTCTCTGAGATGTAGCCGCGTTATCAAAATATATATAGTCATTTCCCTTAAAAATAGGGAAATCCTGTCTGAAATCTTCTGCCTTCATATTGCCTCCAACCTATAAACTCTACACTTTAATTCGATGCTGCCTTAACCAATTTATAACTATGATCTTCTATAGTTCTTTATAATTATGCCCACCACCAAATGGCAGTGGGCAGCAATAATATCTCGTTTTTAGAGAATCTCATCAAGATATGATGAAACCTTATCTTTTAACTTCTCATCAGGTATCATGCGGGCTATCGAATCAAGCCTTGCACGAACCATTATCTTCTTGGCTGTCTCTTTGTCTATTCCTCTTGCTTCCATGTAAAAGAGCATATCATCAGACAGCTGGCCTATAGTAGCGCCATGTCTTCCGTCAACATTCTCTTCCTTGCAAAGGATAAGGGGCATGGATCTGTTAACTACGTCAGGCGAAAGAAGAAGTGTATCTTCCTGTTCATCACCCTCACCGCCTACAGAACCTTCACGGAAATCAAGTGAACCTCTCCAGTTCTTGACAGCTCTTCCATCAAGCACGCCTCTGTAAGTAGCCATAGAGCTTGTCTTAACGCCGCGCTGCTCAGCAACATAGTTGAAATCGTAGAACTGATCGTCTGTTCCAAGGAATCCTGTATTGTTATCAGATACAGCTTCTCTTCCAAGAAGACTTACATATGCTCCGGCGTATGCCTTTATAGCACCGATCTCCATCTGAACAAGTTCAAATCGGCCATTGTCCATAACTACGCCGCCAAGATCATCAAAATGCCTTACCTTTTTGCCAAGCATCTGGATCTTGACAAGGCGAAGCGTAGCACCTTTACCTATATAGAATTTAGTGCTGACTGCCTCTATGCCGCTTGCATCCTCATCTGAATCATAGTCCATTATAACTGTAAGTGATGAACTATCAGGAACAACTATAACCTGGCGACTTATAGCGCTGCCACTGCTGCAAAGATGATCATGGAGCATTACAGGCTCTGAAACTGAAGTCTTGTCGGCAGCCTTAATGACAGTAGCTCTAACGCCTGCACTTTCTAACAAGGCATCAACACCTGATCCCATACCTGTTCTTACTATCTGACCTGCATGATTGATTGAAGTATCGCCGTTAGGTCCTACAAGGTTCTCATCAGCCTTAACTCTTTGCTCATATGAAGTTGCAAAAACTTTCTCAGCTTCCTTACCATCGACATCTTCGGCTATGCTTACGCCTTCAGGAGCCTTGACTATATCCATGGCAAAAGAGGAAAAGGAGATATCCTGTTCATTTATATCTTCACCATTTAACTGAAGCCACCGGTAAGTTCTGGCCGGAAGCTCATTAACTCTCATATCTATATTCATGTGTTACCTCACATCTATATGCCTAATATATGCAACCAGCGTTACATATTGCCGGACATCTCAAGTTTGATCAGGTTGTTCATCTCTACTGCATATTCAAGCGGAAGTTCCTTAGATACAGGATCTGCAAAACCTGATACTATCATAGCTCTTGCATCCTCTTCCTTGATACCGCGGCTCATGAGGTAGAATACCGCATCATCGCTTATACGACCAATCTTAGCTTCGTGTCCTACATCTGCATCATTGGTACGAATATCCATTCCAGGGATCGTATCTGATCTTGACTTGGAATCAAGCATCAGTGAATCACAGGAGATAACAGCCTTGGAATGCTTGGCATCTTTATTGATAGTTACTGAACTTCTGTAAGTACCGATACCGCCGTCTTTACTGATGGACTTGGTGCTTATAACAGAAGAGGTATACTTACCGTTATGAACTACCTTGGCACCTGTATCCAGATTCTGACCTTTACCAGCAAAAGTGATACCTGTATATTCCATTCTGGAATGATCACCCTGAAGGATTGTCATAGGATAAAGGTATGAAGTATGTGATCCAAAAGAACCTGATACCCATTCCATTACGCCGCCTTCTTCTACAAGGGCACGCTTGGTGTTGAGGTTGTACATGTTCTTGGACCAGTTCTCAATTGTAGAATAGCGAAGTCTTGCATTTTTGCCTACAAAAAGCTCAACGCATCCTGCATGAAGATTGGCAACATTATATTTAGGAGCAGAGCATCCCTCTATGAAATGAAGATCAGCACCTTCATCTACAATGATAAGTGTATGCTCAAACTGTCCTGCACCAGCCGCATTAAGACGGAAGTATGACTGAAGCGGTATCTCGACTTTGACTCCCTTGGGTACATATACAAATGATCCGCCAGACCATACTGCGCCATGAAGCGCTGCATACTTGTGATCTGTAGGAGGTACGAGCTTCATGAAGTGCTCTCTTACCATATCAGCATATTCGCCGTGAAGAGCGCTCTCAAAATCTGTATATACAACGCCTGAAGCAGCAACCTCTTCCTTGACATTATGATATACAAGCTCTGAGTCGTACTGGGCTCCAACACCTGCAAGAGATTCTCTCTCTGCCTGGGGGATACCAAGCTTTTCAAATGTATTCTTGATATCATCAGGAACATCTTCCCAGTTGCCCTGCATTCCTGTCTTAGATTTTACATATGAAGAGATAAGATCCATATTGAGTTCGCTGGTATCAGGCCCCCAATTAGGCATCTGCATATTGTTGTATATATCAAGACATTTTAAGCGAAACTCTCTCATCCATTCCGGATCATTTTTTTCCTTAGAGACCTTCTCAACTATCTCTTTAGTAAATCCGGCCTCTTCGCGGTAAAAGTCTTTATCTGTTTCTACATCTTTAAAGTCGTACATTGACTGATTGATATCAGCAACAGACTTCTTTATATCATCGAACATATCAGTCCTCATTCTACGGCAGATCTTATATCTGCCGACTCTGTGTTATCTTAATATCAAAAGATAATAGTAACCATATATCTAAAAGGTCCATGATCCCAGGCCCTTGGATATTAACTGTCACCTTTTAATCAACTATCACTCTTTAATAAAACGCTCAAATCCGTTAGCGTTGATCTCATCAACAAGTGATCCGTCTCCGGATGCAACAATCTGACCCTTTACAAGGACATGAGTGTGATCAACATGAAGTGATTCAAGAATCTTGGTTGAGTGAGTGATGATGATAAGAGCACCGTTCTCTCTCTTCTGATATTCTTCAATTCCCTTGGATACTGTACGAACAGCATCTACATCAAGTCCTGAGTCAGTCTCATCAAGGATTGCAAGGCGGGGGCTGAGCATAAGGAGCTGAAGGATCTCTGCCTTCTTCTTCTCACCGCCTGAAAATCCTACGTTAAGATCACGGTCAGCATATGAAGAATCCATATTGAGAAGCTCCATAGTTGACTCGAGAAGCTTCTTGTATGCAAGAAGCTTGATAGGCTTGCCTGTCTGGGCGTGGATGGCATTCCTTATAAAAGCTGAAAGTGAGATACCCGGAACCTCAAGAGGATTCTGGAATGACATGAACATTCCTGCAGCTGCTCTCTTATCTGTAGAAAGACCTGTTATATCCTGTCCGTCAAAAAAGATCTTGCCTTCATCTACTACATAGCTTGGGTTGCCCATAAGGGTGTTACCAAGTGTAGACTTACCGGCACCGTTAGGTCCCATGAGTACATGTGTCTCTCCGGGATTAACACTTAAGTTTAATTTATGCAGGATCTGCATCTCATCAACAGAGACTGAAAGATCACTAACCTGCAAAAGATTCTGTTCAGACATTGTTTCACGTCCTTTCTATATTTAACAAATAATAATTACAAAATATCCTTTATGTGTTTTCCTAGGTACTTACTAGGAATTAACTATAACACTACTATAATATCCTGACAATACACAGAGAAACATTTTATAAAATTTTCACCAAAAAAGCAACCTGATAGCATGCTGTAAAGAGCCTGATATACGCTGTTTTCATGTTGCCACTTACGTTATATCGATTATTTTTATCAATTATCAGATAACAAAAAAACTGCCATACTGATCAGTATGACAGCTTTTAAAACGCAAAGCCATGAGAATATCTGTATATTACAGGACAATACCAAGGGCTTTACTTTTAAGAAGGATAGACGCAAGTCCATTTTTATACGTCTTAAAAAGTTCCAGAACTTCTTCATCTGAATATAAAGTCATATCTTTTTGAAGTTCTTCTGACACTTCCGGTATCTGCGCTGTGCAGGATGCTTTACTTTCTATGTGAAGGGCTATGTTTCCGATATTTTCTCCCCCATAAAATTCCATTATCGTTTCATCTGCATCCCCATCGTCTGACTTTCTTGTGGTTATCTCAATATCAGAACTGTGGTCCTTGCCGCCGGCAGTAACAGTTGTTTTACCATAGGATAATCCAAGAGATGATATGTTATTGATTTCTTCTGCATCCGGCATGGCCATGAAACTTATAAATGAATCATCCAGGGATACTGATGTGTAGGATCCCCCTGCAAGGCTTTTTTCACAGGTGAGTTCTATCTTTATTTTCTCTACATAAAAAGAGAGGTTAAGATATCTTCCTGTTCCGGTCTCATCACTACTTACAGTCCAGTTAAAATCTCTTCCTGCAAGCTTATCTGCAATGTCCTTAGCATTATCTCTAAGTGCGCCGTCCTCATTTATAAGAAGCTTTTCAAGCTTTCCAATGCGGTAATTAAAAAGCGATGCTTCTCCAAGCATGTTATGAACATAGATTCTGGCGCTTTCATGACTATCCATATAATCTGCCAGACTATTAAGCATATTCTGAAAATCTTTGGAGCCCGGAGTACAGATGTATGTAGTGCCTGTGATATCTTCATCAAAATGGCTGAGGCATACAGAGTTATCGTTTATAACCTGAATGTTATCCTGAGTTACTGCTGTCAAAATAACTTCAAGTATCTCGGCAAGTTCAGAAGAAGATGGATCAGCGCTTTGCTGCGCGGTATCAGTATTATCGTTGTCAGCATCAGTATTATCGCTGTCAGTATCATTACCATCTGCTTCACTATCCGGGGTGTCACTATCTGGAGTTTTACTTCCGCCTTCGCCTATTCCGGTAACAGAGCCAATTCCGTATAGAAACTGATCTTTACTAAGAGTATAAAAATTCTGATCGATCTCAGGGCAATAGATCGTTGCCTTATCCCCCACGATGCTTGCATTCATACTGATGGTCTCGTTGCCATTCTCAGTCAGACACATCTGTGTGACCATCTCATCATTTTCTTTATTGTAATGTAATTTAAGATCAATACTTGTATCCTCAAGAACAGTCTGAACATTATCATTATCAGACTCAGCCCAGATACAAACATCCGTATCAGTATTCGGGATTTCTTTTCCTGTGAAAAGAGCATCAAGAATTTTTTGACCCTGATCATCTGCGATCGTTTCTACCGTTTGCGGCAACAGATCCTGATTGACCGAAAGGAATTCATCCCTGCTTTCAACCCGCACTGTGTTATTCTTTTTACTATTGACCGAGTATGTGACTACTGCGGCGCAAATAAGACAAGTGCAGGAAACTCCCACTGTAAACATTTGAACAAATTTAGAATTCATAAACTTTTCCTCTTTCGTAGACAGTATCCTGCGTCATTGCATTATTAAATGGAGCTTTGCAATAACGCTGATACCAAGACCCTATCGCCTTAAAATCCCCATTTTATAAGGCGCGGTGTAGACAGGTCTTTACTTTACCCCCAACAAACATATTATTTTCAGGATCAGCCAGACCATTACAGATAAATTATTGTGCTCTTCAAAAGCACAAATTTATTATATAACACTAAAAATCGTTTTGTTCATTTTCCGACGAAACGTCATTCTCGCCGGTGTGAATCGGCGTATACTTTTATACTATATTTCGTAGTTCCTTTACAACTCAGTACAGGCAATGATTATCAGCATTTATTTTTGATCCGGTTCCCGCTTTTGAAAAAGCATCAAAACGAATATAAGTTTGCTAAATAACTTTATTGAGAATATTTTCAGCCATCAATCTTAACGGTATTATGATAAGATTTTTAAAAAGAGTTTCCATATGAATAAATCGCTAATTAATTCATCTTTTCGCCTTGACAAGAAAACCTTACTTTACTAAAATAGTCATTGTGTTCGCAGGTGTAGTTCATTGGTAGAACACCAGCCTTCCAAGCTGGATAGGTGGGTTCGATTCCCATCACCTGCTTATAGAAAAAGTCCTCAAGTTTAACTTGAGGACTTTTTATTTGTACAGACAAGACCTCAGGCCCAAAGGCCTGATCTTGTCTGCCGACTCATTTCAATTCTTATTTAAAACTTCTTGTAAGATCTTCTACGCTGTTTACAGCTCTTCCCGAACCACTGGTTCAAGAAGTCTTAACATGTAAATATATTTAGATGCATATTTTGTCACTGTCTTGATAGACTAAGAGGAAGCTCTAATGAATGCGTAGTTAAGAGTTCTTTGTCTTTTAATATTACATCTGTTGGTCCGTCTGCGATGATCTTTCCATCATCTAAAAGAACCGTTCTTTCGCAGGTATCCATTACGAAATCAAGGTCATGGGAAGTGATGATTTTCAAAGCTTTGACCTTATTAAGGATATCAATAAGATTTCTTCTGTTTCGTGGGTCAAGGGCTATTGAAGGTTCGTCCATGATTATAATATCAGGCTTCATTGCAAGGATAGTTGCTATGGAGGCAAGCTTTTTTTCACCACCGGACATTTTGTAGGTAGATTTCTTACGAAGATGTTCTATGTGAAGGAAAGAGAGGGCATCGTCAACTCTTTGCTGAACTTCTTCCTCGGAAAGGCCATAATTTCTGGGGCCGAATGCGATATCATCTTCTACTGTTGATAAGAAGAGCTGGCTGTCAGAATCCTGAAACACGTAGCCCACATGCTCTCTGATGTGATTCAGGTTTTTAGGTGTAACCTCGTGACCTGCCACAACAAGGCTTCCGCTATAGTTTGTATAAAGTCCTACAAGAAGCTTCATAAGAGTTGACTTACCAATGCCGTTAGCGCCTATTATACCTATGCTTTCGCCATCTGTTGCATGGAGGTTTATATCCTGCAAAACGGGCTCATCCTTTTCGTAGGAAAAAGAAAGATTTTCAATTTTTAATATTTCGCCATGTATTCCTGTTTTCATATTAACCTCATGTCACGAGTAAATTTTCAAAAAATAATTCGTAACTTTATAACTACTAAAATACACGCCCAAACAACCGGATAGATAATATCCGCAGGCTTTAACTTTCTTTTCTTAAATGCAAATTCACCGTTAAAGCCGCGAAGTAGCATGCTCTCATAAACCATCTCTGCCCTGTCCATGCTTCGAAGAAGCCACTGGCCAACCAGCGCTCCCCAGGCCTTGTAGTGGATGCCCTTCTGAGACGGAGCCCGCAGGCTGTATGCTGTTGTTATCCTCTGAGCTTCAAGTGCCATTACGTCAAAATATCTGTAGATAAGCATGATCACTATCACTATGATCTTTGGAACCTTAATGACCCTAAGGGCATAGCAGATATCATCTATAGAAGTCGTAGCGATCAGTACGTAGGCGGAAAGAACAGAATCCATACCCTTTATGAAAAGAGTGATCATGGATAAAACTCCGCCTGATACCCCGATGCTTCCTACATATAATACGATATCTTTGTCAAAAAAAGGATTGAATATACCAATAAATACTACAAGAGGAATAATAAGTCTCATCCTGTAAAGGCCTTCTTTAAATGAAAGTTCACCTATAAGGAATGCAAAAACAAGATAGACCGACATAAGAATAAGCGAAACAAGGTCATACTTATTGATAGAAGCTACCAAAAAGATATATAAAACAGAAGTAAGCAGCTTCCCCAAAGGATGAAGGTCATTCATCCAATGGGAACGCTGCTGCAAGTCTTGAAGTCTGTTAAGTTCTCTTATGTTTTTTTCGATAGAACTCATATTAAATCTTTTTTCTGTAAAATCTGAAAGCGTAGCAAGCACCAACTGTTATAAGTACTACTACAAGTGCACCTACGATACCGGAGAAGCTTGTTCCAAGTGCTGATTCGCTGCCCTTGAAAGCATAGTCAGGAAGAAGTGATGTAGCTTCCTGAATTCCTGCTGCTGTATCATAAGCTCCGCCTGCTGCCTCGAGCTCAGCTGTACCTGCAACTTTCTCCATAGACCACTCAAGACCATCAGGGAAAGCTGATGCAAAGAGTGATATGATACCGCCACAGATAGCTGCTGCTACTGCAAGAACTGCAATTGTAGGCTTAAAGCCAAGCTTGCCTTCGTTTGCTTTTTCGCCAACGCCCCATAAGAGCTCAGGTCTTGCTTCATTTACAAATACTAAAACAGCTGCTGTAATAAGACCTTCTACAAATCCGATCGCAAGATGGATAGGCTGCATTGTTGCTACAAATACTGAGAATGGAAGCTCAGTAATACCTGAAATAAGGGTCTCTATTGAAACAGAGAAAGCGCCAAGCTGAAGTGTCAAAACGCAGCCAAGTATGGAAGCTGCTATTATCTTTCCACGAGTTGCACCTTTTTTCATAATAGGACGCCAGATAAGAAGAGCTCCTACAAAGCATCCGTAAAAAGCCATATTCCATACGTTACATCCAAGTGCCATAAGTCCGCCGTCTGCAAACAGTAAACATTGGACTAGCAGCACTCCTATCATTGTAAGAAATCCTGCATAAGGTCCAAGCATTGCGGAAAGCATCATTCCTCCACAAAGATGTCCTGATGAACCTGTTCCGGGGATTGTAAAGTTGAGCATCTGTGTTGCGAATACGAATGCTCCCATTACGCCCATTACAGGAATCTTCTTAGGATCGTTTTCTTCTCTGACTTTTTTTACAGAAAGACCAGCTGTTGCTGTTGATAATACATACATAGTTCCGGCTACTGCAGGAACTACAAGCGCATCTGCCATATGCATAGTGTTTACCCCACCTTATTTTAAATTAGACAATAAAATACACAAGTCAAAATAACTTGTGTATCTTAAAAATGTCACGACTAGTATATATGTAGCAAAAGATCGCGCACAAGCCCCCCAGGGGGTGATAGCGTGTATAAAAAAGATTATTTTTGGTTGCACTTCGGACAGTAGCCATAGATCTCAAGCTGGTGGCCGGTTATCTGAAATTCATCCATATTGGCAGGGAGCATGTTTTTAAGATCTCCTAAAAAGCATGTCCTTAAAGGGAATCTCTCCTTACATTTGAGGCAGATAGCATAGTGCCTGTGCTGGGCAAGGCGAAGCTCGTACATGGCGTTTTCGCTTGTAACTGCTGTTGATTTGGTCAGAATCCCTGCGTTTTCAAAGGTCTGAAGGCATCTGTATACTGTAGAAAAGGCATACCTTGGGCTTCCGTCTTCATTTTTGAGTTCCTCAAAGATCTCTGTTGCAGTTAAGGGTTTTATTGCATCTGCAAGGATATGATATATTTCAAGTCTTTGCTTGGTCTTTTTGATTCCTTCAGGCCAGTTTCGCTCCATCTGGCGCTCAACGGTCTCAGGGTGGATTTTACATGACATATTTTTTCTCCATTAGGAAAAAAGATTAACGGCTTATCTAAACAATAGTTGTTGTCATCTAACGATCAGGTCGATCAGTATTCCAAAGAAAACTCCGGTGCCATAAAGGATTGCTGTGATGTGGATATTTCTCTTTAACTCAGGATTAACTCTGAAAAGAACAAGAAGTCCAATTCCAGCACCTACAAGAAGTCCTGACATCATGGTTCCCATGGATATCATGCCGCCAAGATAAAGCTCAGTAATGATTATTGAAGCAGCGCAGTTAGGGATAAGGCCTATAACTCCTGCCACAAGGTGTCCGGCAAGTGAGTTCGCTGTTATTACTGATTTGATCGTATCTTCGCCGATAAGTTCAACTGCAAAATTAAGTATAAAAGTAAGGATAAGGATGTATATGAAGATATGAAGGGTATGAATAAAGGCAGATCTTATAACACTACCCTCTTCCTCTTCTTCGCAGTGGCAGTGCTCGCGCTCGCACATCTCTTCTATTCTGAAGTCTTCTCTTCCAAGATGACGAAGCTTTCTTGTCTTATTGGCAGCAAAGTCTACGATGAAACCGGCTATGATACCAACAAGAGCCTTAAGTCCAAGTATTGGCAGGATCTTAGATACAGGCAATCTGTTTGAGATCATTAAAGGAAGCATCTCATCTGATGTAGACAGGTATATTGCGATAAGGGTTCCTACTGTGATGACACGGCCTGCGTACAGGTTAGACGCAGCCGCAGAAAATCCGCACTGGGGCACAACTCCAAGAAGTGATCCCCATAAAGGGCCTGATTTACCAGCCTTTCTTACGATATCACCAGCCTTATCCATGGTATGCTTTTCCAAAAGTTCCATTAAAAGGTATGTTATAAAAAGAAATGGAAGGATCTTAACTCCATCTATTACTGTATCCAGGATTACATCTAATAATAATTCCATCTTAACCTCTTATCGCAAGTGCCAGGACTTAATCTATGATCAGGCCCCAACCTCACATTTTCTTAAAAAAAGATTTTACAAAATATAGTTTTAGCATTGAGAATATATCACACTTTTATTCTAAATGCAAATGATTTGCATTTAGCCTTCAAAATTTCATTTATCACGGCAAAAAATGTCATCCATCCAACAAAAACTGCGTTTTATCTATTTTTTATTGAAAACATTCCAATTCAAAGTACAATGTTAATGTTTGAAAAAAACACTAAAAAAATAATAAATAAAAAGGTAGGGTAAAAAAATGAATCTTAAGATCACAGAAGAAGGCAAAATGAATGCAATCAGAGCTGCCGTTCGTCCGGGCGAAAACGTAAGAGCAGCTGCATATGGACAGCTCGTAACTGTTAGAGCAGCTTTAGTGTATTACATGTTTGGTGCTTTAGGTGCTTTAATTTCAGGTGCAAAGACAAAAAATGGTTTTACTATTCTTACAGACAATGCTGTCAAAATTGTTTGTATGAATGCTTTTGACATGACCAAGGTTGACGACGTATTCGAGATTCCTTTTTACGGATTTGAAAAGATTAAATACAAAAAGCCGAAATTCGGTGCGCATGTTATCACATTCAAGGTCAACAAGGTCTCATATAAACTTACTTTGTTTAAAAACGCCGGTAAGCACATCCAGAATCAGAAAGAAAATGTTGAAGTATTCTCTCAGTTCTTTGACAACTTAAAAAATATGCAGAAAGCTTCATAAGCTTAAAAGGGGTCTTACCCGGATGACCGATCAGATCATTCCAGGTAAGGCCCCTTTCATATGACTTTTTGTCACTTCGTTCCAAAAGTCATGTAAATAGGCCAATTGAGAACACCTTCGGTGTTGGGCCTATTTACCTACCGATTCACTTTCTTACGCAATCCGCAGTAAATGCGGATTGCTGATTCAAAGTTGCGAAAACATATACTTTATCTATGCTTTTCCTTTCGGAAGCTTTACTACAAATCTTATTACATGATCACCATCTCTCAAGGCTTCTATATTACCACCATGTGAGATAGCTATTGCTCTTGCTACGGAAAGGCCTATACCATATCCGCCGCTCTTCCTGCTTCTTGAAGTATCTGCTCTGTAGAACCTGTCAAAAAGTCTGTCCAGATTTCCTTCAGGAATATTGTCACAGGTGTTTTTTACCTCAAATTCTATATGTCTTCCCTGATGCATGCTTACAGTTATCTCTCCTTTTTCGGATGAATATTTACAGGCATTATCTATAAGAAGAGATGCAAGCTGAGTCATGGAGTTTCTGTCACCTTTTATATGAATTCCATCTTCTATATCAACTGTATATTTTTTACCGGCTGCGTCTGCAACAGCTTCAAAACCCTTGGCTGTATCCAAAAGGATATGGCTTAGATCTATATCTGTAAAAACAGTCTTTATGCTTTCTTCTTCCATGCGGGTTAGAGTGAGCATGTTCTTAACAAGCTCTGCCATTCGGTTGACCTGATTTTTTATGCTGGTAGTCCACTCGCTCTTACCGTTATCAAGTTCTATTACGTCAACATTGGCAGATATAACTGCAAGAGGCGTCTTTAGCTCGTGACCTGCATCTGTTATAAATCTCTTTTGCTTCTCTAAAGATTCAACTACAGGTGATACCGCATGTCCTGACATGGTCCATACTAGTATGAACATGGCAAGAAGACATACAAGCATTAGAAGAAAGGTGTTTCGAAGGAGCTTACCTGCGTTATAAAGATCCGAGCTGCAGTCCTTAAACAGTATCATTGTCTCGCCGTTTTCTGACTGCGTGACATAGTATCTGTATGAAGATTTATAACCTTTAGTATCGGATGATTCATAGATGTCACTGGCCATCTCACCGGCAGTATCTTCTGATATCATAGCGATGTGGCTGGTATCGATCTGTGTTATCTCTCCTGATCCATCAAGCTTTACCCAGAAATATCTTGTGGAAAAAGGGGCTTCTATATTTTTGGTATAGTAATATATATCTCTTTTTAATTCTTCATCCCTGGGTTCAGGTGGTATTAAAGAATCACCGGAATTCTGAGGCCCTTCACCTTCTTGGGAGATATTCTGCGCCCCTTCATTTTCAGATGGGACATTTTCATCATAGGACTCAATTCCTGCAGTATCTGCATCATTTTTCCCCTCCTTAAAAGAAGGATTCATATCGGGGAAGTTGCCGTCATTTTCTGCAAGAATAGTCAGAAGCTCATCGGCGCTTTTGGTGACCTCTATAAAATTCGATACGTTAATAACACTTATGAGTACAAGAAGTATTACAAGAAGCGCACTCATTGCAGTTATTACAAACTTTCTTCGAAGTTTACTAACCATAATAGCCTCGCTAAATAGTTCTGAGAAAAAAGAATACCAGCATTACTGCTCATCTTTTTTCTCATGGATAGAATATCCAACGCCTCTTGCTGCCTTAATTTCTGCCGTTGACTCAAGTGCTGAAAGATTCTTACGAAGATTGGATGTATAAACCCATACAAAGTTAACGTCCGCTTCGCCGTCTGCCCAGATCCTGTCCATAAAGTTATCAACAGAGATAACTCTTCCGGGAGAAGTCATGAGCATCTCCATCATCTGGAACTCGCGTCCTGCAAGGCGGATACCCTCATGGCCCTGCGTTGACAGTTCATAAGTATTGCGGTCCAGAACAAGATTGCCACAGGTAAGGGATGTATGACTAAAATCAGCCTTACGCCTTGTCATGGCACGTATCCTTGCAAGGAGTTCGCCCATGTCAAAGGGCTTGGTGAGATAATCATCTGCGCCAAGGTCGAGGCCTCTAATCTTGTCATCTGTTTCGCTCTTGGCGGTAAGGAACAGGACGGGGGTTGTGATGCCGGCTTCCCTGAGTTTTCTCAAAACTTCTGTGCCTTCAATCTTTGGCATCATGATGTCTAAGATAATGCCGTCGTATTCGCCTGAAAGGCCGTAATCGAGGGCTTCTTCGCCGTCGTATACGGCGTCAACTGTATAGCTTGAATGGCGTAGTATTGCTACAAGCGCATTCGAAAGCTCTTCTTCATCTTCTGCAAGTAAAAGACGCATGGAATTGTCTCCTTTTTTAAGCTGTGGCGTATTCCTGAGAGTGGCTGTTGATAAATGATTTTTGGAGTCATGAAAATTATATAAAATTCAAGGCATGATATCTGGATATTCATATTCCAGGGTCCGAAACTCGCTTCGCTCAGACATTCGGACCCAAAACGGAATATAAATATCCATCTATCACGCTCTTGAATTTAATATAATTTTCAAAGACTCCAAAAATCATTTATCAACAGCCACCCTCAGGAATAGTCAAAGTTTTAGTAATGATTTTATGTACGAAATGTCAGCTAATATAAATCATCTACATTAATTTTATTACAAATACGTCCTGGCAACAATGAGCTTAGCAGCGGGGATTTGTGCTATTATGTTAATGTTGTGCAGTACTTTTTTAGGTATATGCTAATTCTATTTTCCAATTATTTTGGCATGGAATAATGTGATTACATTATAGATTAGCTAACTAAATCAAAACTAAATATTCATGTAGAGGGAAAGGAAAATGAATAATACTCGTCAGATTCAGGCAATTGAAAATGTTATAAACAAAGAGATATCGCTGGGGCACATCTCGGGTGCTAATATTATGATCACGAAAGGCGGGGAGATGCTGCATCAGGGTAGTTATGGCCTTGCCGATATTGAGAATAATGTTCCGATGAAAGAAGATACTATCTTCCGCATGTTCTCCATGTCCAAGATGATCACATCTGTATGTGCAATGATCCTTATGGAGCGTGGTCAGATAGATCTTTTTGATCCTGTAAGTAAGTATCTTCCGGGGTTTAAGAACCAGAAGGTATGGACTGGGAAAGGTGAAGAGCTTGAGGATGTCAACAGGGAGATGATCTTAAAGGATCTTCTCAATATGACAAGTGGTCTTACATATCCTGAAGAAAACAACTATCCTACAGCGTGCTCTACTGCTCTTTTTAATGAGATGGATAGAATGCATGCAAATGGGGAATGCATAGGTACTGTAGAATTTGCAAACAGGATAGGACAGCTTCCTCTTGAGTTTCAGCCTGGAAAGCGCTGGAGATATGGAACAAGTGCAGATGTAATGGGAGCTGTTGTAGAGGTTGCATCAGGCAAGCGTTTTGGACAGTTCATTGAAGATGAAATAACTCGTCCGCTTCATATGCATGACACGAGCTTCTATGTACCTGAGGAAAAGATAGGTCGTCTTGCGCAGAAGTACAGATTCTTTGCAGATGGAGAAGATACTCAGCCTACTTCTGTTATTGATTCTGTTAGTGGAAAAGTAAAGATCAAAGATGTAACTGGAAAGCTTGTAATAGAAAAAGGTCCTCATCTTGCAATGGAAGATACTATAACAAAGGCGCCTTCATTCGAATCAGGCGGAGCTGGTATCGTTTCTACAATCGGGGACTTCAGAAACTTTGGACAGATGCTTCTAAATGGTGGCACGGCTTCAGATGGTACAAGGATCCTTGGAAAAGAAACTGTTCGCTTCATGCGTACAAACCAGCTTACACCTGAGCAGATAAAGACTACTGAGTGGGATAGTCTTCAGGGATACGGATACGGAAACCTTAACCGTGTGCTTCTTGATCCTGCTGCCTACCAGACTAATGCTCCGATTGGGGAATTCGGATGGGACGGATGGCTTGGAACATATATGACGCTTGATCCATCAAATGACTTTATGTTCCAGTACTTTATACAGCTTGCAGATGCAGGATCAATGGGACCCACAAGGCTTTTGAGGCAGATTGCGTATGGGATGATATAAGTGGTGCCCGGCAGATGCCCCTGATATAATCCTCGAGCTACCTTGCCACTCGTCGTAGGGGCTGTGGCAGTTCGCGCATTAATTGAAGAAGACGGTAAGGGGCTTTACGATTGGAATATACGATGCCCCTGAACACTCCTCGTACGGATTACGCTCGAGGATTATATCGGGGGCATCTACCGAATCTACGTTATCGTCTTCATGATATCAAAGCTTATTTAGCTTATTCTTTGAAGCCATTAAACATTGGTTCTGAAGGATCTATTTTAAAAGTAAGCTCTTTGCCTGTAACAGGGTGTTTGAAGGTTAGTTTATAACTGCACAGAGCTATTGCTTTATCTGAAAGCATTTCTTTGTCTGAAATCTCTTTAGCGCCGTATCTTGTGTCGCCTACTATAGGGCATCTGAGGTAGGACATAGTTGCTCTTATCTGGTGGAAGCGGCCGGTTATGAGGTGGACTTCGATAAGGGAGTTGCCATCTTTTGAGCTTATGAGTTTATATTCGAGTTTTGAAACTTTTTTGTCTTCAGGATTACCTAACGTCTTAAGATCATCTGTGCTAATTCCTGTTACTATCTGTGCATTACCATCTGTCTTTTTTATGATCTCATCTTCTATATAGATAGTTCCATCTTCGGATATCTTCTTGTTGATATGAGCCTTGGTTTCATCGGGAGCGCCTTGAACCAAGGCATAATAGTATTTTTCTATTCTGTTATCTGTAACCTGCTTTGAGAGGTTAGCAGCGGACTCTTTATCTTTAGTCATTACAAGTATGCCTTCAACAGGCTGGTCCAGTCTGTGAATAAGGCCTACATAGGGCTCGCCAGTAAGTCTTACTTTATTCTTTCTTGCCTGCCTGACAAGGTGAGTCTTTATAAGTGATACCATATCTTTACTGCGAAGGTCTGCTGACTGAGTCGCGATTCCTGCTGGCTTATGGCATACGATTATATTGTCATCTTCATGTATTATCTGCATAAATTAAAACCTGCTTTATAAATCATATCTACTATCCTTTAATATTATAACAATCGTTCCCTTTGAAGGGAACGTAAGGCAATCACAATCAATACAAATTGAAATATATAATCTATCCGACCTAATATATTTCAAAAAGTAGGGTACTTTCTGAAATAAGCACCGTATACAAAAAAGCCAGACTTACTGCACAATACCACACTTGGCACTTATAATAATAAAAATGATATAATAAATATACATTCAAAACTCTCCATTCAACAAGCTATAACTCCGTAAAAAAGAGGGCCTGCACCTTGAAAGTCTTAAAGAACGAACTTTTCGATGAATTCAAATGCCTCGCGGGGGAGTGTCCTGAGACCTGCTGCTATGGCTGGCGCATAATAGTTGATGATGAAACTAAAGAAAGGATCCTGGAAAAAGACGGGATCTGGGGGAAGTGTCTCAGGTTATGTCTTTCAGGTCCTGACAAGAATTTCTTCAACTATGACAGCGGCAGTTGTCTGTTTCATGGGATAAGTGGTCTTTGCAATATCCAGAAAAAACTTGGAACCGAATATATGCCGGAAATTTGCCGTAAGTATCCTCGTGAAGTCAGGGACTATGGCTCTTTTGCCACCAAAAATCTCGATCTGTCATGTATCTGTGTAAGTAAGATGCTGCTTGAGAGGGATGAGCGGCCTGCACTTATAGAATGCGATGAAGAAAGCGGACGAGAACGGCATGGTAGCAATGACGACCCGCAGTTTGAAGAGATCGTTCTTGATTCGCAAAAAGAACTTATTAAGATCTTACAGGTTAAGCCGCAGCTACTCTTTGATCCTGTGACTATGGACAGGATACTGCACGGACTCTTGGCATACTGCCAGTTTGCTCAGGAGACAGTTCTTGAGCACAAAGATATGAAGCTTACAAAAGACGATGGAAGGCCTTCATATTTCTATGAACTATGTAAGAGCGATGATATGCCTGATGCAGGAAGGTCTTATTTCCCACTTCCAATAATGGCTCTTAACAGGCTTATTAACACGCAGTTTGACCTTCAGGATTCAAGGCCTTTTTCCATGGTCAACAGAACTATCGAATGGTATCACCATAAGTTTGATTTAAAAACTGAAATTGAGGGTCAGAAGGTCTGGACCAAAATGGTGACTGATTTTATCAGGGAAGATCCTTCGCGAATGGAAGCCTTACTTCGGTATCTCCAGTATGACATCCAGCAGTGCTATAGTGAGATATACGAAAACTATAGTTTTGTTCATTTTGCTGTATCTGCTATCATGCATGTAAATATGTTCCTGTTCCTGATGGTCAACTATAACCGGAGAAAAAAATTAACGCCCCTTGCCATGGCAAAGCTACTGTCCGCTTACGAACGCGCAGCCTGCCACAACCTAGGGTTATCTAAGGACATGTATGCTATAGTATGTGACTATCTTCCAGTACAAACGCTTGAATTTAATACATAAATAATCAACCTGAATTCGCACAAAAAATAGCCTCCTGCCTGGAAGGTTCCCGAGGATCTTCCGGGCAGGAGGCTATTTTATATGTGCGAATTCTATTATCTATTAGTCCAGATGCTCCATCATGTACTCTACAAGCTTAGCGCAGTCTTTTGCTGCTTTTGCCTCGAATACAGGATACTCAACTTCTGCTGATCCATCGGCCTTATCAGAGATAGCTCTGATGATAACAAAGGGAATGTTGTTAAGGTATGAAGCCTGCGCGATTGCAGCGCCTTCCATCTCTGTGCAAAGTGCTCCAAACTGCTCTAAAGGCTTTTTGGATACGTCTCCTCCGATGAACTGATCCCCGCTTATAACTCTTCCTTCGAAGATTCCAAGTTCAGGATCTGCTGCCTGAATTGCCTCTTTAGCCTTATTTCTAAGCCACTCGTCAGCAACAAATTCAAGTCTTCCCATCTGAGGAACTTCGCCTTTTTTATAACCAAAGATCGTAGCATCTACGTCGTGGTAACAAGCGTCTGTAGAAAGAACTATATCTCCGATATTGATCTTGGCATCCATAGATCCTGCAACACCTGTATTGATGATGTGTGTTACATGGAACTCATCTGCAAGGATCTGAACGCAGATACCTGCGTTAACTTTGGCAATACCGCTCTTAACTACAACTACATTTGTAGATCCGATCTTACCTTCGAAAAAGTCCATGGACGCACGGCTAAGGGTTCTTTCAATAGTCATGTCTTTTTTCAGAGTTGCAACTTCAACGTCCATAGCTCCAATGATACCGATTTTGTAAGCCATTTATATCCTCCTGCTCTTCTTCGTTTCAAGATATTTTTTCCTATGAAAAGTCATATATAGGCTACTTATCTTTACTCCGGATATACGAGTCTGTCTTCCTTGATATTATAAAGCGCATTGTCAAGGTATCTCTTTGCAAGGAAGTTAGCCATTGGAAGGTTCTGATCAAGGTAGTTACCGCAGTCTTTTGCAGCAGCTCCAGGGATCTCACCATCGTAATCTTTAATGAACTCGAACATTCTTGTTACAAGAGGAGCGATCTCTTTGCTTGTAAGGTCGCCTGCAACAAGGAGGTAAAAACCTGTTCTGCATCCCATAGGTCCAAAGTAGATGATTCTATCCTTGTACTCAGGATCATTTCTTAAAAATGTTGCGCCAAGGTGCTCGATTGTGTGCATCTCTGCTGTATTCATAACAGGCTCTCTGTTAGGCGCTGTCATTCTAAGATCGAATGTTGTAATTGTCTCTGCTCCAACCTTATCCTGTCTTGAAACATATACACCAGGCATAAGATCCAAATGGTTAACTGTAAAACTTGCTATTTTTTCCATTTCTTTTCTCCACTTTCTTTTTATTTTTGTATTTTAAGCCTTAAACCAATTCATCTCACTATTAGGATACAGTGTAGCAGATTTCCTAAATATTTTGAAGTGATAATTGAGTTGACATGCCATAAGGATTCAAGCTAACATTATTTCTAGGTAGGAGTGGCGCCGTAGGGCGCAGCGCAGCGGAAAGGCGGGCAAAACTTTTTCGTGGATAGGCGCATGGAAGAGACAGCGCAGTGGCTTTTTTGATGGCAAAAAAGCACCCGCGATCTGTCTCTTTCACATTAATAAAAGATTGGTCAAACGCCTTTTTTACGGCGTTCCGGATAAACATACATTTTTGAATTATAGATTCAAAAAAGAAGCAATAGAGCCAATTGAGTTCGACTT
>JAEEGH010010130.1_pt1 | contig 21740 bp, 19 predicted proteins | sample 9134181 | NCBI WGS metagenome assembly JAEEGH01 (sample SAMN16246544, study PRJNA631951) | gut metagenome | biome: gut microbiome; feature: rumen; material: DP-attached | host: Bos | place: Iran: Karaj | collected 2018-10
ATCTGGTGAGCATGTGGGGTGTCCGCCTTACGCTGGCATTTTTCCTTTCACGGACGATGGGGCTCAAGGGTGTCTGGATTGCCATGTGCGTGGAGCTTTGCTTTAGGGGTGCGATGTTCCTTGTGCGGCTGTGGCGGAAGAAGTGGGGTAAACCCTAAGCCTTTCCAGTCATAGCCTCTTCTTCTATGCGGAGGCTTTCGATTACTTTGCTGATGGAATTTATGAATTCGGAAAGTTTTTCGAGGTCTTTGTGGATGGAAAGCTTGTAGAAAATCTGCGTGCCTGTTTTGCGCGGCGTGATGAGACCCAGGTCCTTGAGTACCTTGAGGTGGTGCGAAATTGCGGGCCGGGAAAGTTTTGCGCTTTCGGCAAGGTCGGTGACGTTTATGCCCTTTTCGCCCGAAGCGGCAATGTCTATAATCAGCTGCTGGCGGAATTCGTCTCCAAGGGCTATAAAAAGCGGCAGGCAGGAGTGCAGAATTTCTCTTGTGTTGTGTAATTCTTCTTTTGTAATCATCTTTTTAATCATTTTAAAGACCCTTTTTTGATTTGTCAAACTCCGTTTAAGTTTTTTTACCAATTTCTAAGAATTTTTTCAAAATTCTATTGACGATTATAGGTTGAATTATTATCTTTGTTAATATGTTTAAGCGTTTAAGAAATTAAACAGATAAACTATTAAACCAATGTAATAATGATGATTACCGGGCGTTGCCCGGGTGGTCATCGCAACGGGCTTGACCCGGGAATTTAACTTGAAAATTATTTTTTGGAGGCATACCTTGAAGTTGTTTGCTAAAAGATTTTTTAAACATCCGCACCTCATTATTGCCCTTTGCGTAGTAATCACTGGTGTACTTGGATTTTTCATCAAGGATCTGGCAATTGATAACTCAATCCGTCAGTTCCTTCCTCAGAAAGATGCTTCATATACCCGCCTTTCGGAAACGGAAGAGCAGTTTGGAAGCATGATGGTAATTGGAATCAGTATGGAAGCAAAGGATGGTACAATCCTTACTCCTGAATATATTGATGTAATCAGAAATATTACAGACCGCGCTCTGGAACTGCACGAAATTGACGATGTAGATTCCCTTACTCATATAGATTTTGTCTGTGAATCTGATGGTTCCATTTCTGCAAGTCAGTTGATTCCTGACACTTACACTGGTTCTGAAGCAGACATTGAACAGCTTAAGAGCCGCCTTGCAGAATGGGATGCAATGTACAATCGTGTTGTAATAAACGACAACCAGACTGGCACTCAGATGCAGCTTACCTTGAGCCCTTATGACCTGGAATACGAAAAGGAACTGGCTGCTTCTAAGGGAAAGAAAAAGATTCGTTCCGAGGCTGAAATGCAGGAAGCCGCTTTGGATGCAGTTTCCGCAATTGCTAAGGAAGAAGTTGCCGGTCACAATCTGGACCTTAAGATTTACGGAAACCCGACTGTAATGCAGAATTCCCGAGTCTTTATGCTTGCCGACCTGACCCGCCTTATTCCGCTGGTAATAGTAGTTGTACTTCTTTCGCTTTACTTCAGCTTTAAGACAATGGACGGGACCCTGCTGCCTCTTATTACGGTTGTAATGGCAACCAGCTGGACAATGGGGCTGATGGCTCTCTTCCACGTGACTTTCACTCTGGTTTCAAGCGTTATTCCGGTTGCCCTGATTGCGGTAGGTTCTGCTTACGGAATCCACGTTTTGACCCACTACTATGTTGCCCTTGATATGACAGAGGGGGATCTGACAAAAGAAAAGTACCGCGAAGCAGTTTTCAACGGACTTCACGAAGTAATGGGCGCCGTACTTTTGGCCGGCATTACAACAATCATTGGTTTTATTTCTTTAATTTCCAGCCCGATTGCTCCTCTTCACAGCTTTGCAGTCTTCACAGCGGTTGGTGTATTTATTTCATTGGTTTTGGCTATAACTTTTATTCCAGCAATCCTGCTGCTTAAGAATCCGCAGAAGGTTATGGAAAGCCGTAACAAAAAGCACAATATCAGTGAAAAGCTTGCACGCAAGCTGGAACATGCAAAACGTCTTCGTGGCGGTAAGTCTGCGGCAGAGGCAGAAGGTGATACCCTTTACAGCATTTACCACTTCTTCTGCGGCTCAAAGCCAAGACTATTCCTTTCTATCATCGTGATGGTTGGACTTTCCATTCTGGGACTTCGCATGCTGCACATTGATACTGCCCTTGTAAACTATTTCCCTGAAAGCTGCGATATGCGCCAGGATATGAACTACATAGACAAGCAGTTTGCTGGTACAAACAGCCTTTACCTGAACGTAAAGGGCCCGGAAAAGGGTAGCCTTACAAACCCAGAGATTCTGAAGGCTGTAGATGACCTGCAGAATTATATGGAAGAAGAGTTCCCTGATGTAGGAAAAATTGTTTCTTTCACAGACTTTATTAAGAGGATTAACCAGGTTTGGCATGTGCCGGTAACTAGTAATTCTGGGGCTGATGGTTCCATCGACCCAGCCATGATTGAAGCCAATACCGCAAAGGCAGACGGCTTTGAGGGATTTGATGACTTTGACGCCTTTGACGAGTTTGGAGACTTCGGGGACGATACTTTTGGGGACGACCCATTCGGAAGCGACACCTTTGGAGATGACACTTTTGCTGACAGCGAGTTCGCCGAGGAAGAAACTTCAACCTTTGACGCCGCAAACTGGACTGATCCTAACACTGCTTATGCCCAGGCCCTTTCTAAAGAAGTAACCGTAGAAGACGTAATTGCCATGTTGAACAAGGCTTACGTTGATGCCGGTGGAAAAACTGCCAGCGTAGAAGACGTAGTAAACGAATTGCAGAAACAGGTGAACTATAACGGCACTGCCTACTACGAGATTCCTTACGATGCAAGTAAGTATCCGGTTGCAAGCCGCGAAGAACTGGCTGGCGTTGTTCAGGGCTATCTTACTCTGCTGTCTGGTTCCCTTGACCGCTTTGTTGATGACGACATGAACCCACAGGTAATGCGCATCACTGTACAGCTGAGAAACCATTCAACCCAGACAACCGGCGAAATTATTGCCGCTGCCCAGAAGTTTGCAGAAAACCACTTCCCAGAAGGCTACACACTTGAGCCAACCGGCACTGCAGAAATGGAATACACAATGACAAAGATGATTGTTTCAAGTCAGCTTACAAGCCTCTTGATTTCATTGCTCTGTGTATTCGTAATTATTGCCCTGGCTTTCAAGAGCGGTTGGGCTGGATTGCTTGGAGCAGTTCCTCTGGCACTGGCAATTATCTTGAACTACATGGTAATGGGCTTTGCTGGAATTAATCTGGACTTGGTAACAAGTATTATTGCATCGGTTGCGGTAGGAGTTGGAATTGATTACACAATCCACTTCCTGACTACCTACAAAGAGGAACGTGCAAAGAGCGACGACCTGGAAGAAGTTACAAGAATGACCTTCCGCAAGAGCGGTCACGGAATTGTAACAAACGCAATTGCAGTAGGCTTCGGCTTCCTGGTTTTGTGTTTCTCTAAGTTCGTAGTTCTGAGATACATCGGAATCCTGGTTGCAATTGTAATGTTTACATCAAGCTTCCTGGCTATGACAGTTATTCCGGGATTCTTGAATATGTACGCACCAAAGTTTATTTCGAAAAAAAACAAATAGGAGATATAAATATGAAAAAGACAACAAAATTAGTAGTAATGGCCGCAGCTTTGACTGCATTGAATGGTTTCGCCTTCGCAGACGAAAAGGGTAACGAGATTATGAATAGGGTTGCGGATTTTAAGAAGCCGGCCTATTCGGTAACCGACGTTTATATGATTCTGACCGAGAAAAAGGGTGTGCAGGATTCTAACGGATTCCGCGAGTACGGAAAAGAAGACGGCGACAAGACTTACATTGTTATGGATTTTAAGACCGGTACAAACAAGGGCACCCGCTTCCTTCAGATTACCGACGAAAAGGGGCCGGATGAAAAACACATCTTCCTGCCGGCTCTCAAATCTGTTCGCCGCGTTAATTCCAGCGAAGGTTCCAAGGCTTTTATGGGTTCGGACGCCAGCTACGACGATCTGACTACCCGCGACGTTTCTGAGGACGAGCATCAGTATCTGCGCGATGAGTCTTTTACTGTAGAAAGCGGCGTTACTTACGACTGCCACGTTATTAAGGAAATCCCTCTGGACAAGAAGGGCACTCAGTACAACTACCGCATGGTTTGGGTCGATAAGGCAACTATGTACCCGGTTCACACAGAAATGTACGACAAAAATGACAAACTGGTGAAGGTTCTTGAGGTTCTGGACATTCAGAAAATGCAGGGCTACGACATGCCAATGGAAAACAAACTGACAAACGTTCAGACAGGGCACAGTACAACTCTGAAAATTGCAAAGGTTGTTGCACTGGACCAGGAGATTCCGGCGAGATACTTTACACAGAACTTCCTTAATACAGGTAAATAATGTGTAAGGCCGCTGGCGGCCGGTGTTCAATAGCAAAGCGTTAAAAAAAATGCGAAAGCATTTTTTAGCTTTACCACTTTCAGGAGATTTTTATGAAACAGAATAAATTATTATTAGGTGCCGCGGCACTTGCCTTACTTGGAAGCGCCGCCTACGCCCAGGACTTTGGCGATTTTGGTGGATTTGATGATTCAGACAGCTTTGGAGCTGATGGCTCTGGTGCCGGAAGCAAGCTTGAAGTAAGTGGAAGCGCCTCGCTCGACCTGCGCGCCTACGTTGACCTTAGCGGCCAGGACGATGCCAGTGCTGACGACATTGAAATGGAAGCAACTCCAAGCGCCACTTTAGACCTAAGCTACAGCGGTAACAAGAGCGACCTGGAACTTTCCCTCTGCGCAGATGCCGACCGTATTATGGAACACCCGGAAGACGTAATTGATGAGCTTGTACTTCGCGGCCGCCTGGGCGACTACTTTACAGTAGAAGCCGGTAAAATGCGCCTTGTCTGGGGCAAGGGCGACAAGCTCCACGTTCTGGACAACTTCAATGCAGACGACTACAGTGACTTTATAATTCCAGACTACCTGGACCGGCGCATCAGCACACCAATGGTTCGTGGTATCATCAGCCTGCCTGTGGCAAACCTGAACGTAGAAGGCGTTTACACACCTTTCCTGCCTCTAGACCGTTTTGCAACAGAAGGCCGCTGGACTCCGGCTCAGGTTTCAAAACTTACAGCCTCAGTTACAGACAGTGCAAAAGCAAAAGTTGCAGACTCCTTTACCCGCTACACAACTGACACTGCAACTGCGGGTACACTTTCTGCCCTGAATGCAGACTATCTTGCGGCTCAGAAAGCCTATGCCACAGCCTACCAGACCATGTACGACACAGCCCTGTCTGCCGGAAAGCTTACAGCTGCCAGTGCCCTTACTCAGCAGGGGGTAACCGCCCTTTACGGTGCCTCTGCCTGGGACTCAATGTCTGAAGAACAGAAGAATGCCGCAATTCAAAAGACTTTGTCAGAAAACGAGGCTGCAATTGAAGCAGGTGTAAAGGCAAAGCTCACTCAGGAAGCCATTGATGAACTTCTAAGATCTAACGACTACGGCTATTATCTGGACAATCTTAAAGTTACAAAGGAAGAATACGAAGCTGCCTGCCAGGAAAGTGGTTTTGATGCAGAAAGCATTAAGACAGAACTTGAAGCCGCCGGCGAAGCCTATATGCTGGCCCTTACATATGCCAACTCCCTTTCTGCAGACCCAAGCGTAATTTATCCGGACCTCTGGTCGCTTAAATACGGTCAGTTTGGTGGTCGCGCTACCTGGACTCTTGGTCAGGTTGATATGGGCCTCAGCTACTACAATGGATGGTACAAACAGCCTAGCTTTAATGCAGACAAACTTGAGTCTTTCATAACAACTTACCTTGCAAATGGCGAAGTTTCAGACAGTGACAAGTTCCTTGCCTACGACAAAAAGCAGACTTTCGGTGCCGAGGCATCTACTATTCTCTGGCACTTCAACCTTCGTGGAGAATTTGCCTATAACTTAACAGATGATGTTGATGGTACCAATCCCTGGGTTCATAACAATTCCCTTGCCTGGCTTGGTGGCTTTGATATAGACCTGCCTTTCTGGAATGCAAACTTGAACGTTCAGGAGACTGGAACAATCATCCTTAAGGGTGATGAGTGCAGCAAAAACACCCTGGATGTTGACTACTCAAAAAATGGCAGCAGCAACAACAAGTTAGTCTGCAACTTTACTTCATCATTCTTGAACGACAAGATTTGCCCGGAAGTAACTGTAATGTACGGATTTGAAAACAAGGACCTGGCCCTAATGCCAAAAATAGCATTCAAGGCCGACCAGAACCTGACTCTCGCTGCCAGTGGTTTGTACATCTGGTGTGGTGACGATAACAGCGAGTTCAAGGCCTGGGAAAAGAACTCTTTTGTGAATATCAGCGCAACTTATACGTTCTAAAAACTAGAGTGTAGAAATCTGAGTTTTGTAAACGTTTCTAAAGCCGATAACACAACAAGTGAGGGATGCGGTTTCTGCCATGATAAAGGCCCACCAGATGTTGTTAATGCTTCCTGTGAGCGAAAGTAAGTATGCTGCAGGAAGCAGAACGATAATCTGGCGGACAAATGAAGTAATCATACTAAAGAGACCGCGACCCATAGCCTGGAATACAGAAATAAAGGTGATAGAAAGAGCGGCAACTGGGAAGTGAAGGGCGATGATTCTGAGAGCAGGTACACCAATGCGCATCATTTCTTCAGAAGCGTTGAACATTCCCAAAAGTACGCGTGGCAGGAATTCGAAAATTGCCAGTCCTATCATCATGATTGTAAAAGCGCCGATAGCACAAAGCTTGATGGCGCGCAAAATGCGGTCCTTGTGTTTTGCGCCGTAGTTGTAGGCAACAATTGGAACAATACCGTTGTTGAGTCCGAATACAGGCATAAAAATAAAGCTCTGCAGCTTGAAGTAAACACCGTAAACGGCAATTGCAGTTGTAGAGAAGCTTCCCAAAAGCAGGTTCAAAAGATAAGTAAGGAATGAACCGATTGAACCAAGCAGAATTGAAGGAATACCAACCTTGTAGATATCCCAGATGATTTTTCCACTTGGAAGGAGACCTTTAAGTTCAAACTTAATTTCTTTGTTCTTTGTAAGGTTCAAAATTAGGGAAACAATACCTGCTGCAATCTGACCGATAACGGTTGCCCATGCGGCACCGGCAATTCCCAGACGAGGTGCGCCTAAAAGTCCAAAAATCAGGATTGGGTCAAGAATACAGTTTGTGATGGCACCAGTAAGCTGAGAAGCCATAGAAAGAACTGTGCGGCCTGTAGACTGCAAGAGGCGTTCGAAGGTGATTGAACCAAAAACACCGAAAGACATAACCATACAGATAGTCAGATAGGTAACACCATATTCAATAATTTCCTGATTATCAGTCTGGCTTTCAAAATAAGGACGAGGAACTGTAAGTCCTACAATCAGGAAAACCACAAAGCTGATGGCGGCAAGTAAAATACCGTTCATAGCAGTGCGGTCTACGGCTTCCTGATCCTTCTGACCAAGTCTCATTGAAAGAAGTGAATTAATACCGACTCCAGTACCAATGATTGTAGAAAACATAAGGTTCTGGATCGGGAATGCAAGTGAAACAGCTGTAAGTGCATTTTCTGAAATCTGAGCAACAAAGATAGAGTCTACAATATTGTAGAGTGCCTGCACCAGCATAGAAATCATCATAGGAAGCGAAATCTGAACTAAAAGCTTCCCAACCGGCATAACGCCCATTTTATTTTCTGAAGTATTATCCATAGTGGTGTGATTTTATCAGAAAATTTACTTTTGTGTAAGCGCCTCTATTTTTTTCACAAGTAAGCTTGCGGCTTTTGCGTGAGTTTTCTCTGTAGGGTGCCAGTCTGCGGCAATGCCGTCTGCCATGCTCTGGTTGGCGAACTTCAAAGTGGAAACTTTTTCATCACCAGTTTCGGCCTTGTAGTCTGTAACGGCTGCTTCTATTGCAGGGAAGAGGTCTCCGCCCATAATTCCAAGTGAACAGATAATCTGAGCATCCTTGTTTTTGGCACGGATCTGCTTTAAGAAGGCAACATAGCTTTTTTTGTACTGGTCAATCTTTTTGGCGTCACCCTTTGTCCAGCTGTGGTCGTTGGTTCCAAGATTGATTACGATAAAGTCTGGCACAAAGCGGGTAAAATCCCAGGTAAGAGTTTGTGGCTGCTTGCCGTTGAACTTGTTGCCGTAGGTGTAGCCTGTTTTTTCGTAGATTTTTGGAAGAACTGAGTCGCCGTTTTTCTGGCCGCTTGTGTAGCCCGAAACAATTCCCCAGCCGCTAACGCTTACCATAGAATAGTCGGCATCCAGAGCCTGAACTGCCTTGTAGGCGTAAGTTTTTGTGTTGTCTTCGGTAGCTGTAGAAAAATGATGGTTGCGGTCTTCGTCATCTACGCCGTAACCGCAGGTAATTGAGTCACCGATAAATTCAATTTTAAGGGCCTTTTCAGAGGCCGGGGTGATGGTCCCATCGGCATCGAGCGAAATTGCTTTAATTCCCGCAATTGAGTTTGCACTTTCTGAAAGTTTTATAATTCTAACTTCACCGCTTACGGTTTCGGAACCATCAAAAACAGTAAAAGTCTCTTCTGCTTTCATAAGAAGTTTGTCCAGCTTGCGTTCGCCGTTTACAAAAACTGCTACGCGGGCAAGACCGCCGTTGTCTGAAGTTTTTGGAGTGCCGCTGTCGCCTGCAAAGGTAACTTCCAGGTGGCGGGCCTTTACATTAAATGCTACACCTGAGCTGGAAAAGAACATCCAGAGTGTGTCATTTTCTGTGTGGGTGCGTCCCAAAAATTTTACGTTTTCTGCACTAGGCAGGTAAGCCTTTGTCTGAGCAAAGGCCTGTGTGCCGGCAGCCAAAATAAAAAGTGCTGCCAAAATCAGTTTTAAAGTCTTCTTCATAATTTTCCTCGTTTATAATTTACACAGTCATAATTTGCTGAATTGCAGCGTGTTCTGTTGCCCCCTGCTCATCCTTCATAGAAGTTCTGAACGGAGCCAGTGGCAGACCTGCCTTACTGAATACAGTTACCGGTCCGTAGTTGTACCAGGCGTAACGGGCAAAAACAGGTTCCTTTACCTTTTCGCTGCAAAGAATAATCTGGTTCTGTTTGCCGTCTGTTCCGCCAAAAGCAAACTTGGCAGGGTAGTAGGTGCCATCTGCGCCGGCAATTTCAAAGCCTGTGAAATCTTCCGGTACGGTATTGCCCTGGTTCTTTTCCATCATCTTGTATTCATCAAGTTCCTTCTGGTCGTCATGCAGGGTAAAGCCCGAGTCTGCATTTGCAAAAGTCAGAATCATTTTGCCATTAATGCTCAAAGAAGAAGCCAGCATAGGAGACAAAACTTCTTCCTTGCAGAGACCGTAAACCTTGCCCAGTGCAATTTTTTCCATGCGTTCGCCAACCATGCGTTTTGCGCGAGGGTGAATATCGCTGAACTGACCCTGGTCTAGTTCGCAGGACATCCATGCATTTTTTACAGTGTCGTGAACCTGCTGCTGAGCCTCGCGAATCAAAGGCCAGTGCTTGTAATCTTTATCAGCCTGGTAGCGGTGCTCCGGCAGCTGAACAAAAATAAATGGCAGAGAATCGTCGTGCCAGTCTGTGCGCCAGTTATCAATCATCCTTGTAAAAAGCTTGCGGTAAGAAGCAGGCTTGTGATCGTCACTTTCTCCCTGATACCAGATTACGCCCTGCATTGTGTAAGGCATAACCCGGCGCAGCATACAGTCGTAAAGACCTGTTGGGCGGTAAGGGTTTTTGCAGGAACGTGGTCCAGGCCAAGGGCAAGGCCCCAGAATATCAACGGCAGTTTCCCAGGTAAGGCTATGGTCTTTTTCCCACATTTCGCCAAACTTTTTCTGCCACTTGTCGTTTTCAATTTCGTATTCGTCGTATTCCTTGCACTGCTGCTCAATAGATTTTCCGGCAACGGCTTCTTCCTGTTCGGTAAGATAGGTTCGAAGGTCAGAGTCACTTTCAAGGTATTCTCGGCTCATCCAGGCACTGGCGCTGGTTCCACCCCAGTTACAGCCGATTACGCCCACAGTCACGCCAAGTTCTGCGGCAAGTTTTTTTGCAAAAAAGAAACCCACAGCAGACCAGGCACCGCGGGCAGGGCTATCCCAAGTCTGCCAGCAGGTGTTGCGCTCTGCTTCGTAAAAATGGTCGTCCATCCAGCCAATTTTATTTGTGTAGTAAAAGCGCACGTTTTTAGCGCCGCCATTACCTGCGGTGTCTGCCATTTCTTTCGGGCCTTCTGTACAGTTCTGCAGTTCAAACTCCATGTTGCTCTGTCCGCCGGCAAGCCAAACTTCGCCAATGGCAATATCACTAAGGGTGATGGCCCCATCGCCCTCAACTGTAAGGCTGCAACCTGTCTGAGCGCTCTGTGGACCAAGCTGAATGTCCCATCGCCCCTTACAAATGCGTCCCGAATTCTCTGAAAGCACTGTGCCGCTTGAGTTTTTAAGCGTAACTTTTAAGGCTGTGCCGTCGGGGCAATCACCATATCCAAAAATTGTCAGGTTTTTATTTCTCTGTAAAACGCAGTGGTCAGAAAAAATTGCTGCGAAAGATAATGACATAGTTTTTCTCCTATAATACAAACATTATAACTCGTGAGATAATCCTTGTCCTGTAAAGTATCATTATAAAATTGTATTAATATATTTATTTTTTCTTTTCAGTTGTGCAAAATTGATTTATATTTAAAGAATGAAGAAGAATTTTGGAAAACAAACTTTTATGTACCCTATGCCGGTGCTGATTATTACAACTTATGATGAAAATGGTAATCCTGATGCTATGAATGCGGCTTGGGGTGGTATTCACGATACAAATCAGATTGGAATCTGCCTGGATAAGAGCCACAAGACAACTAAAAATATTGCCGCTCGTCGCGCATTTACCGTGAGCATGGCAGACGCCGCTCATGTAAAAGAGTGTGACTATTTTGGAATTGTGAGCGGAAACAAGGAGCCTGACAAAATTAAAAAGGCAGGCTTTACTGTCACAAAATCTGAGTTTGTAGACGCGCCTGTAATCAATGAACTTCCAATGGTTTTGGAATGTGAACTTGTAACAATGTCAGAAGATAGTGATTATATAGTAGGAAATATCGTAAACGTTTCTGCTGATGATTCCATCCTCACAGACGGCAAAATAGACGCCGCCAAACTGCGCCCCATCTGCTACGACCCCGTTGCCCACAACTACAACGTCCTGGGAGAAGTAGTAGGCAAGGCATTTTCGGATGGAAAGTCACTAATTTAGAGACGAGATTTTCGCCTTTTTTGCTAAGGCGATATTTATAAATCGGCTCGCTCAAAAATTGATGCGCGTGAGCGAAGGTGGGCCAAAAACTGCATCTGAGCGTTCGCGAGCGAAGCGAGTCGGATTCCTATTACGCTCAGCCGCAGTTTTATGGAACACCGTAGCGGAAGCGCATCAATTTTTGGAACAGGTAATATTATGGAATATAGAAAAAACAAAAAAGGCGAAAATATCTCATTACTCGGCTATGGTTGTATGCGCTTTACTACCAAAGCCGGCCGCATCGACATAGACAAGGCCCAGGAAGAAATTCTTGCCGCCTACAATGCCGGTGTAAACTATTTTGACACCGCCTATATCTATACCGGAAGCGAAGCCACAATCGGCGAGATTTTTGAGCGCACTGGAATCCGCGATAAAATTAATATTGCCACAAAGCTTCCCCAGTACATGATTTCCAACCGTGCCGCAATAGACAGATATTTTGATGAAGAACTTTCTCGTCTGCGCACAAATTATATCGATTATTACCTGATGCACCACATGACCGACTATGCTCAGTGGGAAAAACTTAAGGCTGTGGGCATAGAAGACTGGATTGCCCAGAAAAAGGAAGCCGGGGCAATCCGCAATATTGGTTTTTCTTTCCACGGAACAACCGAAATGTTTGTGAAGATTTTGAACGCCTATGACTGGGATTTCTGTATGATTCAGTACAATTACCTTGATGAAGTTTCCCAGGCCGGCGTAAGCGGACTTAAGGCTGCCGCAGAAAAGGGAATCCCTGTTATTATTATGGAACCTTTGCGAGGCGGCAAGCTGGTAAACCTTTTGCCGGACTCTGCTAAAAAGATGATTGGCGCTCATGAACACGGCTGGTCAGCCGCCGAGTGGGGCTTCCGCTGGCTTTACAATCAGCCGGAAGTTACCTGTGTACTTTCGGGTATGAACAGCGTAGACATGGTCAACGAAAACTGCCGCATCGCATCTGACGCAAAAGCCGGCCATTTTACAGAAGACGACTTTGCATTTATCGAAAAAATTAAGTCAGAAATAAAACGCACAGAAAAGGTTGGCTGCACAGGCTGCCGCTACTGCATGCCTTGTCCTAAGGGTATAGACATCCCTGGCGTCTTCCGCGGCTGGAACCTTATGTATTCTGAAACAAAAATTTCCGGTCGCAAGGATTACTTCCAGACAACAGCCCTGCGCCGGGAAAACGCCTTTGCCACTGCCTGTATTGGCTGCGGAAAATGCGAAAAACACTGTCCTCAGGAAATCCCAATCCGCGAAATGCTTAAAAAGGCTGATAAGGAACTGCGCCCATGGTATCTAAAACCTGTGATTAGCATTGCAAAGGCTTATATGCTGCGTGGTAAATAAAATAATGGTGGTGATTTAATTTAATTTATGGAAATTTTGTTCTAATGTTGCCTTTTCAGTTGTTGTATACAAGATTTCCCAATCTTCATAAATAGATAGAAAACCTTGTTTGTCACCAGTTTCTAAGATGTCAAAAACAATATGAAGTCTGTTTTTAAGAGCTCCTTCAGATAATCCAACTTCTCTTGCAATAACTGAATATTTAGTGTTTTCTTGAATTTTTTTTAGAATAGTGCAGTCTCGTTCATTTAAACTCTGATATTCAGCTAGATTTAATCTTTTATCTTCGAAAATGATTGTGTTGATGTAGTATGCTTGTAAAAAAAATATAGAAAGAACTTGAACAAGAAGTCCTGCTATATTTATAACAAAATAATTTATAAAGTTGTGTAAGCCAAATCGAATGTGAGAAAGTAAGAGAACACAATAAACACCTATAAGTAATGAAAATTTTATAAGTCGATGTTTTTTCAATAGTCCACGAGCTAAAAGAGTTGTAGTTCCAAGACTAAACATTAGTAATCCCATATAATTTTCAGGTTCAAAAGGTATGATTGAAACTGCGTAAACAAAGGTGATAAAAGAGAAGAATTCTATTCTCCGTGGAAATATGGATAATGCAATAAATAAAGCTATACTAACAAAATTTAAGCAACGGAAAAAAAATGAATAATAATCAATAGGAGTTTTTCTGATTATGGTTAATATAGATTTTCCTATTGATATGTTATGTATTTCTGAAATAGTTAGAAATAATGCACAAATAATGGCGATAATCCTAAAAGAATGAAGTGCATATTTTGTGTAAATAAATTTATGTTTCATTTTTATTTCCACTCTGCTACTCGAGGTATAAAATTTTTATCTAATTCAGGACATTCAAATTCATTTATTTTTTTCATAATTTTTTTCTTTATTGTCTTATAGTTCCATTTTCCATTTGCAACAGGGTTGTAAATACTATTTTTTAAATCTTTATCCTTTGAACGATTATATCCTTCAAGCATAATACAGGCAAGTATATACATTCCATGTTCTATAATAGTCTTATTTCCACCATCAAATGTGGAAATAAACTTTAATCGATTAAAGATATCCACATCATCACTTGGAAGATGAGAAAAATATTTTTGAAAACCTTTAATTTCTGCTTCATAAATGCATAGATGAGCTATTGCTGTACGTTCTGGTTCATTACAGCCAGCTACAAAAGGAATTGTAGCAATTATTCTTGCGGTTTTGCTGTTGTATAGTTCTTTTGCTTCTTTTATGTTTAGTTTAAAAACTTTTGCGACTTCTGTGGCAAGATATGACCATTCTTCAATCTCTATTGTGTTAATTTTTTCAGCAGTATTTGTTTTAGACATTTAGGTTCTCCCTTCTTACTTTATTAAAAGTCTATTGGTAAAAAATAATATTTGAAAGAATAAAAAGGTCATATTTAGGTCATAAATTTACGAAATTTAAATGCCCCCCCCCATACATATGTTTAGATATGACTAAGATATGACCTTGTTGTGATTAGATATGACTTGAAAATAAGTGGAAAGACTATATATTCACAGAATATATATAATTTTTTTTGAATCAAAATGATTCTCGGAGGTAAAAATGAGATTTTTAAAACTAAGAAAATCAGAAAAAAGCATTTCTGATTTGGAAGGATTTGCTGATATCTGCAATGCAACAGAAACTTTTACTGTTTGCGCAGCAGGATGCAGTGGAGCTCCTGTAGGAAAAGTAGGAGGACCTAAGAAAATAGATTATGGATTTTTTGGTATGACGGCAGGTGAGGTTACTGCACCATATCATCCAGAATATAAGTCAAGAGAAAGAGATTCTGCAATTATTAGTGATTACAGTAATTTCTTAAACAATGCTCCTGGAAGGCATTAAGACAAATGAAGAAAAAAGTACAATATGATGATAAAGACCATCACTGGATGGACGGAAATTTCCGTGATTCAGGGAAAGTTGGTTGGTTTTGTGTGTTAATTATAGGAGGAGCTATAATCTTCCTTATAATGATTGGCTGGTATTGAAAAAAATTCGGAGGTAAAAATGAGATTTTTAAAACTAAGAAAATCAGAAAAAAGCATTTCTGATTTGGAAGGATTTGCAGATATTAGCAATGAAAAATTGAGGTTATGTTTAGGTGCTCAAGGTTGTTCTGAGGAAGAAAACGGCAATATATTTCCTCCTCTTACTCCCCCTTTCGATCCTCCCCCTCCCACTAACCCTGGAAAACCATCGGGTGGTGGTGAAAAATAAATAAACAAAAACACTCATGGATTCATTTTTTATTCATGAGTGTTTTATAGGCTTGTTACAATGAATATAAAAAAATTAAAAGCAAATCTTTGGCGTTTTTATTTTTATACAGAAAACGGAAAAGATTATTGTTTTGACTGTTTTACACATAAAATTTATTCTCTATCATCTGATTTAAAAAGATTAATTGATAATTCTGATTATAAGAAAATAAAGCACAATTATAAGAAATTTTACAAAACTATTCTGTGTACAAATGTTTTTATTCCAGAGATTTTAAAGGAAAATAAGTGCTGCATTACTGTTAATTTTTCAAATAATTGCAATCTTAATTGTAGTTATTGTTATAGAAATAAGGCAGAAAAGTCCAAATTAGAAATAATTGATGCAGAAAGAATATTACGATTTGCAATAGAAGAATACATGCCTGATGCTGAATCTTATTCATTCACCGGCTTTATGACTTCGGAATCATCTCTTGATTTAGCCTACCTAAAAGCTTTTGATTCTGCTATAGCAAAGTATGAAGGCTATCTTTTTTCTTCTGAAACATTGTCTGAAAATGATGCAGAGACCTTGTTTTTTAAGCTTCCCAAAACAATTATTTCAAAATATTCAGATGGCACTCTTTCTTTTGTAGGAAGGCTTAATCAGATTCTTTACAACGAAAAATTATGGAAATTTTATGATTATTCTGAAAATGAATATCTGTCATCCATGTTAAAGACAACAGATGTACTGTCAGTTTCAAAAACAGTTACTGCCAACAGACAGATTTTAAATAAGGAATTTAAGGATTATAATCTTGAAACAAAAATAAAGAACATTTCTATGTGGTTTATGACAAATGGAAGCCACATAACAGACGAATATATTACATATCTGAAAAGCATCTATATGGATACTGTGATGGTCAGCATAGATGGAAAAGAAGAAATACATAATAACGCACGTAAATATCATGATGGAAACGGGTCTTTTTCAGATGTTCTAGCAGGTATAAAAAAACTACAGAATGCAGGAATAAAAGTTACAGCCTCTGTTGTTATCACTCCAGAAAATCCTTATTTATTAGAAACAGTAGAATATTTAATGTCTTTGGGAATAGGAAAGGTTTCATTCAACTTAGCTCGCGGCAGGGCTGCGAGTGCACAGTTTTCAAAACAGTCTATGGACTTGCTTATTGATGACTTCAGGAAAATTTATGAGAAGGTTTATTCAGAAATTATTTCTGGTAATTTTCATTTATTACCAGCATTAAAAGATACCATGCTTTTTAGTTGTATAAAAAAGATTTATTACAGAGCCTATCTCACTTCTCGTTGTCATTGGGGAAAAGAAGTTGTAATAGATTCAAAAGGAAACATGTACCACTGTAATTCTACGATAGGATGCAGTAATGATTTGCTTGGGAATTATCGTAATCATGTGACCTACAAGGATGTAAATACATTAAAAAATGTTGATGACTATGAACGCTGTAAAAAATGTTTTGCAAAATACCTTTGTGGTGGAACCTGTTATGCAGAAGAAATAGTTGGTAATAAAAATAATTTTGATATGGAATGCTATTACCGTAAAGAACTTATAAAGATAGGCATGGAGTTTTATGCTCGTCTTTTTAGTAATAATCTGTTAGATGATTTTATAAAGGCTGCAGCCTAGGGAGGAAGAAAAATGTCATATAAATTGGAACCGGCATTTGCAGTTGCTCCGGGGCTTTCGCGTAAGCTTGTACTGGCGGGTATGAATCCAAAATACCAGTGGTTCTTTTCTGACGGGGCATTTAGCGAAAACGGAATAATAGACCATCAGCCAAATACTTGGACTAGTGAAAACTTTGTAGTTCTTGATGATGACGGAATAATTGCATATTTTTGTGCAACCTGGAATCGCCCTCTGGATATAATAAGTGGTTTTCGTCTGATTTTATTTGAAGAGGGAAAAGCTGGATGTATGGCAAAGGCCTTTTTTGAATATCTTGAATATCTATTTGAGAAACGAGGATGTAATGCCTTTAATTGGGTCGTGGCAGAGAAAAATGAGCATGCCTATAGGCTCTACGAGAAATTTATAAAAAAATATATGGGACATAGAATCGGAAAACGACATTATGGGCAGAAGAGCTATACCGGTCTTGTAAGCGATGTATATCTATACGAGATAACCAAGGAAGATTATTTTTCTTGGAAATCCCGAAAATCTGGTGATTAAGTTAAAAAGTTCCTGCAGGATTTTTTACTTGAAATTATAAATTTAGGAGATAAAATGAAAAAGAATTACGAAAAATCTATTGATGATTTGTATGGTTTCACAGATATTTGTGATAGTGAGAAGGGGCTGCATACTCTGGTAGGGGCTGGATGTGCAGAAGAAGCTTGGGGAAATCAAAGTGAAACAGAACGCTCTTCAACAAGAGATGGGAAACCTGGTAATGCATATACTTTCCCAGAAGGAGCGCATGATACAGTAAAAGCACCTTTTAATATTATAAAAAATTAAAATTTCTTAAAGTTCATCACATATGTTTATGTGATGAACTTTAGGATGTATATAAAGGAGTTATATGTTTTTTGCAAAAATCTTAATGTTCGTCGTTCCCATTTTGATTGGAATTTATATTTTTGATTACATTAAGGATTACAAGAAGAATCACTGGTACATAAAATGTTCCAATTGTGGTTTTACAGATACGGAATATAAAGATAATGATAAACACTTTATTCGTTATATTTCACCAGGGAGACAACCTATAGACTATACTGAAAAAGGTATTCCAACTTTTATATGTAAATATTGCTCAAAAGAGTTTAATTTGTCTGAAGGCGAATGGGTAAAAAATCCAATTATTCCAGAAAAAGTAGAGATAAAAAATGAAAAATCTGAAAACTAAAAAAATAACTCTTGTAAGCCTTGCATCACTTGTCCTGTTTACAAATTTCACCCTTACTTCCTGCAAAAAAGTGACTGTAAAGGCAGAAGACGGCACGGAAAGAAAAGTTTCTGTCCGAAAACTTTGTAATGAAGATATAGATACGGCAATTGAATACATTACTCAGGCTTACGCACCTTATGATGACGCCGTAAAACTTGGCTTTGATATAAAAAAATCCCGCAGAACAATAAAGTGGAAATATATAGAAGGTAGTCTTTCTCATAAATACTTGCATAAAGACAAGAAATACAAATTTGTAAACGGAATAGATAACTGGGCAATGGCATGGGCAGTTGGTCAGGTTTTTATAGATTTCCCTGTAAGGGACAAACATCTTTCTGTCAGGGGAATCGACAATGACGGCTTCTGGTGGAATCATGAATGTGCTGCTTTTTCAGACCTTATGTTCGAAAAGAAGGGTGATGATTACATAGTCTCTTTTTCTAATGTAGATGGTATAAAGCGGGGGATGAAATTTACAGGAAATACGGAAGACCTGAAGAAAATATCTTATGGCGGACGTGATTTATACCGCTTTATAGTTTTTCCAAAGAACTATACTTCACAAACTGAAATTTCCTTAGACGGTAAAACTTATACTGTTCCCGTAAGCTATAATTCTGATACTGCAAAGGCTTCTGCTCAGGCAGGTTTTGCAGAAACAAAAGATACTGTTTACCTGTCATTAAAGAATTTTGACTTTAAGATGTCCGAATCAAAAGACATTCATGAAAGTGCAGAAAAAGAATTTTATGATGTTCTGGATAAAGTAAAGGCCTGTGTATTGAATAAAAAATCCGCAGTAATTGATTTGCGGGGAAATCCAGGCGGATTTTCAGGCTACGGCATGGAATTACTTGCTTCTGTTTTTTATGGCAGTAATGAAGGTAAGGTAAAGCAGTTTTCGGCTCTTGCAGGACAGTATAATTACGGAGCTCTTACTTTGGAAAGCCCTGTAACTTTAAAACGCCGTTATGATGAAATAATAAATTCTGACAATTATAGTTCAGATGCAAAGAGAAAAATTACTGAAAAATATGAATATGCCCTTAAAAACGGAAAAAGACTTTGGGATGGATTAGACAAGCCTGTAATAAATGAAATTCCATTACTTAAAAATGCTGAATTCAAAGGTAAAATCTATATTCTTATGGATGAAGGTTCTGGTTCTGCAGCGGAAAATACAATTGCATATTCTTTTATAGAAAGTAAGGATAACATTGTTCTTGTGGGAATGAACACAAGCGGCTGCATAGATTTTGGTAATGTTTATACTTATGAACTTCCAAATTCAAAGGTAAAAATGCATCTTGCTGGTTCTGACCTTAGAAGAGTTCCTGTTTTTTCACAGAATCCTCACTGGTATGGCGACACAAAAGGCTTTTATCCAGACTACTGGGCAGGCAATGCAGAAGTTTTAGATACTCTTGTAAGCCTTACAGGAGATGCAGAACTTAGAACTGCCCTTAAGGGACTTGAAAAAGGTCAGGTACAATGAAATACAGACAGCAATATGATTCCTCTGATTGCGGGGCTGCATGCATAGCTATGATTGCATCCCATTATGGTTCTATGCTCAATATAGCAGAGATCCGCCAGAAAGCTGGAACAGATACTGTTGGAACAAACTTTCAGGGAATGATGAATGCAGCTAAGATTTATAATTTAAGGTGTCGGGCAGTTAAAGGAACTTCCGAGGCTATAACGCAAAAATTGCCTGTGCCATTTATTGCACATATAAATATTGATGATAATGCAAATCATTATGTTGTCGTAAAAAGGATAGGGCGAAAAAGAATCGAAATTTGGAATCCAGATCCTCATAAAAAGAAAGAATTAAAATATTTGCATGATTTTTTTAAGGAATGGAGCGGTTATGCCTTATTTCTTGAACCTTCAGCGGAATTTAAAAAAGATGAAAAGAAACTGAATTTGCTTTTAAAATTTATACCTGTATTTCTTCCTCATAAGAAAATTCTTTTCTTTTCCTTTTTATCATCAATATTGCTTCTCTTATTCGGAATAATTACCTCTTTTTATTATAAATACATTTTTGATGAAGTAGTCTTTTCAAAAGCCTCATTTTCTTTACATACAATTTCTCTTGGAATCATACTAGCAAGTCTAATTCAAAGTTTTGTAGGTGCCGTTCGTAGTGTTTTGCTTTCGCATTTTTCATTTAAAACAGATCTGCAACTGAATTTCTCATATCTCTCCCATATTTTAAATCTTCCTCTATCTTTTTTTGAAAGCAGGAAAAATGGAGAAGTTCTCTCTCGCTTGGGTGATTTAGATAAAGTAAAAAGTACGCTTTCAAGTGCTGCACTTTCTGGCGTAATGGATGTGGTGATGATTATTGTAAGTGCACCTATTTTAATGGGAATAAGCGGAAAATTATTTTGTATTTCATTTATATCAATTTTGATTGTGTCTATAATTTCTGTAATATATGCAAGGATTTACAAAAGTTATTACTCAAAGGTTATGTCGCAGAATGCAGATGTACAGTCATTTTTATATGAAATTCTTAATGGAGCATCAACCATAAAAGCTTTAAATGCAGAATCAAAAGTAAATTATGAATATGAAAAAAAGAAAATGCTTTCTGTAGAGACAAATTGGAACTTGAACCGTTTCGGCATTGCACAAGGTCTTTTAAGCAACATTATAAATGGAGCAACCTCTATTCTAGTGTATTGGATTGGCTGTTCATCCATAATAGGAGGCTCTTTAAGTTTTGGAACACTTGTAACCTTTAATTCTCTTTTGGGGTATTTCACAGGTCCATTATTTAGATTAATAAATATTCAGAATAATATCCAGGAATCATTAGTTGCAGCCCGCAGGGTTGGTGAGATTCTTGAATTGCAAGTGGAAAATGATGATTCAAAGAATTACATTGTTCCATCAAAACTTTCAGGGCACATTGTTCTTGAAAATGTTACATTTGCTTATGGATCAAGAAAACCAATATATGAACATCTCTCACTTGAAATTCTTGCGGGGAGCTGGACTGCTTTTGTGGGAAGTAGCGGAAGCGGGAAAAGTACCTTTGTAAAGCTGTTGATGAAGTTTTATGAGCCGCAGGGAGGTCGCATTTTACTTGATGGAAATGATATCCGTGATATAGATACTTGTGTTTTACGGGGTAGAATTGGTTATGTGCCGCAGGATATCTTCCTTTTTTCCGGTACGGTGCGCGATAACATTGCTTTACATTGTTCGGAGGCTTCTCTGGAAGAAATTATTACGGCAGCAAAAAAGGCTGGTGCACATGAGTTTATAGAGCGTCTACCCCGTCGTTATGATACCATTCTTGGTGAACATGGTGGAGGATTGAGTGGTGGAGAAAAACAGAGACTTGCTCTTGCCCGTGCTCTTTTGGGAAATCCAAGCCTTTTGATCCTGGATGAGGCTACTAGTAATCTTGATACTGTGAGCGAAATGGAGATTCATAAGGTTATCCGTGATCTGCGTGATGAAGGAATATCTGTAATTTTGATTGCACACCGACTTACAACTGTAATGGGCTGCGATAATATTTTTGTGATGAGTGACGGAAAGGTGGTTCAGCATGGTGCGCATAGCCAGCTTTTGAATCAAGAAGGCTTGTATCGCGAACTCTGGGGCGGCATGACGGTGTAAGGAAATGTTATGTACTTAAAAACCTTTGAAGATATGCAGCATACCTCTGTTTTCTTTATGCTTAAGCCTGTGCGTGCAGTGTATGCCTTTTTGCTTGTGGTGTGTGGGGCTATGGTGATGTTGCTGGGGTGGGCGTGTTTTGCCCCTATGGATGATGTTGTAAAAGCAAC
>JAEEGH010010132.1_pt1 | contig 21737 bp, 18 predicted proteins | sample 9134181 | NCBI WGS metagenome assembly JAEEGH01 (sample SAMN16246544, study PRJNA631951) | gut metagenome | biome: gut microbiome; feature: rumen; material: DP-attached | host: Bos | place: Iran: Karaj | collected 2018-10
GCTACGAACTCAAAGCCGCACTAAACGAAATTGTATTTCTTGTCTCGGCGCTCGAAGTCGATGTAGATTACGAGTATAATGCCGCCGAAGTGTTACAATTTAAAAAAGAAAGAGGCTTATGAAAGAAAATGCAATCACTCTCGCAACCCTCGCCGCTCGCCTTGAACGTGCCTTACACGCAGACGTCGGCATGCAGGGACTCAAAATCCTCCTCTACGGATGGAAAATGAAGTACCACCTCGTCGAAGATTATACCTTCTATAACCGCAATAAGGATGATGGAGAACCTTGGCTCTCTTTCGGCGAAGCTCTCTCTTTCTCACGGTACTGCGGGTACGATCTAACCCACGATTGAGAAAATATCATTTTTCATGTACCCCGCGAAGTCACTTTTTTGGTGGCTTCGTTTTTTTGTACTACTTTTGCACCGGATTTGAAAATCATGAACGACAAACAGGCAAATATTATCCAATTGATCATCGCGGCAATAGTCGTACTCTGCGGTGTCGCGCTCCTCTTTGTGGGCATCAAATACGACCCGGCTGGACAGATTCACGATTCCGTTCTCGTCGCTTTCGGTGAGGCTGCTACATTTGCCGGATCAATCATCGGGATAGATTACCGCTATAAAAACAAAAATCGCAAGTAGTATGAAACATCGTTTATTGCGCCGAATGACATTCGGCATCCTTATCGCCCTTTGTGTGGGCATCGGCGTCTGTAGTTGCAAGGCTTGGAGAACCATCTCCACTTCCGCAACTTACACTCAGTCAAACGACTCAACGAAAAACTCAGCGACCATCACCACCAAGACGGTCGAAGAGTATCAGGGCGTCAAAAAGAAGTAAATAGGTAAAGGACGCGCCTATTAAAAGAACGTCGTCTATTATGCCGGATGGTATCCGGCGATTGTTTAACCCCAAAATCCAACTTACTCACTATGGGAAAAGTTACTTATTCGCCGGGTATTGAGTACGTACAAGGCTCCCTGGCAAAACCGAAGAAAATGGACGGCCACAGCCACGGCGAGTACCTCATCGGTACGCACCGCACCGCCCCGACCCAGAATCCGGACTGTACGCGTCTGTACATCCGTAAGGCTGACACCTACGGACAGAAGATCAGTCAGTCGTCTCGTTCTCTGAACGCTCGTGCTCGCTTCACCGCAGTTCGCGAGGCTGTTGCACTCCGTAAGACGGATCTCCAGAAGATCACGCAGGACAAGGCAGCGTTCGAGGCTCAGAAGAACACCGCCGGTGGCAAAACCACCATGCAGGCCTACTTGTGGAAAGTCTGCGGCGACGAGTACGACGCTGTTCACAACGGCTAATCCATCCGGATCGGTTATCAGAAGGACACCTCCAACGAGGTGCCCTTTTTCATGCGGTGTTCTCCGCCGCTTCGCTCTGTCGATTATTTCGCTCCGCTCACGGCTGTTTTTAATCCCCCAAGAAAAAAATCCCAAGAAAAACTTGCATACGCAAGCGTTTGGCATAATTATTGCGCATATTTTTATAAAAAATGGAAGAATTATGAAGAATTTCCTCGAAATTAATCGTGCCCTTGTGGCTAAGAAGAAAATTGTCTCTCTTTTGGTTGCAGTGCTGTGCCTGACGACAGCCAATGCCTGTATGAAAAAGAATGTGCCGGTACGCGAGAACCCGCTTACCGTCATTGTGATGGATAGTACGCAAGCGCTCTTGAACGGGGCACAAGTGAAGATCGGTAAGACGACCTATACCTCGTCTTTCGACGGTCGTATCGTGTTGAAACCCGAGCAGATCCAAGGTCTTAGCTCGTTGACTATCTCTTGCGAAGGCTTCGATTCAAAAAAGTTAGCGCTGAGTGATGCGCCGCTGGAGATCGTGATCTTAGCGGCTAAGCCGGGTAGGGAAGGTCGAGGAAACAAAGAGGTATATTATACCTTAGGCGCAGCGCGTGGCGGTGTGCGGTATGAGAAAGCCGCTGTCACGTTGGCTGCTGCTCCGATGATGGAAGTGGAGAGCTTAGGTATCGTAGCGGATGAGGAGGCGGATGGTGAGATGCATATACTGCCGTATCACGGTGAAAGCGCTAATAATATCTCTGCAGGCAAACTAACCGCCGGTGAGGTGAACGATTTTGCCAAGTGGTACTTCTGGCCGAAGATGCTGGACAGCACGCATGCGCAGTTCACCAAGACCTGGGGCATCGAGCCGCGCCAGCGCTATACTGTGCAAGTCAAGACCAAAGACGGTTATCCGGTAGCGAACTATCCCGTACAACTGAAGGACGAGAAAGGCAACACCCTTTTCCAAGCTATGACGGACAACACCGGTAAGGCGGAATTGTGGGGCAATCTAATGGCGAATGGACGAAAGGCAAATGGCGAATGGAAAGAAGGACTCAATACGGTTGTTTTGGACGAGCCTTGCGAGGTGTCGGATGCTGTGGACGTACTATTTGTCTTCGATGCCACGGGTTCGATGGGCGATGAGTTGCGCTATCTGCAGGCAGAGATGAAGGATGTCATCTCTCGCGCATCGGCAGCTACCGGAGGCTTGAATATCCGTACGGGTGCGGTTGTGTACCGCGATCATAGCGATGAGTACCTGACCCGTATCTCGCGTCTGACGGACAATATTGCCACCACGCAGGAGTTTATAGAGCATCAACACGCCAACGGTGGCGGAGACTATCCCGAGGCAGTACCTGAGGCATTGATGGCAGCGTTGAACAGTGCGGGATGGAATGACAACGCGCGTGCGCGCATCGCGTTCCTTATTTTAGATGCGCCCTGCCACGAAGACTCGGCTACCTTGGCGCTGATGCATGAGCAGATCCTGAATGCCGCTGCGATGGGCGTACGAATCGTTCCCGTAGTGTGCAGCGGAATTGAAAAGAGTGCGGAATACCTGCTGCGTGCCATGGCATTGGCTACTAACGGAACGTCCTTCTTCCTGACGGACGACTCCGGAATCGGTAACCCGCACCTCAAGCCGACGACGGATAGTTTGAAAGTGGAGCACCTCAACGATATGCTCGTGCGTACGATCGTCGAGTTCAGTAAGATGCCGGAATGCCAACCGCTCGAGGAGACCGAAGAACTGACGGACAATGAGTATTTCCTGCCGAATCCGTTCACACCGCAAGAGTTGGAGGCCGATCCGACTATCCCGAATGGCGAAGGCGTGCACTATCTGATCGATGTCAGCGGTAAACTCTTGGGTATCTTTGAAGGCACTGTCCCGACCGATCATCTACCGATAGGCGTCTATTTCATCAAAACCTATTACGATGGAATGTGGCACACGAAAAAGATACTTGTACGCTAAAAATCTTCTCGAATCGATAAAATGAGCCCTTCGGGGCTCTTTTTTATGCAAAAAATGCAAAAAGATTTGCATAATTCAAAATTTTATTGTACTTTTGCGGTCGATTTTGAAATTTGATCGGATTAAAAACAAAAATCAACGTCAAAAGTATGAGTAATATTCGTTTTGATGCGTTAAAAGCCGCCTTTGAGCATAAACCGGCGGCAGTAGAGGTACCGGAAGGTAAAGTAAAGGACTATTTTGCGCAAGATGTCTTCACGCGTGAGAAAATGAAGGAGTACATCTCGCAGGATGTATTGGATCAGTTGTTTGACGATGTGGATAACGGTCGTACGATCCACCGTGACATCGCTGGAGTGGTAGCGATCGGCATCCGCAAGTGGGCGATGGATCATGGGGCAACCCATTTCACGCACTGGTTCCAGCCTTTGACGGGCGGTACGGCTGAGAAACACGATGCGTTCTTCACCTTGGGCAAGAGCGGTGAGTTGTTGGAGGAGTTCAGCGGCGACAGTCTCTATCAGCAGGAGCCGGACGCTTCGTCGTTCCCGAGCGGCGGTATCCGAAACACGTTCGAGGCGCGCGGTTATTCGGCATGGGATCCTTCGAGTCCGGTGTTCCTGATCGGCGACACGCTGTGTATCCCGACGGTGTTTGTGGCTTATACGGGTGAGGCGTTGGATTATAAGACGCCGTTGATCCGTTCAACGGCGGTGCTGTGTCATGCAGCACGCGAGGTATGCGGTCTGTTCGACAAGACGGTGAAGCATGTGCATGCCAACTTAGGATGGGAGCAGGAGTATTTCTTAGTGGACGAATCGCTGTATGCGGCGCGTCCGGATCTGCTGCTCACCGGCCGTACACTGATGGGACATAACAGCGCCAAATCGCAGCAGCTCGAAGACCATTATTTCGGAGCTATCCCGGCACGTGTGTTGGCGTTTATGCGCGAGTTGGAGTACGAAGCCCTCAAGGCCGGTATCCCTGTTCGTACGCGTCATAATGAGGTGGCACCGAATCAATTCGAGATGGCGCCTATCTTTGAGGATGTGAATCTGGCGAACGATCATAACCTGCTCGTCATGTCCATCATGGAGCGCGTGGCGGAGAAGCATCATTTCCGTGTACTGCTGCACGAGAAGCCGTACGCCGGCGTGAACGGTAGCGGTAAGCATTGTAACTGGTCAATGTCTACCAATACGGGCATCAACCTGTTAGCACCGGGTAAGAATCCGTACCAGAATCTGCAGTTTATCACCTTCCTCGTGAATGTTCTCATGGCCGTTCAACGCCATAACGGTCTGCTCAAGGCTTCTATCGTAAGCGCCACCAATGAGCATCGTCTGGGTGCAAATGAGGCACCGCCTGCCATCATTTCTGTCTTCTTGGGCAAGCAGATCAGCGAAGTGCTCGATAAACTCGAGCATGCCAAGGCAGAAGAGGCCATCATCATCAATGCCAAGAAAGAGATGAAACTCGGCGTAGCTAATATCCCGGAGATCCTGTTGGACAACACGGACAGAAACCGTACGTCTCCGTTTGCCTTCACGGGTAACCGGTTTGAGTTCCGTGCGGTAGGCTCGTCCGCTAACTGCGGTGCGGCGATGCTGGCGCTCAATGCTGCTGTCGCGGAGCAGTTAATGCTCTTCAAAGAAGAGGTAGATGCCCGCATCGAGAAAGGCGAAGCCAAAGAGCGCGTGCTGTTTGACGTGATCAAGAAATATATCATGGCCTGCAAAGCCATCCGTTTTGAAGGCAACGGTTACAGCGAGGAATGGAAGCAGGAAGCCGCGAAGCGCGGTTTGGATTGCGAGACCAGCGTACCGAAAATCATCGATAATTACTTACTTCCTTCCTCTATACAAATGTTTGAGACGACAGGCGTCCTCAGTAATGCAGAGCTGCACAGCCGCAGTGAGGTCAAGTGGGAGACCTACGTCAAAAAACTGCAGATTGAGAGTCGTGTGATGGGCGATTTGGTTGTTAATCACGTACTCCCTGCCGCCAAGCGCTATCAGACAATGCTGCTCAATAACGTACAGACCGTGAAGCAGGTCTTCTCCGCCGAAGAGACCGCCTCGTTGAACGAGATGGACTACAGCATCATTCGTCAGATTGAGCATCACTCCGTAGCGATCTTCAAGGGCGTGGAAGCGATGACGGAGGCGCGGCACAAAGCGAACCGTCAACCGGACGAGCGCAGTAAAGCGATTGCGTATCACGACAATGTGCTGCCGCTCATGGCGGATATCCGCGACCATGCGGACTCGTTGGAACTGATTGTGGACGATGAGTTATGGACGCTGCCCAAGTACCGCGAATTGATGTTTGTACGCTAAATTGCCAAGTTTACTTAGCAAAACGAAAAAAGGATTCAAATAAGTTGCATAATTCAGAAATTTTTTGTACCTTTGCACTCGATTTTTGATACTGCTTCCGAAAGGGAGTATAAACGTTATAAATCGCATGAGTCTGTTTAATAAAATACGAATTCCGGGTTTAGTGGATTTGCATGTGCATTTCCGTGAACCCGGTTTCGCGTATAAAGAGACGATCCTTACGGGCAGCGCGGCAGCGATGCGTGCGGGATACAGCGATGTGTTTACGATGCCTAACGTGTGCCCTGCGCCCGACAGCATGGATCATCTGCGTGTTCAGCAGGCGATCATTGCGCGCGACAGCCGTATTGGCGTCCATCCGTATGCAAGTATCACCCTCGGCCAACAAGGCGAGGGTGAACTCGTTAATATAGAGCAGTTGAGTGCGTTCGTGCCGGGTTTCTCGGACGACGGGCGCGGTATAGAGGACGAAGGACTGATGCGTGCGGCGATGGAGCGGATCGCGGCGGCGGGGAGTATGATCGTGGAGCATTGCGAGTTGAAACGTTTAGGGAACGGACCGGAGAGCGAATGGCGCGAAGTGGAGCGGAATATCCGCTTGAGTGCCGAGACGGGTTGCCGGTTGCATGTATGCCATATATCGACCAAAGAGAGTGTAAGTCTGATCCGCGACGCCAAGAAGAGCGGTGTGGCGGTGACCTGCGAGACGGCGCCGCATTACCTGCTGCTCAACAACCGGATGGTGCAGGATGACGGATGCTGGAAGATGAATCCGCCGATTAGGGAGGTGGCAGATCAGATGGCGCTGCTGGCGGGGATCAACGACGGCACGATCGATGTCATCGCTACCGACCATGCGCCGCATAGCGCCGAGGAGAAGAGCCGCGGTTTTGCCGGCAGCGCCTGCGGCATCGTAGGAATAGAGATCGCTTTTCCGTTACTATACACCTATCTGGTACGAACCGGCATGCTGTCGATGGAACACCTTATTAAAATTATGTGCACACGTGCGCGCGAGATCATGGGCTTGCAGGAAGACAGTTGGGCGACGTTCGATCTCGAGACCCCGTATATCATCGATCCGGCGCAGTTCGTGTCGATGGGCAAGAGCACCCCGTTCGCGGGATGGAAAGTATATGGAAGATGTATCAAAAACGAAGTGCGGGGCATGGTCGTTTTTGAAAGTGAAGAGTGAAAAGTGAAGAGTGAATGGCACATAGTAAGCAATGAGCGGATCGCGGAGCGGGTGTTTCGTATGATCCTGCGCGGGGACACGGCGGGTATAGCGCCGGGTCAGTTCGTGGAGGTGCTGGTGCCGGGTTGTTATCTGCGCCGCCCGTTATCGGTGGGCGACGTGACGGACGACAGGCTGACGTTGATCTACAAGACGGTAGGCGAGGGGACGGCACGCATGGCGCAGATGAGCAGCGGACAGACACTCGATATACTGACGGGTCTCGGACACGGATACGATCTGACCAAAGCCGGTGAGCAGGTACTGCTGATCGGTGGCGGAGTAGGTGTTCCGCCGCTTATGTATGCCGCCAAAGAACTACGTGCTGCGGGCAAACACGTACAGGTGGTGATGGGTTTTAACTCGAAAGACGAGGTGTTCGGTGAGGATACGTTCCGCGCGATGGGATGCGAGGTGACGGTCTGCACGATGGACGGCAGTTACGGCACGAGAGGTGTGGTGACCGACGTGCTGCCCACACCGACGCCGTTCTATTACGCCTGCGGACCGATGCCGATGATCAAAGCAATCCTGCGCACGGCAGGGACGAACGGACAGATCAGCATGGAGGAGCGAATGGGATGCGGCGTAGGTTTATGCATGGGTTGCACCATCGAGACGACCGAAGGGTTCCGGCGCGTGTGCAAGGAAGGACCCGTCTTCAATGCTGAGACATTGAAGATTGATGATTGATAATGGATGATTGTTGAATGAAGGTTAGACTTGGACATATTGAATTAGCTAATCCGGTGATACCGGCGAGCGGGACATGCGGTTTCGGACAGGAGATGAGCGAATGGCTCGATCTCAACTGTCTGGGGGCTGTCTCGACCAAAGGAACGACGCGTGAAGCGCGCTACGGGAATGCACTGCCGCGTATAGCGGAGTGTCCGGCAGGTCTGCTGAACGCTATCGGACTGCAGAACCCGGGTGTGGATGCGGTGATTGCTCATGAGATACCGGCACTGCGGCGTGTCTATAAGGGTCCGATCATCGCGAACATCAGCGGGTTCAGTATCGAAGAGTATGCGTACGTATGCGAGCGTATCGACCGCGAGACGGATGCGGCGATCTTGGAGGTGAATATCTCCTGCCCGAACGTACAGCACGGCGGCATGGCTTTCGGCACGAGTGCGCAAGCCGCGGCGGAGGTGACACGCGCAGTGAAGGCAGTGACGCACAAACCGGTGTATATGAAGTTGAGTCCCAACGTGACGGACATCGCGGCTATTGCCCGTGCCTGCGTGGAGAGCGGTGCGGACGGTCTATGTCTGATCAACACGGTGTTGGGTATGCGAATCGATATCCGTCGCCGTCAGCCGGTGTTAGCGAACCGTTATGGCGGTTATTCGGGTCCGGGCGTGTTCCCGATCGCATTGCGTATGGTCAACCAGGTGAGTAAAGCCTGCCCGGGTGTACCGATCATCGGCTGTGGCGGCGTGAGCAGTGCGCAAGAGGTGATTGAGATGATGATGGGCGGCGCGAGTGCCGTAGAGATAGGCGCGGCGAACCTGCAGCAGCCCGGCGTTTGCCGGCAAATCATAGAGGACCTGCCGCGTGTGATGAGAGAATTGAAGATAAACCACTTACAAGATATTATCGGCATCGTATGAAAAGAGATGTGATCATAGCCTGTGATTTTCCGGATGCAGCGACGACGCTGGCTTTCCTGGACCGTTTCACGGACGAGAAGCCGTTCGTGAAGATCGGAATGGAACTCTATTATGCGGAGGGTCCGTCTATCGTGCGGGCGTTGCATCAGCGGGGACATAAGATCTTCCTGGACCTCAAGTTGCACGACATCCCCAACACGGTACAGAAAGCGATGACGGTGCTCTCGAGACTGGATATCGACATGGTGAACCTGCATGCAGCAGGTACGAAAGCGATGATGGAAGCGGCACTGAAGGGTTTGACCCGTGCGGACGGTTCGCGTCCGATCCTGCTGGCTGTGACGCAACTGACGTCCACGAGCGAGGAACGGATGCACGAAGAGTTGCTGATTTCCGGCAGGATAGGCGATTGTGTATGCCATTACGCCAAGATGGCGCAAGAGGCAGGGCTGGACGGCGTCGTTTGTTCGCCGCTGGAGGCAGGGATGGTGAAGAAGGAATGCGGTGCAGCGTTCCTGACCGTGACGCCGGGTATCCGCATGGACGCGGGAACGGCAGGCGACCAGGTACGTATCACGACCCCTGCACAAGCCAAAGAGATAGGAAGCGATTTTATTGTGGTAGGCAGACCGATAACGGCAGCAGAAGATCCCGTTGCGGCGTACCGCAAATGTGTAGAAGCGTTTAGAGATTAGAGTTTAGAGATGAATAGTTTGAGTGAACAAATAGCAGCGGACTTGCTGAAGATAAAAGCGGTGTTCCTGCGTCCGAAGGATCCGTTTACTTGGGCAAGCGGCATTAAGAGTCCGATCTACTGCGACAACCGTCTGACCTTGAGTGATGTGACGGTGCGCGAAGATGTGGAGAACGGTTTGGCTGCGTTGATTCGCACGCATTATCCCGAGGCGGAATGTCTGATGGGTACCTCTACGGCGGGTATTGCCCATGCGGCGATCACGGCTACCAAGATGGGGTTACCGATGGGATATGTGCGGTCCGGCGCCAAAGATCACGGACGGCAGAACCAGATAGAAGGGAAGGTAGTGAAGGGTCAGAAAGCGGTGGTAGTGGAAGATCTGATCTCGACGGCAGGCAGTTGTATCGAGGTGGTGGAAGTGCTGCGGGAAGCGGGTGTGGAAGTGCTGGGTATCGTATCGATCTTCACCTACGGCATGCAGAAAGGATTGGACCGTCTGGCGGAGCATAAGGTGACAAACCACAGCCTGAGTAACCTGGATGTGCTGGCGGACGTAGCCGTGAAGGAAGGGTATATATCCGAAGAGGAGAAAAACGAACTGATACAATTTAGAAATAAGCTATGAGACATCTATTAGATTCCACCGACCTGACGACGCAGGAGATTGAGAAGATCGTGTTGCGTGCGTTGGATATCATCGCGCATCCGCAAGCGTATGCGGAGGTATGCAAGGGTAAAAAATTAGCGACGCTGTTCTATGAACCGAGTACGCGTACCCGCCTCAGTTTTACCGCTGCGATGATGGAGTTGGGCGGTCAGGTGTTAGGATTCAGCGATGCGCGTTCGTCGTCGGTGAGCAAAGGCGAGACGGTGGCGGATACGGTACGTGTGGTGAGTGCTTTTGCCGATATCATCGCGATGCGTCATTATAAAGAAGGCGCGCCGCGCGTAGCGAGTGAGTTCAGTCGTATCCCGATCATCAATGCCGGTGACGGCGGTCACAGCCATCCGACGCAGACGATGACCGACCTGCTGACGATCCGTCGTGAGTTGGGTCGTTTCGACCACCTGACCGTCGGTCTGTGCGGCGATCTGAAATACGGACGTACGGTACATTCGCTCATCAAAGCGATGCGGCGCTATGAAGGGGTACATTTCGTGCTTATTGCGCCGAAAGAGTTGGCCCTGCCCGATTATATGAAAGCGGAGTTAGGCGATGCGTACACGGAGGTGTCGACGCTGGAAGAGGCGATGCCGATCGTAGATGTGCTCTATATGACCCGCGTTCAGCAGGAGCGTTTTGCGGACCGCGATGAGTACGAGCGACTCAAAGACTCGTTCATCCTGGATGAGCGGTTGATGGCATTGGGTAAACCGTCGATGATCGTGCTGCATCCGCTGCCGCGTGTGAACGAGATCACCGTAGGTGTGGACAAGGATCCCCGTGCGGCTTATTTCCGACAGGTGGAGAACGGCAAATACGTGCGTAAGGCGATCATCTACACGCTGCTGAGCGATGCGTACCTGCAGGCAGCGCCGACAGGACACAAAGGCGAGGCGAGTGATTGTGCATGCCACAACGACCGCTGTATCGCGACCACCGAACCCGTGGAGCAGAAATCGTATATCGATGCCGACGGCGTCAAGCGCTGCTTCTACTGCGATCATATGCTCTAAAAATTGTATATTGTAAATTGAACCGATATGTATCAAGACCGAATTATCAAAGAAGGACTGACATTCGATGATGTGTTGTTGGTTCCCGCGTACAGCGAAGTGTTGCCCCGTGAGGTATGTCTGAACGGACAGTTCTCGCGGCATATATCGCTTAATATCCCTGTAGTGAGTGCAGCGATGGATACCGTGACGGAAGCGCGTATGGCTATTGCTATTGCCCGTGAAGGCGGTATAGGTGTGATTCACAAGAACATGTCTATCGCCGAGCAGGCGGCGCAAGTGCGCGCGGTCAAGCGTGCGGAGAACGGCATGATCGCCGATCCGGTGACGATCTTCGGTCACCAGACGATAGGCGATGCGCTGCAGTTGATGCATGACAATCACATCGGCGGTATCCCGGTAGTGAACGAGGAGCATGTGCTGGTGGGTATCGTGACGAACCGTGACCTGCGTTTTGAGACGGATATGAATCGTCCGGTGAGCGAGGTGATGACGGCTGAGCACCTGATCACGATCGGTTCGACGGACAATCACACGGTGATGGAAGCGCTGCAGACGCATAAAGTGGAGAAACTGCCGGTGATTGACAAGAAAGGGAAGTTGATCGGTTTGGTGACGTATAAAGACATCACCAAACTGCGTGACTATCCGAATGCGAACAAGGATGCGAAAGGTCATCTGCGCTGCGCAGCCGGGGTAGGTATCACGCCCGATTACATGGATCGCGTGGATGCGCTGGTGAAGGAGCACGTGGATGCGGTGGTGCTGGATTCGGCACACGGACACAGCAAGAATATCGTCAGCGCCCTCAGGGCTATCAAAGCCAAGTATCCGGAGCTGGATGTGGTGGTAGGAAATATTGCGACCTCAGAAGCGGCACGTTTCCTGGTGGAGAACGGCGCGGACGGCATCAAAGTGGGTATCGGTCCGGGCAGTATATGCACGACGCGTATCATCGCCGGTGTCGGTGTACCGCAGTTGACGGCTATCTTCGAGGTAGCGGACGTGCTGAAGGGCACGGGTGTACCTTTGATTGCAGACGGCGGTCTGCGTTATTCGGGCGATGTAGTGAAAGCGCTGGCGGCAGGCGGTAACTGTGTGATGTGCGGTTCGATGTTCGCCGGCACGGACGAAGCCCCCGGAGACACGATCATCTTCAACGGCCGTAAGTTCAAATCCTACCGCGGCATGGGTAGCATAGAGGCGATGAAAGCAGGCAGTGCGGACCGTTATTTCCAAGGAGGAGAGAGCAATGTCTCGAAATTAGTGCCCGAAGGTATCGCCGGTCGTGTGCCGTACAAAGGCAGTGTATGCGAGACGATTTACCAGTTGATCGGCGGTTTGCGCTCCGGTATGGGATACGTAGGGGCACATAACCTGGAGGAGTTACGTGAGGCGAAGTTCGTGCGCATCACCTCGGCGGGTATGTACGAGAGCCATCCGCATGACATCACCATCACCTCTGAGGCACCGAATTACTCACAACAATAAGCAACGCGCATGCAGAAGATCATCATTTTGGATTTCGGCAGTCAGACGACGCAGTTGATCGGTCGCCGTGTGCGGGAACTGAACACGTTCTGCGAGATCCTTCCGTATAACAAATACCCGGAGGACGATGCGGACGTGATCGGTGTGATCCTGAGCGGTTCACCGCTGAGCGTGTATGCGGAGGATGCGTTTCATATCGACCTGAACCGTTTTCGCGGTCGCAAACCGATATTGGGTATCTGCTACGGTGCGCAGTTGATCAGTTATTGCAACGGAGGCAAGGTGGAGAGTGCCGGTACGCGTGAGTACGGTCGCCAGCAGCTGCAGTTTATTGACGGCAATAATCCGCTTTTCAAAGGCTTCGAGGCGCACTCGCAGGTATGGATGTCGCATGGCGACAGCATCACCCGTCTGCCGGAAGGAGCGGTGTGTATCGCTTCTACCCAGACGGTGCGGAATGCGGCGTATTATATCGACGAGCCGTGTCCGATCTTCGGTACTCAGTTCCATCCGGAGGTGTATCACACGCTGCAGGGCACGTTGCTGCTCCGGAATTTTGTGGTTGATATATGCGGTTCGAAGCAGGAATGGAGTGCCGAGCGGTTTGTGGAGACAACGGTAGCGGAGTTGCAAGCGCAGTTGGGCAATGACCGGGTGATCCTCGGTCTGTCCGGCGGGGTCGATTCCTCGGTGGTGGCGGTATTGCTGCAACGCGCTATCGGAGACAGGCTGACCTGTATCTTCGTGGATCACGGCATGCTGCGCAAGAATGAGTTCCGCGATGTGATGAACGATTATAAGGGTTTGGGTCTGAACGTCATCGGTGTGGATGCGAGTGAGCAGTTCCTCAGCGACCTGTCGGGTGTCAAAGAACCGGAGCAGAAGAGGAAGATCATCGGTCGCGATTTCGTGGAGGTGTTCCAAGAGGAGGCCCGTAAGATCACGGATGCCAAGTGGCTGGCACAGGGTACGATCTATCCGGACCGTATCGAGAGTCTGAATATCACGGGCAAAGTGATCAAGAGTCACCATAACGTAGGCGGTCTGCCCAAGGAAATGCACTTGCAGCTATGCGAACCGATCAAATGGCTGTTCAAAGACGAGGTGCGTCGCGTAGGGCGCAGTCTGGGTATGCCCGATCATCTGATCAAACGGCATCCGTTCCCGGGTCCGGGTTTGGCGGTTCGTATCTTAGGCGACATCACCCGTGAGAAAATAAGCATCTTGCAAGAAGCGGACGATATCTTCATCCGCAACCTGCGTGAAGCGGGTCTATACGACGAGATCTGGCAAGCGGGTGCGATCTTACTGAGCGAGGTACGGTCGGTAGGCGTGATGGGCGATGAGCGGACGTATGAGAATCCGGTAGCCCTGCGCGCCGTGACATCCAGCGATGCGATGACAGCCGATTTTGCGCATATACCGTATGAGGTGTTGGCAAAGACAAGTAATGAGATAATTAACAAAGTGAAAGGCGTGAACCGGGTATGCTATGACATCTCGTCCAAACCGCCTGCCACTATAGAATGGGAATAATATGAGAGTTGGAGTTATCATGGGTTCGACCAGCGACCTGCCGGTGATGCAGGCGGCTATCGACACGTTAGCGGATTTCGGTATCGAAGTGGACAAGCGGGTTATCTCGGCACATCGTGCTCCGCATGCCTTGATGGAATGGGCGGAGAGCGCCGAGGAGCGCGGGCTGAGTATCATCATCGCCGGTGCAGGCGGTGCAGCGCACTTAGCCGGTGTGATTGCCGGTCTGACACAGCTTCCTGTGATCGGTGTTCCGGTTCGTTCCAAGACCCTGGACGGCTTGGACAGCCTGCTGTCTATGGTGCAGATGCCGAGCGGAATACCGGTGGCTACCGTGGCTATTGACGGCGCGAAGAACGCCGCGCTGTTAGCGGTCAGCATCCTGGCTTTGAACGATGCGAACCTGCGCAAGCAGTATATCGCATTCCGTCAACAACAAACCGAGAAAGTATTAGCAGCCGTGATCTGATATGAACTACAGGTTGTATGTAGAAAAGAAAGAAGGTTTCCGCGTAGAGGCAGAAAGCCTGCGAAACGAACTGAACGAGCACTTGCAGATGCACATCCAAGCGATGCGCTATCTATGCGTGTATGACCTATTCGGATTCAGCGAAGCACTGTTGGAGCAGAGCCGATACAGCGTCTTCGGGGAAAGAGTGACCGATGTAGTGACGGACCGAGTGGATCTGGAGGGGAAGCAGTATCTGGCGATCGAATATATCCCGGGCCAGTTCGACCAGCGTGCCTCGTCGGCTATTGACTGCGTGCATCTGATTGACCCTAACGCGGATATCGATATCCGCTCCGGACGTCTGATCCTGTTTGAGGAGGCGATCAGCGCCGCGCAGATGGAAAAGATTCGTCATTACTGCATCAACGCGGTGGAAGCACGGGAGAAAGACCTGAGTGTGCTCGACCGTCAGCAGACAGCAGACGTCAAGCCTTTGGCTTCTTTGGCGGGCTTTACCGCAATGCCCAAAGAGCAATATGCTGCATTCTGCAAATCATGGGGATTGGCGATGAACGCCGATGATCTGGCATGCGTAGCGGACTATTTCCGCAAAGAGCAACGTGATCCGACAGAGACGGAGTTGCGTATCCTGGACACTTATTGGTCCGATCACTGCCGGCATACGACCTTCACGACTATTCTCGACGATATCGAAGTGGAAGAATCGTTCATCAAGGACGATATAGAAGAAGAACTGAACGCTTTCCGTCGTATCCGTGTGGAGCTGGGACGGGAACAGAAGCCGCTCTGTCTGATGGAGTTGGCGACGATAGGCGCGCGATACTTGAAAAAACGAGGTCTGCTGGACGATCTGGAGGTGAGCGAAGAGAATAACGCATGCTCGATCTTTATTGATGTGGACGTGGACGGGAAGAGCGAGCGCTGGTTGCTGCAGTTCAAGAACGAGACCCATAACCATCCGACGGAGATTGAACCGTTCGGCGGTGCAAGTACCTGTTTGGGCGGGGCGATACGTGACCCGCTGTCCGGTCGTGCCTATGTCTATCAGGCGATGCGCGTGACGGGAGCCGGCGATATCTATGCCCCTGTTAACCAGACGCTTCCCGGCAAACTGCCGCAACAGATTATCTCCCGTAAAGCCGCTTCGGGCTACTCGTCGTACGGCAACCAGATCGGTCTGGCGACGACGCATGTGCGTGAGATATACCATCCTTCGTATGTAGCCAAACGCCTCGAGGTGGGCGCTGTGGTAGGGGCTGTGAAAGCCGATTTGGTACGTCGCGAGAGTCCTGCACCCGGCGATGTGATCCTGCTGTTAGGCGGACGGACGGGTAGGGACGGTATCGGTGGTGCGACGGGTTCGAGTAAAGAACATACGGAGGCATCGCTAGAGGCTTGCGGCAGCGAGGTGCAGAAAGGTAATGCACCGGAGGAACGCAAGATTCAGCGTCTTTTCCGCCGCAAAGAGGTGACGCGCCTCATCAAGAAATCGAATGACTTCGGCGCCGGCGGAGTGAGTGTGGCGATCGGTGAGTTAGCGGACGGTTTGGATATCTATTTGGACCGTGTGCCGACCAAATATGCGGGTTTGAACCCGACGGAGCTGGCGATCTCCGAATCACAAGAGCGCATGGCGGTAGTGGTGGAGAAAAAGGACCAAGCGGCGTTTGAGCAGTTATGCCGGCAAGATAATATCGAGGTGACGCACGTAGCCGACGTGACCGATACGGGGCGCATGCGGCAGTTCTACAAGGGTACGCCGGTGGCGGACCTGAGCCGTGCGTTCATTGACTCGGCTGGTGCCAAACACTATGCACAAGCGACGATCGGACGCGTGGAAGCACGCAATCCGTTCGAGCAGCAGGTGGCAGGAGATACGTTAGAAGAACGCATGTGTGCGGTGCTACGTTCTCCGAATGTGACGAGTCAGAAAGGATTGATTGAGCAGTTCGACGCTACGATCGGTCGATCGACGGTACTGATGCCTTTTGGCGGAAAGATGCAACGCAGCGAGACGCAGGTGAGTGTACAGAAACTGCCGGTGGACGGCGTGACGAACACCGCTTCGGTGATGGCTTTCGGTTTCAACCCCTTTCTCTCGGAGTGGAGTCCGTATCACGGCGCCGCGTATGCGGTGGTGGAGGCCTGCAGTAAGGTCGTTGCAGCCGGTGCGGATTACCGTCATATGCGCTTCAGTTATCAGGAGTATTTCGAGCGTATGACGAGCAGGCTCAGTTGGGGCAAACCGCTCAGTGCGTTGCTGGGTGCATTGAAGATGCAGACGGCGTTAGGTCTGCCTTCCATCGGCGGAAAGGACTCGATGTCCGGTACATTCGAGCATATATCCGTCCCGCCTACGCTGATCGCTTTCGGTATCACGACGGTACCGGCTGATCGAGTGATCAGTACGGATCTCAAGCAGGCAGGCAACAGATTGTATCTGCTGCAACATACGCCGCTAAGCAATTATATGCCGAACACAGAGCAAGTACAACAACTGTGGCTGGATACGACGCAGGCTATAGAGGCGGGTATGATCGTCTCGGCATACGCGATCGGTTTCGGCGGTGTGAGCGAAGCGCTCGCGAAGATGAGTTTCGGAAACGAGAAAGGAGCGGATATACAGATCGATGAACCGTTGCTGTACAACTATCAGTACGGCAGTATATTGGTGGAGTCCACGCAAGACCTGTCGTTTGCGCATGCGCTGTACTTAGGGCGCGTGACGGATGGGGACGCTATCGTGATTAACGGACAGGCTGTAAGGCGAGAGGATCTGTATAAGGCATGTACCGAACCGTTCAACAAGGTCTATCCTGCAGCTGTACCGGCGCAACATGCGGACCTGTTACCGAAGGGACTGAACACGATTCCGACGGTTCAACCGAAGGCGCTCCGACATGAAGACTTAAAAGGCAAAGCGCCGATGGTCTATATCCCTGTTTTCCCCGGTACGAACTGCGATTTCGACAGCATGAAAGCATGGCGCAGAGCTGGTGCAGAGGTGGAAACGACGGTGTTCCGCAATCTTACGGAAGCGGATGTTATCTCGTCGATTGATGACATGGAGCGTCATATCCGCCGTGCGCAGATCTTGATGTTAGCCGGTGGTTTCTCCTTGGGCGATGAACCCGACGGTTCGGCGAAATTCATCGTGTCGGTGCTGTATCAACAGAAGATCCGTCAGGCGATCGAAGACCTGTTGGCACGTGGCGGACTGATCCTCGGTATCTGCAACGGTTTCCAGGCGCTTGTGAAGTCCGGTCTGCTGCCGTATGGTCAGTTAGGACAGGTGACGACCGACAGTCCTACTTTGTTCCGCAATGATATCAACCGGCACGTGTCGCAGATGGTGACGACTACCGTGACATCGACCAACAGTCCTTGGTTAGAAGGTATGTCGATCGGAGAGCTGCACAGTATTGCGGTCAGTCACGGTGAAGGGAAGTTTGTGGTAAGAGAAGAGTTGGCTCGTCAGTTGTTTGAGAACGGACAGGTGGCATTCCGCTATGCCGATCCGTGTACAGGGCAAGCGACGATGGAAGCACCTTACAACCCCAACGGCTCTTTCTATGCGATCGAAGGTATCCTCTCGCCTAACGGTCAGATCTTGGGCAAGATGGGACATAGTGAACGATGGGAGGAGAATGTATTCGCGAATATCGGCGGTAATAAATATCAGCCGCTATTCGTGAACGCGGTGAACTATTTTAAACAGTAATAAAACAACATACTTATGGCGCAACATTACGAAGCTGCCGGCGTGAATCTGGAGGCCGGATATGAAGTGGTAAGTAGGATCAAATCGCATGTACGTTCGACAGAACGGCACGGATCGATGGGTTCGATCGGTTCGTTCGGAGGCATGTTTGACTTGGCGGCATTAGGCGTGAAAGAACCGATTCTGGTCAGCGGTACGGACGGTGTAGGCACCAAACTGAAGATCGCCTTCGAGATGGACAAGCATGATACGATCGGTATCGATGCGGTAGCCATGTGCGTCAATGATGTGTTGGCACAGGGAGCAGAGCCGCTCATCTTCCTCGACTACATCGCGCTCGGGCACAATATCCCAGCGAAAGTGGAGGCGATCGTGAGCGGCGTAGCGGAAGGCTGCCGGCAGGCAGGTTGCGCTTTGGTTGGCGGTGAGACGGCCGAGATGCCGGGTATGTATGCCGACGGAGAGTACGATATCGCAGGCTATACCACCGGTGTCGTGGAGAAAAGCAAACTCATCGACGGCACGAAAGTGAAGACAGGCGATGTGCTGGTCGGTATCTCTTCCTCGGGCGTACACTCCAACGGCTATTCATTGGTGCGCAAGATCGTGAAGGATGCGCAACTGGACCTGCATACCGTCTATCCGGAGCTGGATGCCAATAAGTGTTTAGGCGAAGTGCTGCTCACGCCGACCAAGATCTACGTCAAGGCGGTGCTGGAAGTGATTCGTCAGTTGGACGTACACGGCGTAGCACATATCACGGGTGGCGGATTCGATGAGAATATCCCCCGTATCTTCCTGCCCGGTCAAGGCTTTTGTATTGAGGAAGGGACTTGGGAGATCCTGCCTGTATTCCGCTTCCTTGAGAAGCATGGAAACATGCCTCACCGCGAGATGTTCAATATCTTTAATATGGGCATTGGTATGGTGCTGGCCCTCGATGAGAACGAGGCACAGCAGGCGATTGACATCTTGGCGAAGTGGGGCGAGAAAGCACAGATCATAGGTCGCGTGCAAGAAGGAAGGAATGAGATTATAGTTGAGAGTTGAAAGTTTAGAGTTTAGAGTTTAAATATGGTACAGAAAAGAGCATTAGTGAGCGTAAGTGACAAAACCGGATTGGTGGAGTTCGTACAGGGTCTGCAGGCGGAAGGCTGGCAGATCATTGCGACCGGCGGTACACAGAAACTGCTGGAAGAGAGTGGTGTAAAGACCATCGGTATCAGTGAAGTGACCGGTTTCCCGGAGATATGTGACGGCCGTGTGAAGACCTTGCATCCCAAGGTGCACGGGGCTTTGTTGGCCCGTCGTGACGAACCGTCCCACATGGAGGCATTGAGGCAGAACGGGATCGAACTGATTGATTTGGTATGCGTGAACCTGTATCCCTTCCGTCAGACGATAGCCAAAGAGGGCACGACGATGGAGGAAGCGATTGAGAAGATCGATATCGGCGGTCCGTCGATGTTGCGCTCTGCAGCGAAAAACTGGAATGACGTGACGGTCGTTTGCGATCCGAGCGATTATAACCGCATCTTGAGTGAGATTCAGGCGGAAGGTAACACGAAGAAAGAGACGAGGCTCGAGCTGAGCGCCAAGGCTTATACCCATACTGCCGAATACGACATGTGTATCGCGACATATATGCGCAAAGCGGCAGGTCTCAACGAGAAACTGTTCCTCGAATACGACCTCAAACAAGGTCTGCGCTATGGCGAGAACCCGCATCAGGATGCGAAATTCTATGCCTCGATGGAGAGCGTGCCGTATTCATTGGCTTCTGCAAAGCAGTTGCACGGAAAGGAACTATCGTACAATAATATCCAAGACGCCAATGCGGCGCTCAATATCGTTCACGAGTTTGGCGACACGCCTTTCTGCGTCGGTCTCAAGCACATGAATCCTTGTGGCGCGGCCATTGGAAAGGATGGAGTAGAGGCTTGGAAAAAGGCTTACGAAGCAGATACCGTTTCTATCTTTGGCGGCATTGTGGCGACCAACTGCGAGGTAAATAAAGAGATGGCGGAATTGATGAAACCGATTTTCCTGGAAATCATCATGGCGCCTTCTTTCTCCGCCGAAGCGTTAGAAGTATTGACGACGAAGAAGAACCTGCGTCTTCTGGAAGTGGACATGTCTCCGTTGGCAGCGAAACAGATGCAGTATGTGTCGGTGAACGGCGGTCTTCTGGCGCAACACCAGGATACAGAGACTTTGCTCCTGAAGGCCTATATGTGCGTTACGGAGACCAAACCGACAGAGGAACAGATGACGGATTTGCAGTTTGCATGGCGGATTGTGAAACACGTGAAATCCAATGCGATTGTAGTGGCTAAAGACGGTCGCACGTATGGTGTCGGAGCGGGACAGATGAACCGTGTCGGTTCGGCGGAGATTGCGTTGAAACAAGCTCAAGCGTCTCTGGCGGCAGAAGGAAAAGATATCCATAGTGCGCATCTGGTGATGGCGTCGGATGGTTTCTTCCCCTTTGGAGACAGCGTTGAGAGTGCCGCGGAATATGGCATCGCCGCTATCGTTCAACCGGGTGGAAGTGTTCGTGACAGCGAGAGTATCGAGGCTGCGAACCAACATCAGATACCGATGCTCTTCACGGGTATGCGGCATTTTAAACACTAATAAAAAATTCACTCGTCACTAATCCAATATACTCGTCAGGCATGAAAAAAGTACTCGTCATAGGATCCGGCGGTCGTGAGCACGCCATCGTGTATCAGTTGAGCCGCAGTAAACAAGTTGGTCAGATCTTCTGTGCGCCGGGAAATGCCGGAATTGCGCAGTTGGCTGAGTGTGTGGCTATCAAAGATACAGATGTAGAAGCCTTGTTGGCATTTGCCAAAGAGAATGAAGTCGATCTCTGTGTTGTAGGACCCGAAGCTGCTTTGAATGCCGGTGTGGCAGATGTTTTCCGTGAGGCGGGTATTCCTGTTTTCGGCCATTCCAAAGCCGCCACCCAGATTGAAGCCAGCAAGGAGTTTGCGAAAGAGCTGATGGCGAAATATAACGTGCCGACTGCGGCTTACCGCTCTTTTGCCAACTACGAGGAGGCGATGGCGTATGTTCGCGAGCGGAACACGTATCCCGCTGTACTGAAGTACGACGGCCTCGCCGCCGGAAAAGGCGTGGTGATTGCGCAGGACGAGAAAGAAGCGGATGAGACCTTACGTGACATGTTGGTTGGAGAGGCATTCGGCAAAGGCAAAGTGGTGATTGAGGATTTCCTGCAAGGCCCGGAATTTTCGTTCATGGCTTTTGTGCATCACCATCGCGTCTATCCTATGCCGCTGAGCCAAGATCACAAACGGGTTTTTGATGGCGATAATGGACCGAATACCGGCGGAATGGGTGCTTATACGCCACTGCCGTTTATCTCTGCAGAAGAGGAGAAATGGGCACAAGAGCATATTCTGCAAGTGGTGGCTGACGCGATGGTAGCAGAAGGCAAACCGCTTACCGGCGTGCTTTACGGCGGATTGATGAAGACGAAGGACGGCATCAAGGTCATTGAGTTCAATGCCCGTTTCGGCGATCCGGAGACGGAGGTCGTTCTGCCGCTGATTGCGTGAAAAAGCTTCTCGGCAAAGTTCCGATCATGGGCATCTGCCTGGGCCATCAGATTTTAGGA
>JAEEGH010010136.1_pt1 | contig 21734 bp, 16 predicted proteins | sample 9134181 | NCBI WGS metagenome assembly JAEEGH01 (sample SAMN16246544, study PRJNA631951) | gut metagenome | biome: gut microbiome; feature: rumen; material: DP-attached | host: Bos | place: Iran: Karaj | collected 2018-10
TCCTTCCGCTGCGCTCCGCAGGTGCACGGTGCCGCAAAAGACACCATCCGCTATGTGGCCTCGGTCGTTGAGACCGAAATCAACTCGACCACCGACAACCCCATCGTGCTGCCCGACGAGGACATGGTAATCAGTGGCGGCCACTTCCATGGCGAGCCTCTGGCTATGGTGCTCGACTTCCTGGCTATCGCCGTCGCCGAACTCGGTGCCATCTCCGAGCGTCGCACCTACCAGCTCATCGACGCCAAACGCGGCCTGCCCTCCTTCCTCGTGGCTAAGCCCGGCCTCAACAGCGGCTTCATGATTCCGCAGTATGCCGCCGCCAGCATCGTCAGCCAGAGCAAGCAGCTCTGCACGCCCTGCTCGGTCGACAGCATCACCAGCAGCCAGAACCAGGAAGACCTCGTCAGCATGGGTGGCAACGCCGCCACGAAGTGTTACAAGGTGTGCGAGAACACCGAGCGCGTGCTGGCCATTGAAATCTTCAACGCCGCCCAGGCCCTCGACTTCCGTCACCAGGAAGGTCTCAAAAGCAGTCCCAAGGTGGAGAAGATGGTCGCCGACTACCGCAAATGCGTCAACTTCGTCGACATCGACGAGATCATGTACAAGCACATCCACAGCAGCGTCAAGTTCCTTCAGGAAATGGCTATGTAAGACAATGATATAAAAAAAAATAATAAGGCCACCTCGTTGAGGTGGCCTTATTATTTAGCGTCAGTTTTTATTAAGGGTTGCTGTCGAGGGTGGTGAGGAAGAAATCGCAGGAGGCCACATACCAGGTCTGCACCCTGGCGTCGCGCCAGATAGAGCGGTCCGGAGCGTGCGCCATCAGGCGGCAACCAGCGCCATAACGGTAGGAGAAGTGGTTGTCGGGACTGGCGGCAAAGAGGATGAAGGCTCGGTGGTTGCCGGTGGGGAACCCGGAGGGATGGCAGGAGAAACGCATCGACTGGTGCGGGGACAGCGATGTCGAGGTCTCGTAGAGGTATTCACGGTTGAAGATGAAGAAAGGGTTGTTTGAATTCATCTGCTGCTCGTCCAACACATAGAGTCTGAATGTCGTGCTGCCGCTATAGAGCGGCTTGTCGCTGTAGGACTGGAAGTTGAAGAAAGGGCGGCGCTTGTTCTCGGGAGCTTTCTCGTAGGTGGGCTTGTCGTAGCCGACATAGAAGAGGCGTCCGAGGGAATCGCCCGTGCGGTAGACGTTGACCACGGGGTATGCCAGGAGGTAGGCGTCGTCTAGGATGTCGATGTGGAGTTCCGCCTCGATGCCATAGTGGGAAACAGGGAAACGCAGCGAGAGGGTGTCGCCATCAACGCTGAAGAGAATCCTGCAGGAGTCCTGCAGGGGCAGGCGGCGGTCGACGCGGCGGGTAACAGAGTAAGCGCTATAGTTCTTGTCGCGCCTCACGGAGGGCGTCGAGGTGCGCAGAATGGTGCTGAGGAGGGTATCGGCCTCGCCCCGGACATCGTACAGGATCACCTCTACCGGCAGCGGCTCCGTCGGGCGGTCGGCCTGCAGTTTGAACGTGAATGGCACCTCCTGTGCATACACTCCGACGGTCAGCATCAAAGCCAGGATACAGGACATTTTTTTCATAATGGGTCTATGGGTTGAGGGTGTGCTTCATTATCCGCTCGTAGCCGTAGAAGTTCTTGCGACTGCCGTCGGTAAAGTGGAAGGTGACGGAGGTGACACGCATGTATTTGATGCGGCCCTTGTCGTCCCAGAAGAGTTCGTCGAAGGTGTACTGCGCAGGAGAGCCTGCACGGATGGGACCCATACAGCGTACCGTGCGCACGTCGCGGTTGAACTGGTCTTTCTGCACATGGCCTTTGGCATTGACGGGGGCAACGGTGATCTCCACCTTGGTGATGTCCTTCTGCCAGCAGTTGTAGAAGTTGAATTCAAGGCCGAACATGTAGTCGCTGCGGGCGGTGTTGACGCTCATAAGGAATATCTCGTCGCGATTCATCTTGTCCTTGGTGGCCTGCACATGGGCCATGAGGCGCTCTTCGGCAAGGGCCAGCGAGTCGCGCTGGAGCACCACCGTGATGCTGTCGGCCTGCCGCCCATAGAGCTCGCTCACCCGGTCCAGGGAGTCCAGCTGCTGCTGGAGCTGGAGTTGCCGCTCCTCTTCCTGCTGTCGGCGCAGCGCCATCCGCTCTTCGTAGGCCTGCAGTCCTTCTACGGTGGTGAAGGCTCCCCATTCGGCCAATCGCTGGAGCGCCGCCAGGGTGAGGGTCTGACGCTCCGGGGTGTTGGTGCGGACGCTGAAGACCACGGGCCACTCCGTCGAGGGCTGATAGCGGTAGCCAAGCCATACAAGGGGGACAAACTGGCCGTAGCGGTGGTCCGTGGTGTCCACTCCCAAGAGGGTGCCGTTGTCCATACCTATATAGGCCCACTCCTGGAGGGTGCAGTAGCGCTGGCGCCAGTAGCGGTCGGAGACAAGGTAGGGGAGCATTTCGGTGGCCAGCCGTTCAGGCAACGCCACGTCTATGCTGTCGGCCTGAAGTCGCAGCGTGCGTTTGCCCGCGCGCTCGCCGCCGACGCTGAGTCGGTAGAGTTGGTTGTACCTCAGCCGCACAGGCCCCGTCATCTTCTCTATCTGCTTCTTCAGCGCATGCGGCGGCTCAATGAGATAGGCGTCGTCGAGGTGAGCGTCGTCAAGGGTGGTGTAGTTCCACGACTGTTGCGCCCGCGCGGCGTTGTGCGAGAAGAGGAGCACTCCGGTAAGGATGATTATTCCAAGCCGCAAGGAACATGTCCATTCTTTATTTCTTAATGCCCTCATAGTCACTATAATGCCATTAATCCGTAACTCATAACCTATAACTGCAAAAAAACTAATGTGCCTCCAGCCAGTTCTCCCCAACATCGATGCCCACTTCTATGTCTATCCCCGGCAAGGGCAGCGCCTGCTTCATCTCGCGAGCCACTATCTGGCGCACCAGTGCCTCTTCGGGACGGTAGAGGTCGAAGACGAGTTCATCGTGGACTTGGAGGATGATGCGGGTGCGGAGGTTCTGTCGAAGGAGGGAAGCATGGATGCGGACCATGGCGAGTTTGATCATGTCGGCCGAGGTGCCCTGGATGGGCATGTTGACGGCGTTGCGTTCGGCGAAGGCGCGTGCGGAGGCGTTGCGGGAGTTGATGTCGGGGAGGTAGCGACGACGGCCCAGGAGGGTCTGGGCGTATCCGTTGCGGCGTGCGGTGTCAACGCATTGGTCGATGAAGCGACGGATGTCGGGGTACTGGGCGAAATATTCGTTGATGAGGGAGGCTGCTTCTTTGCGAGGGATGGAGAGTTGCTCGCTGAGGCCGAAGGGGGAGATGCCATAGACGATGCCGAAGTTGACACTCTTGGCGTTGCGACGCTGGTCTTTGGTGACGTCGGAGATGGGAACGTGATAGATCTTGGCAGCGGTGGCGGCATGGATGTCGAGTCCGTTGGCGAAGGCTTCGAGCATGTGGCGGTCGGCAGCGAGGGAAGCGATGATGCGGAGTTCGATCTGGGAGTAGTCGGCGGCGAGGATGAGGTGGTCGCTGTCGGCGGGTACGAAGGCACGGCGGATTTCGCGTCCACGTTCGGTACGGATGGGGATGTTCTGGAGGTTGGGGTTGGAGGAGGAGAGGCGACCGGTGGCGGTGACGGTTTGGTTGTAGACGGTGTGGAGACGACCAGTGGCGGGATTGATGAGCCGTGGGAAGGAGTCGAGATAGGTGCCGACAAGTTTGGAGATGGAACGATAATCAAGGATAAGAGGGATGATGGGATGCGAGGGGGCAAGTTTAGTGAGGACATCCTCGGCAGTGGAGTATTGCTTGGTGGGGGTGAGTGGCGGCTTGGAGGTGACTTTGAGTTTTTCATAGAGCACCTCGCCAAGCTGTTTGGGAGAACTGATGTTGAAACTCTCACCAGCGAGACTATATATTTTTTCTTCAATGGCAGTACGTTCGGCGGTGAGTTGACGTGAATATTGGCGGAGAGCATCGACATCGATACGGACGCCTTCTTTTTCCATGTCGATAAGGACGTCGACAAGCGGAAGTTCTACGTCGCGATAGAGTTTTTCGAGCTGCTCGTCTTTAAGGCGAGCGACCATGAGGGGATAGAGTTGCCAGAGGGCAGCGGCTTGTGCAATACGACCTTCGGGTTCGAACCCCAAGATGGCGGAACAGATAAAGTCGAGGGTGTGACGCATTTCGGCATCGATGAGGTAATGGGCGAGCTGGACGTCGAAGATTTCCCCACAGAGAGTGATGTCGAGTTCAGCGAGGATGTATTTGAGATTTTTGAGGTCGAAACAGAGTTTGATGGTTGATGGGTTGTTGAGGACGCGGGCGAGCCGAGGAATGTCAATATCGGAGACTTTGGCGAGCCATACGGAGTCGGCGTCAGTGCTAAGAACGAAATTGGGGCCATCGACAAGAATGGCCACATCTTTGTTGCAGAGACCGTCAAGGACTTCGGCAGAGAGAGCAGCCTGATGGACAAGAGGGGCTTGGTTGGACGATGGCGCCAAGTCGAACAATGTCGGGGCTATCGTTTTGTGAGGAGTGTTAGTAGCATTCGTATTTCCCCACGCTACAGCTTTGGCGGGGTCCTTGACAGTGAGGTCAGTGAAGACTTTTTTTGCAAACTGACGGAATTCGAGTTCGTCGGTAATGGCTTTAAGCTGCTGATAGTCGGGTTCCTCGAGTTGGAGTTTTTCTTCCTCGAAGGCGATAGGTGCATCGAGGCGGATGGTAGCCAGATGTTTGGAGAATAAAGCTTGTTCGGCATGTTCGTGGACGAGGAGGCGCATTTTTTCGTTCTTAATTTCGTCGGCATGAGCGACCATTTGCTCGATGCTGCCAAACTGGTCGATGAGTTTTTTTGCGGTCTTCTCTCCTACTCCGGGGATGCCTGGGATGTTGTCGGAAGCATCGCCCCATAGGCCAAGGAGGTCGATGACCTGACGGGGATTGGAGACACCGAATTTTTCTTTGACCTCGTCGATACCCATAATACTGTCTGGGCGACCCATGCGTCCAAAACGGTAGATTTTGACGGTAGGAGTCACCAACTGGGCAAAGTCCTTGTCGGGGGTAACCATGACGACCTCGTCGAAAGCAGCTTGCTCGGCAAGATGGCTGAGGGTGCCGATAACATCGTCGGCCTCAAAGCCTTCGCAGGTGAGGATAGGGATGCGAAAGGCGTCAATCATCTTTTTGACCCAAGGAAGCCCTTGTTGGATTTCCTCTGGCATAGCCTCGCGGTTGGCTTTGTAATCGGCATACATCTCGTGGCGAAAGGTGGGCTTGGGGAGGTCGAACGCAACACCGACATGAGTAGGGCGTTGGGAGCGGAGCAGGTCGTAAAGCGTGGTAGTGAATCCCAAGATACAAGAGGTATTCAGGCCCTTCGAGTTGACACGAGGGTTTTTGTTCAGCGCATAGTAGGCACGGTAGACGGCCGCCATACCGTCTATGAGGAGCAACTTCTTCATTTGAGGGGGTTGGCCGTCAGTTCGTCATATTCCTTGCGGTTGCGAAGGATGTTGCAGGCCAGAAAAACGGCCGAGCGCATTGACTGCTCACTGGCTTTGTCCTTGCCAGCGATGTCGTAGCCTGTGCCATGGGCGGGGCTGGTGCGAACATAGGGCAAGCCGGCGGTATAGTTGACACCCTCGGTAAACGACATGAGCTTGAAGGGGATGAGACCCTGATCGTGATAGAGGGCAAGCACACCATCGAACTTGTTGAACTCGGAACTGCCGAAGAAGCCATCGCTTGGGAAGGGGCCATAGGCGAGAATGCCTTTGCCTTGAGCGTCGTCAATGACGGGTTTGATAACCTTCATGTCAAAATCGCCAATGACACCATTATCGCCGGCGTGAGGATCGAGGGCGAGGACTGCAATCTTGGGCTTTGTAATACCAAAGTCGCGTTTCAGACTCTCATTCATCAACATAATCTTATCCATCAGGAGATTATGGGTCAACGCATTGGGGACGTCTTTCAAGGCAAGGTGATTGGTCACGATACCGATGCGGATGCGGTCACAAACCATGAGCATGAGACTTGAGCTGCCAAACTGGTGACTCAGGTACTCGGTATGTCCAGGAAAATCGAAGTCGGGAGCCTGGATGTTGCGTTTGTTGATAGGGGCGGTGACAAGAACATCAACCTTTCCAGCCTTCAAATCCTCGCATGCACGGTTGAGGCTTTCGCGACTCAGTCGTCCGGCTATCTCGGTGCTCTTGCCGAGGTCTATCTTGATTTCCTCCTGCGTGAGGTTCAAAACATTGTACTTGCGATCCTGCGCTTCAGAGGCGTCGCGGATGGCGTTGAATGACATTTCCTGCTGCACACTGCCGAGAAGTTTTTTGTGATAACTGGCCACCTTGGTGCTGCCATAAAGCACGGGGGTACATACATCAAACATACGGCTGTCGGCAAAAGTTTTGATGATGGTTTCGTAGCCCACTCCGTTGATATCGCCGTGAGTGATAGCCACGCGTATTTTTCTTTCTTCGTTATTCTTTTCCATGGGATTAAAGTTGTTTACTGAGGTTTTTGCGGGTTATGATTGCATTTGGAGATAGGCATACAACAAACGGACTCCGTAGCCGCTGGCACCGGGACGGAAATAATGCTGTGCTTTGGAGAAATAAGCCACACCGGCAATATCGAGATGGACATAGGGCACCTCCTTGGCAAAATGGGCCAGGAATTTGCCTGCTGTAATCGTTCCCGCCTGAGGTGTCGTGCCACAGTTGCGAAGATCGGCAAAGTCGCTCTTTATCAATTCGTCGTATTCTTTCCACATGGGGAATTCGACCAAGCGCTCATAAACCTCGTTGCCCACAATCTTGAGCATTTCCAAATCGCCGCTGGCATTCTGCTGCATGGCAGCGATGCCAAAAGTGGAAATGGCTCGGACTGCGGCGCCTGTGAGAGTGGCGGCATCGATAATGACACGTGGATTATAGTTCTTCACTGCGTAAGCGATGGCATCAGCCAGTATAAGACGTCCTTCTGCGTCGGTGTTCACTACCTCGACGGTGGTGCCGTCGTACATCGTGAGGATGTCGTCGGCGGCATAGGCATTGAATCCTGGGCGATTGTCGGTCAATGGGAGCAATGCAACTACATGGACCGGCAAAGCATTGTCGGCAGCGGCAAAGAGAACACTGGCCATCGTTGCCGCTCCTGCCATATCGCTCTTCATCTCCTGCATGTAATCATCCGGCTTGATATTCAAACCTCCCGTGTCGTACATGATACCTTTGCCTACAAGGCAGATGGGGCGTTCTGCGGCTTTGTCTTTATTCTGTGCAATTCCATTATATTCCAGCACCACAAAACGTGGCTCGTCGACGCTGCCCTTGTTCACGGCCAGAAGACCTCCCATACGCAGGCTCTCGACCTTCCGCCTATCCATCACTGTACATTTGACATCCTTGAAATTCTCGGCAACACTCTGCAGCTCCTCTGCAAACCGAGCAGCATTGAGGTCTGCCACCGGAAGGTTTACCCATTCGCGACACCAAAAAATACGATTCCACAGGCGCTGCTGCGCTGCAAGTTCTTCTTCGGAGAAAAAGACCGAATTGATTATCAGTTTTTCAATATGGAAACGGTCGTCCGAGCGGAAACGATCGAAACTATAATCAGCCAAAGTCAAACCCTCGACGAAAGCAGCCATCTCTTCGGGCAACGTGCCCTCGCCATTAAGTGCCACGGTCTTCACACCGTCTTTTTCCATCATCTTCAACACCTCCACAGCCTGACGTCGCAGTTCTTCCTGCACTTCAGATGCCACACTCTCGCTGTTGAACGACACGAAGTATATTTTCTCGGGCAGACGGTCGAAACTCACCACAAAATTCTTTTTCTCATTCCTTTTCGTTTTCACCACATCAATCTCGCGCTTGCTCAACGGTAAATTGCGTTCGGCACTTTCATCGCCATAAAGAAAAACAAGACTACCGTCGTATTCTTTGGAATTGATATTTTGCAACGTATAAATCATAGCGTACTATATAGTAATAATGTTAAATTATAAAAAGCGTTCCCGTACTTTATCCCAACCTACTTTTTGTGGGTCATGATATCGAGAATCATGTCGTCGGTTTGGTTCATGCCGTCTTTCCCAAGACGACCGAGGTTGCGAATAGAACAGTCGATATCGCTCTCGCTGAGGCCGTCAGTGCGGTCGACTACACGGTCGTGGACGGCCAACTCGGCACAGACAAAGGCGCTATAGAGTCCTACACTCATCTTCAAGGCGCAACTGGGCTTGGCTCCGTCACAAACCATGCCGGCGATAGTGTTAATCATGTTCTTCATGGAGTAGCAAATCTGCTCGTATCCGCCTCCTTCCAAATAGGTCAGTGCCGCACTGGCACCCATGGTGGCATTGACAATGCCGCAAAGAGCTGAGAGACGTCCAATACCACGCTTAATATAGATGGACATCAGGTGATTCATAGTCAAAGCCCTGAGGATCTGTTCATCGGAACAACCTTTGAGCTTCCCATAATAGTAAGAAGGCAGCGTGCAGGTGATGCCCTGGTTGCCGGAGCCCGAGTTGGAATAGACAGGTCTCGTGCATCCATCCATGCGGGCGTCGGAAGCGGCAACGGTGCGGGCCACAACAGTGTGCACCATGTCTCCCCTCGCCTGCTCCATGAGAATCTCACCGGTATGAAGGCCCATGCCCTCAAGGCCACACTCGGAAGCAGCAGCGTTATATTCGACAGTGTCCATCAGCCATCGCAATTCGTCGAGTGGCGCCGTGGTGGCGTAGTCATAGACCATGCGGGCCGTGAGCTCGAGGCGCTGACGGTTGTCCTCCTGGGGATTGTCGTCGTTGTCCTGCTCTTGGAAAAGCCCTTGTTTGTGGTCAAGGAGAATATGGTCATCCTTCTTGATGAAAATAAAATTTGTATGACGTTTGGCTATCACCACGGTAGCGGCCTTATTGCAGCCGCATACCGAACATTCAATATAAAGCTTATCCGAAGTCTCCTTGACACCGATATTTATGCGGTCGGCATTGTTGGCAAGCCACAGCTTGGCCTCCTCCACCTGTTTGGAAGGGATGGTGAGCACCTCGAGACCTCGCGATGAATCTCCGTGAGTGACAGCCATAGCCACAGCAATCGGAAGTCCTATCATGCCCGTGCCGGGAATACCCACGCCCATAGCGTTCTTGTAGACGTTCTTGCTGAGCTTGAGGGTGATGCTCTCGGGCTCACAACCCAGGGTCTCGACGGCTTTGGCCACACAGAGAGCCACAGCGCCAGGTTCTGTGCAGCCGGTGGCGAGAACCACCTCTTGCTGCATTATCTCTTTCAACTGTTTTCGGATATTCTCTTCCATACTGCGAATTCTTTCTTCTTTTAACGGCGGATTATTAGAACGGCACGTCGCCATCAGCTTCCACCGGAGGCTGGTTGTCTTCATTCATCTTCGAGTCGACTATCATGCTGCCACCTTGGTCGAAGTTGGCATTTTGAGGCATGCCTCCTGCAAATCCCTCGATGCCCAACTGCGGCGGATTTTCAAAGCGTGCATACTCCTTGACGAAACGCAGACGCACGTCACCCACACCACCGGAACGGTGCTTGGCAACAATGAGGTCGGCCATGCCAATGGTGGAACCATGGTCATCTTCCTGAATACCATAGTACTCGGGGCGATAGATGAACATGACTATGTCTGCATCCTGCTCGATAGCACCCGACTCGCGGAGGTCGCTCAGTTGTGGCTTGTTACCCACACGATTTTCCACGGCACGGCTCAGCTGCGACATGGCCAGCACTGGTATCTGCAGTTCCTTGGAGAGCGCCTTGAGCTGACGGCTTATCATACTGATTTCCTGCTCGCGATTCCCATTGCGGTTGTCGCTGCTGCCCGAGGACATAAGCTGCAGATAGTCGATGAAAATCATCTGGATATCGTAGCGCTGCTTCAGTCGGCGGGCCTTGGCGCGGAGCTCGAAAATGGTGAGCTGCGGAGTGTCGTCTATATAGATGGGGGCAGAGTTCAATGGCTGGGCACCTCGTTTGAGTTGTTCCTTTTCGTAGGGCTCCAGCTTGCCCGTCTTGAGTTTTTTTCCGTCAAGCTTTGCCTCACTGCTGATGAGACGCATGGCCAACTCCTGTCCCGTCATTTCAAGCGAGAAAAAAGCCACCGCCTTTTTAAAATCAACGGCCATATTGCGTGCCATACTCAGGGCGCAGGCCGTCTTACCCATAGCGGGACGGGCGGCAAGGATGATGAGGGTGCCGGGCTGGAAACCGGCCGTCATTCGGTCAAGCCCGATGAAACCACTCTCCAGTCCACTCAGTCCGTCACTTTTCTCGCCGGCCTCCTTGATTTGGTCCATTGCCATACCGACAAAATCGCTCATGGGATGGTAGTCTGAGCGGAAGTTTTTGTCGTTGATGTCCATCAATCGCTGCTCGGTCTTGTCGAGCAGGTTAACAACATCGGTTGTCTCGTCATATGCCTCGGTGATAGTCTCTGTCGATATACGAATCATCTCGCGCTGGATGAACTTCTCACTCAGCACGCGGATGTGGTACTCGATGTGGGCTGCCGAGACAACATTTTCAGTTAGTTTTGATACGGCATAGGCACCACCGGCAGCCTCCAATTCCCCGTCCAGACGCAGACGCTCCACCACTGTCAACAAATCCACAGGCTGACTCTGTTCGAAAAGTCTCCTGATGGCTTTGTAGACTACCTGGTGCTCAGGCTTGTAGAAATACTCAACATGAAGAGTCTCTATAGCGTTGATGAGCGCCGTCTGGTCGAGCATCAAAGCGCCCAACACACTCTCCTCAAGCGCTATCGCTTGGGGTGGTGTGTTGCCGTTGATGTCGAAGGCCTGTGTGTAGGTCAGCCTGTCTTTGCGTCGTGTTGCTGTTGTTGTAGGCATCATTGAACCTCCTCAACCATCGCCGTCGAACCACGGTAGGCGGGGCAGGTGTGATGGGTGCAGCTGGCAGCAAGGCCGGCAACGAACAACACGAGGGCTGCAATTGCTAAAACTTTCTTTTTCATATTCTTAATATTTACAATCCAATCTTTTCATTGACCATCTTGATAATCTCGGCCTCCTGCTTCAAAGCCTCGTCCTCTATGGCTTGGGCCTTCTTCAGTATGTCGGCTTTGAAAGCCTCATCCTTCAGCGAGCTGGCGTTGATCTTCACATTGAGGTGGGCACCCATCACGGCAGCACGTGCGGCCAAGGCTCCCACACCGCCATCGGTGACACTGTTGGGATTGCCCCATTCCACCATAGCGCGGCACACCTCGAAAGCCTCGAGCGAACGCTGCATGGTACGGAACGGCACCTCGGTGGCAAACTTGGTGGCCTCCTGGATAGCCTCGCTGCGGGCAGCCTTTTCCTCGTCGGTCTTCTTGGGCAGACCGAAGGCATCCATAATCTTGTTGAAGGCTGCGGTATCCTCATCCACAAGGTGCAGCAGCTCGTCCTTCAGCATCTGTCCTTTGACGGCCACATCACTAAACTTCTCCCACTCGTCGTCGTAGGCAGCTTTGCCGCCGGTGAGGTTGGCCACCATCGTGCCGAGCGAGGCGGCCATGGCGCCCATCATAGCGCTCACCGAGCCACCGCCGGGGGCGGGGCTCTCGCTGGCGGTCTCGTCACAGAATCCGCGGCAGGTCAAGTCGACCAACTTCTTCTTCGAATGGTCCTCGATGAGGTATTCAATGACCTTCTCCTTGGGGTCGAAGGGCTTCAGGTCGTCGAGACCCATGCTCTTGATGGCCACCTTCATGATTTCCTCCTCGCTGACGCCGAGGGAACGCTGCTGCTTGGCCAGATAGTATTTGCCGGCGTCGATGAGTACGCTCTTGGGAATGAGGCCGACAATTTCGCAACCGGTGACGCGGAGACCGCGGTTGGCAGCGCAGCGGCACACCTCGTCGAAGCACAGGTGTACGGGGGCAACCTTGATGGAGGTGATGTTCATGCTCACCTGGGCGATGCCGTAATCCTCGATATACCAGCCGATGGCCTTGGTGCCCTTCAGGGTGCCGGGAATCATGACGGTCTTGCCGTTCTCATCCTTGATGGGCTTGCCGCTGGGCTTGCCACCCTCGCGCATGGGACGGCCCTTCTCGCGCACGTCGAAGGCAATGGCGTTGGCGCGACGCGTGGAGGTGGTGTTGAGGTTGTAGTTGATGGCCACGAGGAAGTCGCGGGCGCCCACCTGGGTGGCGCCGGTGCGGGCGGTGTGGTCGTTCCATGCGTTGGGGCCGAAGTCGGGCTTCCACTGCTCGGTACCGAGACGCGAGCTGAGGCTCTCATACTCGCCCGTGCGGCAGTAGGCCAGGTTGCGACGCTCGGGAATGAAGGCAGCGTTCTCGTAGCAGTAGATGGGGATTTGCAGATCCTCGCCGAGGCGTTTGCCCAGCTTGTGGGCGTACTCCACCACCTCCTCCATCGTGATGTTGCTCACGGGGATGAGAGGACATACGTCTGTGGCACCCTGACGGGGATGGGCACCGTGGTGCTGTGTCATGTCGATAAGCTCCGCAGCCTTCTTCACCACCTGGTAGGCAGCCTCAAGCACGGGCTCGGGTTCACCGACGAAGGTAATCACCGTGCGGTTCGTCGTCTGGCCGGGGTCGACATCGAGAAGCTTCACACCTTCGACCTTCTCAATCTCGGCAGTGACCTGATTGATAATATCCATATTGCGCCCTTCGCTGATATTGGGCACACATTCAATAAGTTGCTTCATAGTAATTCTTTATTATATTTTTGCAAATATACAAAAAAAATCCAACATACGAACGTTTTTTTATAATAAGGATAATTTTTGATAATTCCATCACAGATACTCACGGCACTACTTGGGCACTAGTTGGGCACTAGTTGAAGGATATGACTATGAGGTGAGAACGCCAAGGCGTAGGAGGGGAAATGGGGATTATTTCACATTTATTATTTTTTTTATATTTAGAAACAAAATATTTTATGTATCTTTGCAGTCGATTATGAAACAAAGAAAACATTTGATACGACATTGTATCATTTTGATATATTGTCTGTTGCCGATGTGTATGCAGGGGCAGCGGATCATCTTCGAGGGGGTAGATTCCGTCGCCTGCCGGAGCGATTCGGTGCGTATCTCGGTGGGATACACCCCGGGGAACGAGATTGTGTTGGAGGATTTGGTGACGAGCATGTCGCATCCCGGCCGCGTGTTCCTGCCCGACGGAATACCTTGCGGCACGCTCGGCTGCTCCTACCAGTCGCCGGTGACGTTCACCAACTTCGCCCCCTCGGCGACCATCACCTCCGCCAACGACATCAACTTCGTCCGCCTCAACCTCGAACACAGCTGGATAGGCGACATCTACATCAACATCACTTGCCCCAACGGCCAGTCGGCCTCGCTGATGAACTACGGCGGCACCGGGATGTCGGCCTGCAACAGCACCATCGACGCAAGCCACCGCGGCTGGTCGTCGGGGCTCTACGGCAACGCCCCCTTCAGCACCTACTTCGGCGTAGCCAACGACGACCAAACTGCCAGCGGCGACTCCATCTGCGACTCGACGGCGGTGCTGAACGCCCCCGGCGTGGGATGGAACTACTGCTGGAGCAACAACACGATGAACGGCTACACCTATGGCTCGGACGACGGCGTCATCTACCGCGCCATGAACATACTGTATCTGAGTGCGATGGAAAAGACCATCGACTCGTCGAATGTAGCGGCGGGGACTCATTTCTACCACCCCGAAGAGAGTTTCGACTCGTTGATAGGATGCCCGCTGAACGGCGACTGGTACATCGAGGTGATGGACGGCTGGAGCATCGACAACGGATATATCTTCGACTGGGAGATGTCGCTGAACGAGAACATGGTGCCCGAAGGGGGCACGATGACGGGCGTGGACATCGTGGGCGACAACGCCACGCGGACGAGCGACACCTCGTTCCTCGTCTCGGCGCCCTCGGGGAGCTGGGGCGACACCACCATAACCTACCATGTGGTGATCCACTCGAGCTCAGGACGCGACCTCGACACCGCGGTGACGATACATTTCCTGGGGAACCCCTACCAGCTGATTCGCGACACCCTCTGCGCGGGCGACACCCTCTGGGTCGACTCGCTGCCCATCACCGAAACGCTGCACAGATACGACACCCTCCCCAACACCACAGGCTGCCCCACCATCAGAGAGGTCGACGTGCTGTTCAATCCCACCTACGACTACTATGACACCGCGGTGTTCTGCTACAGCACCGACTACCAGTGGCACGATATCCCCTTCCCCACCCCCGGCGACTACGACTTCCCCGACCTCAGCGCCGCGGGATGCGACAGCACGTGGCACGTGACCATCATAGGACGCGACAGCGGCTTCGTGGCCACACCTCTCATCAGCGACGACGGCGAGACCTGGCGGCGCGACACCATGCTGGCGGGCTGCCGCCCCATGACGGTGTGGCTCAAGAGCGAGACACCCCATACGGTGCACAACTGGTGGAACCTGGGCGACGACACCACGTGGTATGACAGCGACTCGATGACGCATGTGTATGACAGCGTGGGCATCTTCACCATCAACTATATGACCGAGAGCGAGCACGGCTGCCGCGATACCGCCGTGCTGCCCAACGCCGTATGGGTGTACGGACGCCCCGAGGCGGCATTCACCTGGACACCCGAAGTCCCCGCGATGTCGCACCCCACGGCCGACCTCATCAACCAAAGCACCCCCTACACCGAAGGCACCTTCGGCGGACAATACCCCCTGCGCTACGTCTGGAACATCCAGAACAGCAGCGGATACGACAGCATCAGCGAAACAAGTCCCCACTACTCATGGGCCCACGAGGGCGAGAATGTCTTCGGCGACTTCACCGTGCTACTGTCGGCCTCACAGCCCTACATAGGCCCCTACGGCGACAGCACCTTCTGCGAGGACACATCGTCGGCCACCATCACCATCGTCAACGACTGGCTCCAGTTCCCCAACCTGGTATCGCCCAACGGCGACGGAATCAACGACACCTGGCGCGTAGTCAACCTGCTGGAATGCGGTCTCTACACAATGAACGAGCTCTGGGTGTACAACAAATGGGGCAGCCTGGAATACCACGCCAAAGACATTGACGACGAAGACGACTTCTGGAACCCCAACAAGACCCACAGCCCCGACGGCACCTACTACTTCCGCTTCTCGGCGAAAAGCATGTTCGGCATCGTCCGCACCAACGGATCCATCGAAGTGGTGAGGTAAAGCATGCCACAAAACCATAAAAGGCAAATTGAGAAAAAAAACACCATATCGGAAATTATTTCGACTGGCAGTTAGCGCCAGCCTGATGTTTTCTTTTGTCAATTTCCTGGAAGCTCAGACACTGGTACAATTCAATGTACCGACCTCAATGTGTGCCGGTAGCACTCGGATGGTGACGTTCGGCTACCAGTCGTCCCGCAACATTGTCATCGGCCAGGAGACCACGACGCTGGGTCACAGCGAACGCATCTTCCTCCCCGACGGAGAACCCTGCGGCTCCATGGGATGCTCCTACCGCTCCCATGTCACCTTCTCCGCCTTCGCCCCGGGAGCCACCATCACATCGGCACAGGACATCAAATACCTGCGTCTGAACATTGAACACAGCTGGATAGGCGACATCTATATCGGCATCACCTGTCCAGATGGACATAAGGCCTCGCTACTGAAATACAGCAACAACGGCTCGTCGAGCTGCACAAGCTCCATCCCCTCCAACCACCGCGGATGGTCCACGTCGAGCAGCAATGTCAACGTGAGCACCTTCCTGGGAGACCCCTACGACGCCGAGGACTACTCCCACCCCTGCGACTCCTCCCGGGTAAACAACCGTCCCGGGACTGGATGGAACTACTGCTGGAGCAACAACACTACCTCTGGCTACACCTACGCCAGCGGCGATGGCATCATCTACCGCAGTGGCCACAGCCACAACATCGCCCAGCATGGCATGACGATAGACTCCTCCAACGTGGCGGCAAGGACCAATTTCTACCATCCAGACCAGGATTTCAGCTCGCTGATTGGCTGCCCCCTGAATGGCGACTGGTATATAGAAGTGATGGATGGTTGGGGCGGCGACAATGGCTATATCTTTGAATGGGAATTGTCGCTGGATGCCGAGTTGATACCGCAAGACGAATGCGAGGCCGACTCTTTCCTTGTGACAGGCTACGGCGTGACAATGCTGAACGACTCTTCGTTCATCATACATGCACCAGAAAACTTGACTCACGACACCACAGTATACTACAACTACCATATCTACAGCTCCTGTGGCAACGATATCGACAGCACCGTAGCACTGACATTCCACCCACGCTATCAGACAGACACTCTGGTGGAAGCCTGCGGACAGTGCTTTTGGCAGGGACATACCTACACTTCCAGTACCAACCTATCTGTCAACACCCTGTCTGCCCACGGCTGTGACAGCATACAAATGACCCGCATCGTGGTTCATCCCTCCTATAACCTGTACCGACAAATATCGATTGTAGAAAACGACCTCCCATACACCTACCTGGGCCACACCTTCTACGACGAGGTGACCGACACACTGCTCGCTGGGACGACAACCGAAGGCTGCGACAGCAACATCGTCTTCACCCTACGGGTGGCTCGTAACAAGTTCTGCGTGGTGATCGATACCGTATGCAGCGACGACACCCCCTACCTATGGGCGGGACACCAATATTTACAGTCGGCTGTCGACACGGCAACATTTTTGACCAGCGAAGGAGCCGACAGCACGGTGGTGCTGCAACTGACTGTTTTCCCTTCTCATCATTCAATCATGGAAATAGAAGCTGTAGAGAACGACCTGCCCGTGGTGTTTGATGGATTGTCGTTCACTGCCTCGACAGACACGCTTCTCCGCTACACAAGCATCCATGGGTGCGACAGCACAATACACTATGTATTGACGGTTCATCCCAACCACAGCTTTGTGTATAACAAATCGGTATGCGACGATGAGCTACCCTACGAATGGATGGGCGAGACTTTCGCGAATGCAGACACCATAACGCAGGAACTCCTCGACATCCACGGTGCCGACAGCATAGTGACACTAATACTCACGGTGAACCCCACCTACCATCTCTTAATAGACACCACCTTATGCGACAACCATCCACTCCTGGTGGGTACTACGCCACTGAACCAAACCGGCGTATACTCATTGACGCTGACCACAGCGGAACAATGTGACAGTATAGTGGATGTAACTTTGACGGCCAACCCTCACCATGACATCCACCTTTATGACACCGTATGCAAGGCAGACGGCTACTCTCTGGGAGACGTCACCTACCACCAGACGGGCATCTACTCCTCCCTGCTCACCAACAGCTACGGCTGCGACTCTCTGGTAACGCTGCATCTGGGCATCCTGCGCGAAGAGCTGAAGGCCGAAATCAAAGCCATTCCTCTGCTGGTAACGCTTTCTAACCCCGACGTGCAACTTTACGACGCATCGCAACATAACTCCAGCAGTCGTTGGCTGATCGACGGTCATACTTACAGCGACCGCCACCTCACCTATACCTACCCCGTTGATCTCGACTCGCTACCTGTCACCCTGGTGGCCTACAGCATCGAGGGCTGTACCGACACCACCACCGAGGTCATCCACATCGACCGCGCCGCCATAGCCTTGCCCAACGTATTCACCCCAGGTGAAAGCACCAACAACACCTGGCAGCCTGGGTTGCGTGACATACTGTCGATGGAACTTTGGATCTACAACCGTGAAGGACTACTCATCTTCCACCAGGAGGGCACCGGAACCAGATGGGACGGCACCAAAAACGGCGAACCCTGTCCTCAAGGTGCCTACGTATACACCATACTCTACCGATCCAAAATGCGGCCTGACATACAAAAGAAAATCAACGGCACTATAACGCTGCTCAGATGATAAAACCCTAAAAAACGAAAAAAACATGAAAACCCTCATAGAACAAGCATGGGAAAACCGCGAACTGCTTGACAAAAAAGAATACCGCGAAGCCATACTCGAAAGCCTCCACCTTCTCGATTGCGGACAGCTCCGCGTCGCCGAACGCATTCCAACCGATGCCGAGGCCAAATGGCAGGTCAACGAATGGGTAAAGAAAGCCGTACTACTCTACTTCCCCGTCTGCGGCATGCAGACCCTCGAGGCCGGCCCCATGGAATACCATGACAAAATACCCCTGAAACGTCATTTCGCCGAGAGCGGAGTGCGTGTCGTGCCACCGGCGGTAGCACGCTATGGAGCGTACCTTGCCCCGGGAACCATCCTCATGCCTTCTTATGTCAACATTGGAGCCTATGTCGACAGCGGCACCATGGTTGATACCTGGGCCACCGTGGGTTCCTGTGCGCAGATCGGCAAAAACGTACACCTCTCCGGAGGCGTGGGTATCGGCGGCGTGCTCGAGCCTGTACAAGCCGCCCCCGTCATTGTTGAGGACAACTGCTTTATCGGCAGCCGTTGTATCATCGTTGAAGGGGCTCACATAGAACACGAGGCTGTGTTGGGTTCCGGCACCGTCATTACGGCATCCACACACATCATCGATGTCACCGGACCGGAACCCATAACCTACATCGGACGGGTGCCGGCACGTAGCGTCGTCATCCCCGGAAGCTATCAGAAGCATTTCCCCGCCGGCGATTACAGCGTCTCCTGTGCCCTCATCATCGGCCAACGTAAAGAATCCACTGACAAAAAAACATCCCTCAATGAAGCACTTCGTCTTTTCTAAAATCCTTTTTGTGGCAGCACTGATGCTGCTCGTCTCCTGCGAGAAACACGATGAAATAGCATTCACAGGCACCGTCATAGACACCCGTGAGTGCACCCCCTCATACCTGCAACCCGACCTGGGCTACGTGGTAAGGCTCGACAGTCCCGACAGCATTGGGCAACCCTACATCATCAACGGCGTGACTCATAAAAACTGTGTCATCCTCTACGACCCTGACTGCCGCATATACAAAAACGACAAGATTTCTGGCACTTTCTACCTGGACGACAAGTACTCGAGGGCCAACTGCTCTATCCACTGGACCGACTTCCAACTTCCTGAAGGAGTCTTCATTTCCGTCACTGTTGATTAATGGTTAAAAAAAAAGAAGACAGGTAACACTCTTTTCAAATTATTTTTTGTATTTTTGCACTTTCAAAAGAACAAATAAAAAAATACCAATATGAAATTCATCGTCAACAGCCAACAGTTACTCAAGCAGTTACAGTCGCTCAGTGGAGTCCTCTCCTCCAGCAACACCATGCCCATTATCAACTGCTTCCATTTCCACCTCGAGGAAAACAACCTGACCATCAAGACCACCGACCTCACCACCACCCTTCTGGCCCGTGTCGCCGTGGAGACTGGTGCCATGGAGGCCGCCGAAGAAGTCGCCGTACCTTCCAGAATGCTCCTCGACATTCTTAAGACCTTCGACGATGTGCCGTTGACCTTCGACGTGAACCAGAACAACTATAATATCGAGATCACTTCGGGCAAAGGACAATACCACCTGGCTGGCATGGACGCTGCCACCTACCCCACCATGCCTGTGGCAGAAAGCGTCAACCGCGTCGTCATGAACAGCGATGCCCTCATCAACGCCATCAACAAAACCGTCTTTGCCACCTCCAACGACGAGATGCACCAGCAAATGAGTGGCATCTACTGCGAGATGTCGCCCGACGGCATCACTTTCGTGGCCACCGACGCCCACAAGCTCGTCCGCTACCGCCGCAAAGACGTCTCCTGCGACGAGAGCACCAATTTCATCCTCCCCAAGAAACCCATCATCATCGTCAAGAACATCTTGTCCGCTCGCAAGGACGAGGGCGAGGTGACCATCGAATACAACAACACCAACCTCTTCATCACATTCGACAATTTCTACATCGTCTGCCGCCTCGTCGATGGCCGCTACCCCAACTACGAAGCCGCCATCCCCAAGGACAACCCCAACAAACTTATCCTCGACCGCCTCTCGTTCCTCAACACCCTCAAGCGCGTCAGCATCTTCGCTTCCGAAGCCACGCGCCAGGTACGCCTCTCCATCGGCAAGGACCAACTGGAGATCTCGGCCGAAGACCTCGAACTCTCCAACAACGCCCATGAGACACTCCCCTGCCAATACGAAGGCGACCCCATGGACATCGGATTCAATGCCAAGTTCCTCACCGAGATGATTTCGTACCTCGACAGCGAACAGGTTCTCGTTGAACTCTCTCATCCCTCGCGGGCAGGCATCATCTTCCCCTACGGAGACGACGACACCGAAAAGAAGGACGACATACTCATGCTCGTCATGCCTGTCATGCTGGCCAATTAATTAAAACATGAAAAACAAAGTCAACCTTTGGGGAACCCACGGCGCCACCATCCTCGGCATCTCGCTGGTGTTGTTCATGCTCAGCCTGCTCATCACCATCGAGTACCACGCCTATCGCACCACCCGTGGTGCACAGGAGCGTATCACCGTCGACGTAACCCTTCTCATTCCCAACAATATCCCGGAAAACGTCTGCGACTCCTTGGCGCTGGCCGACTCAGCCATCGTCGCCAATCTGCCCAACGTCAAGCACGTGGAATACATCTCGAGAGAAGAGGCTTTCAACGAATTCTTTGAAGGAGCGAAAGAAGAGGACATCGTCCCCATGGACACCAACCCCATGCTCCCTCACCTGATGGTCAATTTCAACGCCAACATCATCCCTGACACTTCGTCGGCCAGTTACAAGGACTTCTGCATCAAAGTGGCGAATCTCTGCAACTGTCCCGTCTCCACCGACTGGGCTGAGCTGCCGAACAAACAAGGTATGGTACACCAACTGCTTGAAATCTTCTACAAACTCACCTGGTTCCTCATATTCTTCGTCACCCTCCTGCTCATCATCACCGTGGTGCTCATCAACAGCCTCATCCGCATTGCCATCTACAACCGGCGTGACACCATCACCACCATGCGGCTCGTGGGTGCCAAGCCCTCCTTCATCGGGCGTCCCTTCCGTCTGCGCAGCATTGCCTATGGCGCCATAGGTGGCCTCATCGCCAGCGTGCTCAACTTCATCGCCATCTGGGCTTTCAGCAACGGATTCCACCTCAACATCCTCAGCGGAGAACACCTCCCATGGTATGGCATCATCTCCCTCATCGTCATCCTCGTGGGCATGGTCATCACCTACCTCTCCACCGCAATCACCATCCGCATCCATATTGCCAAAAATTAACACATCAAGACAATGAAACAGAATAACATAAAGAAAAAGGCCCTTCCCCTGAAGAAAGAGACAAAGCCCGTCTCCCCGGCCACAAAAAACGTTATAAAAAAGGCTAACAAGCTCAACTTCCAGCTTGCCTTTGGCACTGTCAACTATATCCTCATGGGTGTCGGCATCATTATCCTCGCCCTTGGATACATCCTCCTCAGCGGTGGTGGCAGCGACGACCCCAACACCTTCAACACCGACATGTTCGACTCCCGTCGCCTCGTAGTGGCACCCATCCTCATTGTGCTGGGTTTTGTGGTCGAAATCGTCGCCATCATGTTCAAGTTCAAAGGCAAAAAACAAGAATAAATGGACTGGTTTCAATCGCTCATCCTCGGTATCATACAAGGTCTCACCGAGTATCTCCCCGTCTCCTCCTCCGGC
>JAEEGH010010137.1_pt1 | contig 21734 bp, 13 predicted proteins | sample 9134181 | NCBI WGS metagenome assembly JAEEGH01 (sample SAMN16246544, study PRJNA631951) | gut metagenome | biome: gut microbiome; feature: rumen; material: DP-attached | host: Bos | place: Iran: Karaj | collected 2018-10
CGATGAAATGCCGTCCCTTCGAGTGGGGCGCCGACATCGTGACGCATTCGACGACCAAGTACATCGACGGCCATGGCTCCACCGTCGGCGGCGCCATCGTGGACAGCGGCCGCTTCGACTGGACGGCCCACGCCGACATCTTCCCCGGCCTGACCACCCCCGATCCGACCTACCATGGTCTCGTCTATACCGAAAAGTTCGGCAAACTGGCTTACATCACCAAGGCGACCAGCCAACTGATGCGGGACTTCGGCGCCATCCAGAGCCCCCAGAACGCCTACTACGTCGGCCTGGGCCTGCAGAGCCTGAAGGTCCGGATGGACCGCCACTGCGAGAGCGCGAAACAAGTCGCCCGTTATCTCCACGACCACCCGGCCGTGAAATGGATACGCTATCCCGACCTGGAGGACGATCCCTACCACGCGCTCCAGCAGAAATACCTCCCGGAAGGCTCCTGCGGCGTGATGGCCATCTGTATGAAGGCCGGGCGTGAATTCACCAAGCGGTTCATGGACCACCTGAAGCTCATTACCATCGAAACCCACGTGGCGGACGCCTATACCTGCGTTCTTCATCCCGCGTCCCATACGCACCGCCAGCTGACGGACGAGCAGCTGAAAGCGGCCGACATCGATCCGGGCCTGGTCCGGCTCAGCGTCGGCCTGGAAGACCCCGAAGACCTGATCGCCGACATCGCCGCTGCGATCGAAGCGGCCCGACAGTAGAATATGCAATACCACAAACTCCTCATAGACAAGCCTTTCGCCTTCGAGGCCGGCGGCGTCCTGCCTCGGCTCGAAGTGGCTTACCACACCTCCCCCCGGCCCTACACGGAAGGGGAAAAGGTCGTCTGGATCTGCCACGCCCTGACGGCGAACAGCGACGCCCAGGACTGGTGGCCCCAGATGGTCGGCCCCGGCCGCCTCTTCGACACCGACCGCTACTATGTCGTCTGCGTCAACATGCTGGGTTCGCCCTACGGCTCCAGCAGCCCGGCGACGGTCGATCCCGAGACTGGGAGGCCCTATATGCTGGACTTCCCGAAAGTGACCGTCCGCGACATCATCCGCGCCACGGTCGAAGTGCGCAAGGCGCTCGGTATCAAGCAGGTGGATCTCCTCGTCGGCTCCAGCATCGGCGGCTTCCAGGCCCTCGAATGGGCCATCCAGGAACCGGAGGTCATCAAAAAGGCCGCCTTCATGGCTACTTCGGCCCGCGTCACCCCTTATCTGGCCGCGACCGAAGAGTCGCAGCGTATGGCGCTGGAGGCCGACCAAAGCTTCCGCGAGGCCGCTTCGCTCAAAGGGGGAGAGTTGGGCCTGCGCTGCGCCCGCACCATCGCCGTGATGTCCTACCGCAGTTTCGACGGCTACCACGCCACCCAGCAGGACGCGGATCCGGACACGCTCTTCTCGGGCCGCGCCGCCTCTTACCAGCAGCACCAGGGCAAGAAACTCTCCGACCGTTTCGACGCCTATTGCTATTATACCCTGTCTTTCAGCGTGGACAGCGCCAACGTCGGCCGCGGCCGCGGGGGAGTAGCCCAGGCCCTCGCCCAAATCCAGGCGCAGTCGACCGTCGTCGCGATCGACAGCGACTGCATCTTCCCGCCCAAGGTGATGAAACCCATGGCCGATGCGATCCCCGGCGCGGACTACCGCCTCATCCATTCCCTGTTCGGCCACGACGGTTTCCTCCTGGAAACGCAGCAACTCACCGATATCCTTTCACCTTTGCTCCAATCATAGCTTATGAAGTCCAACCATAAAAGGCTCATCGCCCTCGCCGCCCTTCTGCTGACCCTGCCCGTGCTGGCCGTGTTCAACGAACGCGACCTGGGCCAGACCCTTGCCGTCCTTCGCTACGAACTCGGACAGGAGAACGCCCGCCAGGTCATGCGCCGCGGACGGATCCGCGACCGCGGCGGCGCCCAGCATGACCGGATGGTCGATATGATCAAGAAGTGCAACGAACTCTCCCTGATGCTCTATTCGCAGAATCAGGACTGCACTCTCGACATGGCGTATGCGCTCAGTGAAGTGACCTCCGAATACGAGGAGTTCAACTCCCACAAACTGCCTTTCGACGAGATCGTGACCCGGCTCGACCTCGAGATCGAGCGCTACTCGCGCCTCATCGAGTCCCTGCGGCGCCTTCCGCCGCAGCTACGGAGCGTGCCAGGACTCCCGGACAGCCTCGCCTGGCATGGGGACAGCCTGCTCGTGGACTTTACCCGCCGCCACCGCGGCGAATACAGGGCGCCGCTGACGTATTCCCAGCGGGACAGCCTGGCCCGGCCGGACAGTCTCCGCCGGATCGACTCCCTGCTGGGCGTCACCCGCATCCCGCCGCGCGATTCGACCTTCGTGCTAAATGCGCAGGGCTGCGCCGACCGCGACTCATGCCTGGCTTACGCCGTGTCCCTGCTGAAGATGTATTCCGCGGCACGCACGACCATCATCCGCGACAGCGACCACTATAAGGAATTGAGCCTGCGCCTGAAAGAGTCCTACGATTACGCGCAAGACCGCTACCGGGTGCTCCAGAAACGCATGTTCACCCAGAGCCAGGACAATTACTTCAAGGTTCTGCTCAACCTCCCTTCCTACGCGAAACGCGCCTTCCAGGACGCCAAGGAGAAATACGCCCGTATCGGGACGCCCGACGGCCAGCTGTATTACAGTGAATGGCGCGGCCCCATCGTGGCCGGCTTCATGCTCTTCGTGCTCCTGTTCATCGCCGTGGCCTCGCTGCTCAGTGTGGTAGTCATCCGCCTGCTCCGCCGTTTCATCCCGGCCATGCAGACGGAGGATTTCGCCAAGCGGATGCCTTGCCTGACGATACTCTGCGGTTTCCTGCTCTTTGCGCTTACCATAGGACTTGCCCCTAACGTGCTGAACCACAACTTCTTCAAGGTTTCGTCCGGCCTGCTGGCGCTCTATGCCTCGCTCGCGGCGGTCATCCTGCTCTCCGTGCTGATCCGCCTGGATGCGGACGCGGTGGGTTCCGCGCTGAAGTTGTATTGTCCTATCCTGGTACTGGGCCTGATCGTGGTGATCATGCGCATCGTGTTCATCCCCAACCGGATGATGAACCTGCTGGTCCCGCCGCTTTTCCTGGGCTTCTTCCTCTGGCATTCCTTCGCCTACAAGCGTTACCTCAAAAAGGTGCTGCTGAGCGACAAGATCGCCAACGGCATCACCCTGGGCATCCTGTTCATCGTCACGGTCATTTCCTGGCTGGGCTATGTGTTCCTGGGTATGCAGGTGATGATCTGGTGGGTCTTCCAGCTGGGCGGCGTCGGCGCCGTGACGGCCCTGCATAAGGGTCTGACGATGTATGAGCAGAAGCGCATCAGCCGCCGTACCGGCCTCGATCCTTCCGAGTTGAACGGAACCGGGATGGGCGTCCAGAACGGCAAGTACATCCGCATCACCTGGTTCCGCGACTTCATCGAGATCGCCCTCTTCCCGATCCTGGCCGTCCTGACCATCCCGCTCGCGTTGCAGCTGGCCCTGGACGTCTTCGACCTGACGGGGATCTTCAATATGGTGATGAACCATTCTTTCTTCAACCTGACGGACAAGAGCGGCAGCGAGATCTTGAAATTCACGCTCCACAACATCCTGACGGTCGTCTGCCTCTTCTTCGTCTTCAAGTACTTGAATTACCTGGTCCGCTCCCTCTACAACGACTACCGCCTGGCTGTGCTGGAGGCCAAGAGCGGCGAATTCGAGGTCAACCCCAACCAGATCAACTTCACCCTTTCCAACAACGTGATCGCCATCCTGGTCTGGGGCACCTACATCATCGTCTGCGTCATCCTGCTCAACATTCCGATCGGCGCGCTCTCGATCGTGGCAGCCGGCCTGGCGACGGGTCTCGGTTTCGCTATGAAGGACATCCTCAACAACCTCATCTACGGTATCCAACTGATGTCCGGACGCGTGCGGGTAGGGGACTGGATCGAGTGCGACGGCGTGCGCGGGAAGGTCAGTTCGATCTCTTACCAGAGCACGCAGATCGAGACCATCGACGGGGCGGTCATGTCCTTCCTCAACGCGGCGCTCTTCAACAAGAACTTCAAGAACCTGACGCGTAACAACCCTTACGAACTGATCAAGATCAAGGTGGGCGTGGCCTACGGCACCGACGTCGAGAAGGCGCGGGACGCCATTGTACAGGCCCTGAAGGAAGGACGCAAGCGGGACAAGTACGGACGTCCCATCGTGGAAGGGTCCAAGGGCATCAACGTGGTCGTGGAGGACTTCGGCGACAGTTCCGTGGACCTGATCGTGAAGGTTTTCGTCCTGGTCTCGCACCGCGCCGCCTACCTGGCCGACGCCCGCGAGAAGATCTACGCCGCGCTCAACGAGGCCGGCATCGGCATCCCGTTCCCGCAGCGCGACATCCATATCATCACGGATAAAACAGCTCAAGATGAATAGAATGAACCGGGCGCTCTGCGCCGCCCTGGCCGCTCTGCTGCTCCTCCCTGCCGGCGGTACCGCACAGGAAATCAAGACCAATTACGTCGAGGAGAACGTCCCGGCCTACACCCTTCCTGATGTCCTGAAACTCAACGATGGCAAAAAGGTCCGCAACCGCCGGGTGTGGGAGAAGCGCCGCCGTGCCGAGATCCTGGAAGTCTTTTCGCAGGAAATGTACGGCCACGTGCCCGCCCGCCCCGAGGGCCTGCATTTCGAGACCCTGTCCGTGGATACGGTCTATGCGGGCCTGGGCCTGCGCAAGGTCGTGCGCATTTATCTGGACGAAGCTGGCGCGCATTGGTTCGACGCCCTGGTGCATATCCCCAGGGGATTCGAGGGCCCCGTGCCCTTTTTCGCCGGCCTCAATTTCAAGGGGAATGACGCGACGCTGGACGAGCGTTCTTCTTCCCGCTGGCCCTTCGAGATGATCCTGGGCGCGGGTTGGGGCGTGATCACGGCCTGGCGCGACGGCGTCGAGCCGGACGGCCCGGAGTCGGTCGGTTACACGGATCAGCGCTCCTGCTGTGACGGCGGTGTCCGCGCCTGGTATAACCAAGGCGGGGACTGGGGCGCCATTTCGGCCTGGGCCTGGGGCCTGAGCCGCATGATGGATTATCTGGAAACGGAACCGGATGCAGATGCCTCCCGCGTGGTCGTGATGGGGCATTCGCGTCTGGGTAAGACGGCGCTCTGGGCCGGGGCCAACGATCCGCGCTTCGCCGGCGTCGTGTCCAACTGCTCGGGCTGCTGCGGCGCCGCGATCAGCCGCCGTTGTTTCGGCGAGAACTTCGCCTTCATCATGCGGGTATTCCCGCACTGGTTCACGCGTGAATTCGACAAATACGACGGCCGCGAGGCCGATTTCCCGGCCGACCAGCACTGGCTGGCCGCCCTCGCCGCTCCGCGCCCGCTCTACATCGTCAGCGCCACCAAGGACGGCTGGGCCGACCCGAAAGGGGAGTGGACCTGCGCCGCCGCCGTCGCTTCGGTGTACAAGCTGTATCGGAAGCCCGGCCTGGCTTCCCGCCGTTTCGACGCCAGCGTGATGCCGGACCCGGACTGTCCCGTCTCAGACGGCACCGTCGCGTATCATATCCATGAAGGGAAACACGGTATCACCGCCTTCGAGTGGGCGCAGTATCTCCGCTTCTTCAGCCGTAACCTCTAATTACTTATACCACTCTACGGAAGCCTTCTCGCCGGCCAGCCACACGCTGTCGCCGGCGAGAAGCGGTTCATCGGGCTTCGGATTTGTCACCAGACGTCCGTCCCGCATGTAACTGATCATCATGCAGCCGCCCTTCCTCAGGTCGGCCTCCCGCAGGGTCTTGCCCGTCAGATAAGACTCGGAGCCCAGTTCGATACGTTCGATCGTGAACTCGTCGGCTTTTTCCTCGTGCGTCTTGACGCCCTCCCGTATGCTCGACACGAAGGCGTCGATCTGCTCCGTCGTGCCCACCGCCAGCAGCCGGTCACCCGGATAGATGCGCTCGTTGCCCGCCGGGATCAGAATGTTCTGCGTACCCCGCGCAATCTTCACGATGTTGATGCCCGCCGCATCGCGGAACGGCAGCTCCCGCAGCGTCTTGCCAATGCCCTCATAATCCGGCGAAATCGTGATCTGCTCCAGATGCACGTCATAGCCGGCCATCGTCTCCGACACCTTGGAAGTCACGGGATTGCGCCGCCGCATCATCTCTTCTCGCTCGTTGAAATTGGCGAAGAAACGCTCTTCCAGGCCGCTGAAACGGTGGAAGGACGTCTTGGCGATCCAGAAGAACGCGAACGCGCCCGCAATGATCAGCAGCATCGTCCAGCCCGCCAGGTCGAAATGGTCCACGATGACGATCAGAACGAAGGCGATGCCGATGAAGATGCGCAGCAGCATCAGCGCCAGGATGGGCCACTTGTTGGCCGGCTTCTCCTGCAAGAGTTTCTGCGCCGGCTTGCGGATGGCTCCATTGGTCACGGCGAGCCCGTACAGGAACGGGGACATCACTGCCAGGGTGATCAGGGTGACGGTGAGGTTGCGGGCGAAATCGCTCCAGCCGCCCAGCCAGTTCGCGGCCAACTTGTTCAGATACATCCGGGATCCGAACAGGATGGCGATCAGCAGCACGCTGTAGAGCCCGATGCGCAGGAAGTAGCTGGTCAGCAGGTGTTTCCATTCGCTCTGCTCGGCGCGGGAACGCTTGCCGGCTTCCTCCTGGGGCGCGTCGATGCGGGCGAGGATCTTGGCGGGCAGTTTGCGCCGCAGCCAGGCCAGGGCGGGATCCGCCGCCTTGATCATATAGGGCGTCGTGAAAGCGGTGATGACCGACACGGCGATGATGACCGGATAGATGAAGTCGCGCATCACGCCCAGGGTGCAGCCTACGCTGGCGATGATGAAGCCGAATTCGCCCAGTTGCGCCATCGTGAAACCGGTGTGGACCGCCGTATCCAGGCCCTTGCCGGCGAGCAGGGCGCCCGTCGAAGAATAGACCAGGATGCCCGCCATCGCGACGACGGTGATTATCAGGATCGTGGACCAGTGCGCCGCGATGACCGCAGGGTCGACCATCATGCCGACCGAAACGAAGAAGATGGCCCCGAACAGGTCTTTGATGCCCGTCGTGACCTTGTGGATGTGCTCGCCCTCGGTCGTCTCGGCCAGGATCGAACCCATCACGAAGGCGCCCAGCGCCGAGGAGAAGCCGACCGCGTTGGCAAAGACCACCATGCCGAAGCACAGGCCGATGCTGACCAGCAGCAGGATCTCGTCCGTGATGTATTTGCGCACCCGCTTCAGCAGCGTGGGGATGACGTAGATGCCCACCAGGAACCAAAGGACCAGGAAGAATCCCAGTTTGCCCAGCGCCAGCAGCATCTCGCCTCCGGCGAATTGGTTGGAGACCGCCATCGTCGAAAGCAGGACCATCATCAGGACGGCGATCAGGTCCTCGAAGACCAGGCTGCCGAAGATCAGGCTGGCGTAGGGCTTGTTCTTGAGCCCCATGTCATCGTAAGCCTTCAGGATGATGGTGGTCGAACTCATCGACAGCAGTCCGCCCAGGAAAATGCTCTCCATCATCGTCCAGCGCATCGCCGTGCCGACCAGCGTGCCGGTCAGGAACATGCCCACGCAGATGGTCCCGGCCGTGATCAGCGCGCTGCTGCCGATCTGCAGCAACTTCTTGAAACTGAACTCCAGACCCAGGGAGAAAAGCATGAAGATGATTCCGATCTCGGACCACTGGTGCACCGATTCGGGGGAGAACTGGGGAAAGAGGCCGAGGTGGGGTCCGACCAGGAAACCGGCGATGATGTATCCCAGGATCAGGGGCTGTTTCAACGCCTTGGATATGACGGTGAACACGCCGGCGGCGATCAGGATAATGGCCAGTTCGGTTACGAGACTCAGTTCTGCAGACATGGCTTGACGGGGCTTTGGATACAAAAATACACAAATGGTTTGATATTTGTAATTAACATTTTCAAACGAATTGCGTCTAATGACTAAACAAATGCATTGCGATATGAAAAACGTCATCAAATTGGCTTCCGTCGCAGCACTTGCGGCAGCCCTGGCAATCATGCCGGCATCTCTGTATGCCCAATCCCGTCGGAGTGGCGGATCTTCGGGTTCCCACTCATCTTCCTATAGCGGTGGCTCCAGCCACTCGTCTTCCAGTCGTTCTTCCGGATCGGTCAGCCATTCGTCCGGTTCTTCGAGCCGTTCCTCGGGATCGGTGAGCCGCTCGTCCGGCAGTTCGAGCCGTTCCTACGGATCAGCCAGCCGTTCGTCCGGCAGCTCCCGCAGCAGCTATGGTTCCCCTTCCAGAAGTTCGTCTTCCAGCTCCCGCAGCAGCGCTTACGGCGGCGGTTCCGCTTCCCGCAGCAGCTCATACGGTAGCGCCTCCCGCTCTTCCGGCAGCAGCTACGGCAGCCAGAGCCGTTCTTCCAGCTACGGCAGCCAGAGCCGTTCCTCCGGTTCGAGCGCCAGCCGTTCCGGTGGCTCGCAGTCCCGGAGCTACGGCGGAGGTTATTCGACTTCTCATCCTTCCGGCTCCGCCGCGAGCCGCTCGTCTTCGGGCAGCCGCAGCGTGACGCCTTCCCGTCCTTCGGGCAGCAGCGCGTCGCAGAGCCGTTCCGGCGCCGCAGCGCCGCAGGGCCGCTCTTCCGCCGCCCCGGCATCCAGCCGCCGCAGTGCCGCGACCCCCGGCCGTCCCGTATCCGGATCCATCGGCAACCGCCCCGCTTCCGCTCCGACTTCCCGCCGCTCTGCCGGCGCCGTGGCCGGACGGGCACCCGCAGGTGGCCATTCGATGAATGCGCCGAGGGACCATCGACTGAATGGCGGCCCCCGCGTGCATCCCCGTGACAGGGGCTTCATCGAGCACGACCGCATCGGTTGCTTCTACGGCCATCATCATCCGCACTATTACGGCTGGCGTGTCCACGCCCTGCCGCCTCACTACCACCACCACATCTACTGGGGCTGGGACTACTACTACCACAGCGGCATCTATTATAGATGGTACGACGGTTTCTACTATGTCTGCCGGCCTCCGTTCGGGGTGTACTTCGACCGGATGCTCTACGACCTGGATCTCGTCCTGATCGACTTCGCGTACTACAATACCATTAACCGCGCCTACAGCGCGATCAATGACAACTACCGTACGATCGAGGAGCAGAACCGCATCATCGCCGAAAACAACGCCGTGATCGCTTCCCAGAACACTGCGATGGCCGGTCAGTCCCGCCTGGCGGACGAGTCTTACCTCCTCGCCGCTTCCCTGGGCCTGGTCCAGAGCTTTGCGGACGCGAACGTGAAGTACTACTATGATGACGGCGTCTTCTTCATCGAGGGCAAGGACGGTCAGTATCAGACCATCATCCCTCCGGCAGGTGCCATCATCAGCGAGCTTCCCGACGACTACGAGGTCGTGGTCCTGGGCGGCAAGGAGTACTACCGCGTGGACAACACCATCTACCGGATGGTGGTCCTCGAGGGCAAGGCCTACTTCGAGGTCCTGGGCCAACAGGTCAGCTAATCTTGCTTGCAGCAGCTAAATAGTTGGTAATCAGCGAAATGATATATCTCACCCCCTCCAAAAAAGAGGGGGTGACTTAGTTTGTTTCGCTGGTAATTAATGAGTTAGGTGCTGCGGCGATAATTGTTGGCGGTGTCGAAAAAAAAGCGTACATTGACAAAAAATATGTTTTGTCGATGAGAAGGCAGGTTCTCCTACTGTTTTTATATTTTTTTGCTGCGATTTCGGGGGCGGCGCAGACGGTGCCAACCGGGTTGCGGACGGATCTGATCGAAAGGACGGACGTGGTGTATTCCGGTGGCTATCCGACGGGGATATCGCTGCTGGAGGCCGGGCTCTCGAAAGGGTCGTTCCAGTTTGCCGCCATCGCGACGCTGCGGCCGCGGCTGAGTTGGGTCGTGCCGGGCCTGCCTGCTATGGAGGATGGCTCCGAGTATTCGTTGTCGTCCAATTCAGGAGCGATAGCGGTAATGGATTCCATCAATCGGCTGACCCCTAAGGATATCATGCAGCTGGCCTATCAGATTCGACTCTATCGGTTTGCGCCTATGCGGGCCAAGGCTCCGGCCAAGGGTACGAAACAGTATGAATACCCGATGCCGGATCCGGTCAAAACCCTGGTCTGGGATTCCGGCCGGGTGGAGAGCGGTCGGTCCACGGCGGTCCCGTACGAAGGCCCGGCCCTGGATCCTGATACGGTATATGGGTGGGCGGTTAAGGTCTGGGGCGTGTCTGAGCAGGAGAGCGGATCACAGCCCGTCGAGAGCGGTTGGTCGGCGTTGAAACTGTTCCGGACGGCGCACGCGCTCTGCGACGGCGCCATTTCCATCGAGCCCCTGGTTAAGACGGATCAACGGCCTAAGATGGTGAAGAAACTGCCGGGTGGGACGACCTTCGTCGATTTCGGTACGGCCGCATTCGGGCAGTTGCGGTTGACGTTGAATGGCGGCCAGGATGTGCCTTCCAACGTTATGCAAGGCGCTTCAAGAACTTCGAAAGTTGTTTTGCACTTGGGCGAAAGGCTCAAGGATGGTCGGGTGGACCGGGAGCCTTTCGGGACTTGCCGTTACCGCCGTATCGAATTGCAGTTGCTCCCAGGTCTGCATACTTATTCGCCGGAGATCCTGCCGGATTGGCGCAATACGCACGGGGATGCCGTGCTGATGCCGGACTATATCGGGGAAGTGATGCCTTTCCGATATCTGGAGATCGAAGGGCTGCCTTATCCGGTCACGATCGGTGAAGACGATCTTTCCAGTGTGACTGGCGCTCCCGTCCGGGCGCAGGACATCGTCCGGGTCATGGTTTCACATCCGGTTTCCGATCCGGGCTCTATCTTCGGTTCATCTGATAAGGTCTTGAATGCCGTCTGGGGCTTGTGCCGCTATTCGATGGAGGCAACGAGTTTCATCGGTTATCACATCGATGGGGACCGGGAGCGCATCCCGTACGAGTGCGATGCGCTGATCAACCAGCTGGGCTGGTACGGGGTGGATGACAATTACACGCTCTCCCGCCGCACGGTCGATTACCTGCTGGACCATCCGACCTGGCCGACGGAATGGATTCTTCAGACCGTGCTGATGGCCTGGTACGACTATCTCTATACGGGTGATACGCGCTTGCTGGAGGCCCGCTACGACGTACTGAAGAATCACACGCTCAGCGACTTGCGCCAAGCCAACGGCCTGGTCAGCACGCGGGTGCAGACTCAGGATTCCGAATTCCTCCAAAGCATCCACCGCACCCAGCCCATCCGCGACATCGTGGACTGGCCGCAGGGCCGGGGCTCATTCGGCCTGCCGGGCAGTAGCCCGGGTGAGGCGGATTTCTTCGAGTTCACGGACTACAACGCGGTCGTCAATGCCTACCATTATGCGACGCTGTGCAGCATGCAGAAGATCGCCGGGGCGCTGGGCCGCTTCGAGGATTGTGACCAATGGGGGAAAGATGCGGAGCAGTTCAAAACCTGCTACAACAAGGCTTTCCTGAACCGCAAGGCCGGCATCTACCGCGACGGCGTGGACTCGGAGCATTCCGCGCTGCACAGCAACCTCTTCCCGCTGGCTTTCGGCCTGGTGCCCCGGAAGCAGGTCCCCAGTGTAGCCGAGTACATCATCGGCAAGGGCATGGCCTGCAGCATCGCCAACGCCAAGTTCCTGCTGGACGCCCTGTATGAGGCGGGGGAGGCGGATGCGGCCTTGAAACTCTTAAGCGCCACCCACGACCGCAGTTGGTACAACGCCATCCAGGCTGGTTCGACCATTACCTTTGAGGCCTGGGACGACAAGTACAAGCCCAACCAGGACTGGAACCACGCCTGGGGCGCCGCTCCGGCCGACCTGATTCCCCATAAACTGCTCGGCGTCGAGCCGCTCACGCCCGGCTGGGACCGCATCCGCATCCGGCCGCAGGTCGCTTCCCTGGAGCGGGCCAACGGGCTAGTCCCTACCATTAAAGGTCCTGTTTTCGTCATGGTGCAGCAGGATCAGACCCGTTACCTTTTGCAGTTGGTCCTTCCTTCCAACACCCAGTCCTGCATCCAGATTCCCTGGCCCAAAAAGCAGAAAGCAAGCGTGACCCTTGATGGAGAGCCAGTCATAGCCAAGCGCGACGCCACGGGCCGCTACCTGGTCCTGGATCCCGTCGGCTCCGGCAACCGCAGCATCGAAATCCGTAAATAACCCCAAACGCTGATCCTTATGAGAGGCCGCTTTTTGATATTCCTTACCCTATTCAGCTTGCTGCTGTCCTGCCAGCCGCAGCGGCTCCGGCGCGACCAGAGTTTTCTGGGCATCCATTTCGACTTTCACGCTGGCGCGAAGGACGTGAACATCGGCGCCAACACGACGCCCGAAATGGTGCAGGCCATCATCGACTGCGTCCATCCGGACTACCTCCAGGTCGACTGCAAGGGCCACCCGGGCTATTCCAGTTATCCTACTGAGGTGGGTAATCCGGCGCCCGGCCTCGTCTGCGACCCCCTGGCCGTATGGCGGGAAGTGACGGCGCGAAACGGCGTGGCCCTCTATATGCACTATTCGGGAGTTTGGGACACCCGCGCGGTGGAACTCCATCCCGACTGGGCGGTCCGTAAAGCGGATGGTACGGCCAGCACGACCATTACTTCTGTTTTCAGTCCTTACGCGGATTCTTTGCTGATTCCCCAGCTCAAGGAACTGGCCGGCAAATACAAGATCGATGGCGTCTGGGTGGACGGCGAATGCTGGGCCACGCTCCCGGACTGGGGTGAGCGGTCCGTGCGTCTTTTCAAGGAACAGACGGGCGCCGACGCCCCCCGGAGCCCGCAGGACACGCTCTGGTACGAATGGAAACAGTTCCACAGGGAAGCGTTCCGCGACTATCTGCGTCACTATGCGGACGCCGTACACGAAGCATATCCCGACTTCCAGATCTGCAGCAACTGGTCTTATACCCACCACATGCCCGAGCCCGTCTCTGCGCCCGTGGACTTCCTGTCCGGCGATTATCATTTGGACAACAGTGTCAATTCGGCCCGGATCGCGGCGCGCTACCTTTCCCATCAAGGAAAACCCTGGGACCTGATGGCCTGGGGCTTCGTGCGTGGGGACAGCACGGCGAGACTTCCCAAGACCTCCATCCAACTGATCCGCGAGGCAGCGGTGACGCTTTCGCAGGGCGGGGGCTTCCAGGCCTATTTCACCCAGAACCGGGACGGTTCGCTGGACCTGGGGAAATTGCCTCCGATGGCTGCGGCGGCCGCTTTCGCCCGCGAACGGCAGGCATTCTGCCACCATTCTGTCTCCGTCCCGCAGGTGGCCGTGCTGCTTTCGACATACGACTATCAGCATTACGACAATCCCAAGGCGCCCAGCGCGCTTTTCCCGCTTCCTCCGGCCGCGGTCAGCGGCATCCTGAACTGCCTGCTCGAATGCCAATGCAGTGTGGACTTGCTCGGGGAGGCGTCCCTGCAGCCGGATCCGGACCGATTCCCGCTGATCGTGATTCCCGAATGCGAGACGCTGGACCCGCAGTTCCGCGACGGACTGGTGGAATACGCCTGCCGGGGCGGGTCGCTGCTGGTCGTAGGGAAGAAGATGGCGGACCTTTTCTCCGATTGTTCGGGCGTGACACTGTGGGGAGAGGAATGGTTTACGGTAGACCTCGGAGCCGGCAAGATCGGTTTCATCCCGACGGAAATCGCTGACCGCTACGAAGGCGGGGAAGAGTCGGAGCAGATACGCGAGGATGTGAAACGGCTGGTGGCTGAACTCTTCCCGGAGCCGATGGTGGAAGTTAAGTCTTGCCCCTGGGTGGACCTGTCCGTCCGTCGCCACAAAGGCCGGCTGCAGATCCATCTGGTCAATACCTCCGGCGACCACCGGCATGCCCCCATCATCGACGAGATATCTCCGGTCCGCGATATCGACGTCGCCGTCCGCCTTCCCCGGAGGCCCCGCAAGATTGTGCGGCAACCCGCCGGGCAGTCCTTGCCTTTCAACTATGAGGATGGGATGGCCCGTTTCCGCGTCGACAGTCTGGATATCTATGACATTTTCGAAATCAGGTAGTCAGAATGAAGAATAAGTTGTTGTTGCCTGCTTTGCTGGCACTGGGATCGTTCCTTCAGCCCGCCTTCGCCCAGGTCTCTTCCGAGGCCCTCGGCACCGTCCGGTACGAAGTGCGCTACCAATTGAAAGGTATCGATACGAAGGTGGCCGACGCAACGGTTTCCCTGAAAGAGCATTCCAGCGTGGATGTTGGACGCGCCTTGCATGCCCAGGCGGTCATCCGGGCCACGTCCGTATTCCGCCTGTTCATGAATGCGGAATATGTGGCCGACAGTTATCTCTTCCCGGACGGGCAGCGGCCGTATTATTATATGAATCCCATCAAGAAGGGTGGGAAGACCGGCAAGTTCGAGTGCAGTTATGACAAGGATACGAAGACCATCACCATGCTCTTCCTCAAACCTTCCGCCGACTCCGTCAGGAAGACGTTCCCGTTGGATGGAAGGACGATGGATTTGCTGTCGCTCCTTCAGTATGTCCGCTTCCATTCTCTCACGGCCGGAAAGTCCGAGGCCATGCATGTGCTGAAGGCCGGGTTTTCCGTTCCGGCTACCCTGACTTGCCAGGGCGTCGATACCGAACGCTTCCCGGGCAGGAAGACGGAGCGTTTCCTGCTGGATCTGAAGGAGCAGGGATTGATGGAGAATGGCAGCGGGAACCGGATCCTGGTGTGGCGTTCAACCGGCAGCGACCGTCAGCTTTTGGGGATGGAAGTCAACCTGGGCTCGGGCGTGATGACGGTTTCAATCAAGGATTAAGAGATATGAAGAAACTCTTTTGTCGGATAGGGATTCTCGCCGCTCTCTTCGCCGTGGCTTGCGGCCCTTCGCCGGAAGTGTATGACTTGACTTGCGAAGGCCTGGTGGAGCCGCTGGCCATCGATTCGGCGCAGCCGCATTTCAGCTGGAAGGTCGCTTCAGCGGCGCCGACCGCGCAGTTTGCGTACGAGATCCAGGTGGGATCCAAGCCGGCTGCTGCCGACTTGTGGGACAGTGGCAGGACAGAATCGGCGGATCAGGTCATGGTCCTTTATGCCGGCGCCCCGCTGGTTTCCCGCCAGCAGGCCTGGTGGCGCGTACGCGTCTGGAATGCGCACGGCAAGGCCTCCCGCTGGAGCGCCCCGCAACGTTTCGGCATCGGCGTCATCGGGGACGATGCGCTGAAAGGCGAATACATCGGCGCCGTGCCGGGGGATGGACGCGCCCCGCTGCTGCGCAAGTCTTTCGAGGTCCCGGCGTTGGGCAAAGGCTCCAGGGCCCTGCTGCACGTCAATTCGCTGGGTTACCACGAGGCCTATATCAACGGCACGAAAGTCTCCGACGCGGTCCTGACGCCGGCAGTGTCCCAGTTGGACAAGCGCTCGCTGACCGTAACCTGCGACGTGACACGCCTGCTGAAGAAGGGAACCAACGAGATCGTACTCTGGACCAGCCCCGGCTGGTACAAGAAAGACACGTTTGAGGCCGTTTACGACGGCCCGCTGGTCAAGGTGGAGTTGGATATCCTCCGGGACGGAAACGGCCCGGAAAGGGCCCCTTTTGCCCTGTTATGGACCGATTCGACCTGGGAAGGAGCCTGGAGCGGCTACCGCGACTACGATTCCTGGCGTCCCGGGCATTTCGGCGGCGAAGTGATTGACGCCCGTGTCGTCCCCCAGAGTCTCCGGAAGAAGGACCTGGATAAGCTGGAATGGGGTCCCGTCGCCGTCGTGGGCGTTGAGGGGATTGTCGCGACGCCCCAGATGTGCGAGCCCTGCGTCGTGCAGGAAACTGTACAGGCTGTCAGCGTGGAAGCGGACGGCGAGGGAAGCTGGATCGTTGACTTCGGACGCGTAATGAACGCGATGCCGGACCTGAGACTTCCGGTCCTGCCCGAAGGCCATCGCGTGACGGCCTCATTCACCGACCACATCATGCCCGACGGCAAGCGGGAAATCTACTCCCGCAACGAATATATCGCATCCGGTTCGAAGGAGGGCGACCGCTTTGCCGACCGCTTCAACCATCATGTCTTCCGTTACATCATCCTGGACAGCCTGCCGCAGGCGCCCTCGCTCAAGGACTGCAAGGCCCGGCGGATGCGCACCGACTTCAAGAAAAGCGCCACCTTCACCAGTTCCGATGAGGAGTTGAACCGCATCCACGACATGGTCGCCTACACCCTGGACAACCTGGCTTTCGACGGCTATATGGTGGATTGCGCCAACATCGAGCGCCTGGGCTACGGCGGCGACGGCAATGCCTCGACCCTGACCCTGCAGGAAATGGCTGCCGTCAGCCCCTTGTATCTCAACTGGCTGCAGGCCTGGATCGACGCCCAGCAGGAGGATGGCGGCCTGCCGCACACAGCGCCCTGCCCCTACAAGGCTGGCGGCGGCCCTTACTGGTGTTCCTTCATCGTGCAGGCGCCCTGGCGTACGTATATGAGCTACGGCGACGACCGTCTGCTGGCGCGCTGCTGGCCCGCGATGCTCCAATGGATCGGATACGTGGACCTATACGCCGTGGACGGCATGCTGCTGCAGCGCAACCGCTGGCCGGGAACTGATTACCGGACCTGGTACCTAGGCGACTGGGCGGCTCCGCCGGAATACGTCGACGTCATGCTGGAGGAATCGGTGGACCTGGTCAACAACTGCGCCCTGTGCCAGACTTACGCCGACCTGGTGCAGATTGCCCGGAAATTGGACAAAGCGGCAGAAGCCGAACGCTTCGCCCAGCGTCTCGCCGACTTGAAGGCAAACATCCACCGGTTTTTCTTCCATCCCGAAGACTCGAGCTACGGCACAGGCAGCCAGATCGACATGGCCTATCCGCTGCTCGTCGGCGCCGTGCCGGATTCTCTGGCGGGAAAGGTGCGGGACCGTCTCTTCGAACGCACGGCGACCGTCTATGACGCTCATCTGGTGACCGGCCTGGTCGGTGTGCCGATTCTCACGGAATGGGCCACGCTCGCGGGCGAATGCGACTTCTTCTGCGGCTTGCTCAAGACCCACGGTTATCCCGGCTATCTCTATATGCTGGACAATGGCGCCACGGGCACCTGGGAGCATTGGGACGCCGAGCGCAGCCGCCTGCACAACTGCTTCAACGGCATCGGGAGCTGGTTCTACCAGGCGCTGGGCGGCATCCTTCCAGATGAACCGGGCTATCGCCACATAAAGATTAACCCCCAGGTCCCGGAGGGGCTCGAATGGGTCCGCGTGACCCAGGAAACGCCTTATGGGCCCGTCGTCGTCCGCCGCGAAGGCCGTAAACTCCATTTCGAACTGCCGGTCGGCATCACGGCAACGGTCGCCGGCCAGGAATACGGCTGCGGCCGTCACGACATAGAGATGTAAAATATGGATAAGAAACAAATGCTCTGGTTCACGGTCGCGGCCTTTGTGCTGCTCGCCGTCCTGTATTTCATTCCGGTCAAGATCCCGTTCAAACTGTGTTTTCCGCTGGCGTTGCTCTTGATCGCGTCTTTCTCCCTGCAGCCTTGGGCCATCGTTGTTGCGGTTCTCTGCAGCCTGGCGGGCGACGTGAGCGGCCAGTTGCACCAGTTCGTGCCGCAGATGGGCTTCTTCGCCCTTGCGCATCTCTGCTTCATCGGCTATTTCCTCTCGCTGGGCCTGAAGAACAAGCGCGCCAAAGGGAAACCCGTCCCGGGCTGGTGGTTCGCCCTTGCGACCCTTTTCGCCGTAGGTCTCTTCTATCTCGCTTCCGAAAGAATCATCCCCTTCGCGCCGGAAGGCGTCGTCCGCACCGGCATGTATGTCTATGCAGGGCTGATTGCCGTCATGATGTGGTCCGCCCTGATGCAGCGGGACTGGATGTGGGGCGTCGGCGCCGTGCTGTTCGTGCTTTCCGACATGGTGCTCGCGTATGGCAAGTTCGTCTCTCCCGTTCCGGACTCTCGCTTCCTCATCATGGCCACCTACTACGCCGCCCAGCTGCTGATCTTCGTGCGGTCGGCCATGGAGCGGCAGGGCTGGAAGTGCCTTATTGGCGCTTGAAAATCTTGTAGCCCAGGGCCGCCACGGCGATGCTCATCAGGGGACTGATCAGGTTGAAGAAACAATAGGGGAGATAGACCAGCGTCGGCGTCGAGAGGATCGTCGCCTGCGTCATGCCGCAACTGCTCCAGGGTACGAGCGGCGATGTGACTGTGGCCGAATCCTCGATGGACCGGCTCAGCAGCCGGTTTTCGTAGCCCTCTTTCTCGTAGATTTCCCGGAAAATATTGGAAGTCAGGATGATGCTGAGGTACTGGTCGCAGACCAGGCCGTTGAGCACCACGCCCGATCCGACGGTCGTGGCGACGAGGCCGGTGCGCCTGCGGGTGAGGGGAATGAGGGTCCGTGCCAGGTTCGCGATCATCCCGCTGGCCCGCATGCAGGCGCCGAAACACATCGCGCAGATGATCAGATAGACGGTATTGAGCATGCCGGTCATGCCGCGGGAAGTGACCAGCTCGTTGACCTGCGGGTTGCCTGTATCGACGGTGACGGTATTGTAGATGGTCTCGACCGTGCCCGCGAGCAGTTGCTGCCCCTGGGACAGGCTGCGGCTGACGTCGTGCGCGACGGCGGCGTCGCGGCCGATCCCGGCGATGAGCGAAGGCTGGAAGATGAGCGCGCAGACAGCCGCCAGCAGCACCGAGAGTCCCAGTACGGGGAGTGCAGGCATCTTGCGCGCGATCATGACCCCGGTCAGCAGGGGCACCAGCAGCACCCAGGGCGTAATGTTGAAATGCGCGCGCAGCGTCTGCTCATACACCCCGATCTGTCCCGGGTCGCCGCCGCCGTGCGTCAGGCCCAGGATGGTGAAGATGACCAGCGTGACGGTGATCGAAGGCACCGTGGTGACCAGCATGTAGCGGATATGCGTAAACAGCGGCGTGCCGCAGACGGAGGAGGTCATCACCGTCGTGTCGCTCAGCGGCGAGATCTTGTCGCCGAAATAGGCCCCGGAGATGATGGCGCCGGCGATGAGGCCTTCGCTGAATCCTTCCGCCTTGCCGATGCCCAGCAGGGCGACGCCGACCGTCGCGATCGTGGTCCACGAACTGCCGATCATCACGGAGACCAGCGCGCAGATGACGCAGGCGGTCAGCAGGAAGAAGCGCGGCGAGATGATCTTGACCCCGTAGCAGATCAGCGTCGGGATGACTCCGCTCATCGTCCAGGTGCCGGAGATCGCGCCGATCAGGAACAGGATCACAATGGCCGTCGTGACCTCGCCCACGTTGTGCTTGATGGCCTCTTCAAAGGCTTTCCACGGGGTCTTGAAGAGCCACATCGCCAGGCAGACGCAGACGCCTGCGGCGAACAGGAGCGCCACCTGGCTCGCGCCCAGGATCGAATCGCTGCCGAAAATGCTGATGTCGAAAGCGAGCAGCACCACCAGTACGAAGACCGGAATCAAGGAAATGAGCGTTCGTTTCATGTTTACTTCTGTCTGCGGTATTCCGACGGCGTGCAGCCTTTATAGCGTTTGAAGAGACGGGCGACGTTGGTGCTGTCGCCGAATCCGACGCGTGCCCCGGCCTCCTTGACCTGCAAGTCCGTGGTCTTGAGCAGTCGGGCCAGATGCTCGATCCGCAGCATCTCCAGATAGGACAGCATGGTCTGTGGGGCCATTTCCTTGCGGAAACGCATCTCGATGGCCCTCCGGGAGAGGGGAATGGGTGCGAGGGCTTCCTGCAGGCATCTCTCGGATGTGTAGTGCGTGTCGATGTACTCGGTGATCCGCCTGACTACGCGATCCGTGACCTGCCGCTTGCGGGTGGACATCCGCTCCACGATGCCGACCGGCTCGATCGGGACGCGCATGACCCAGACCTCCCCGCGCTCGATCATCTCGAAGATGCCGCGGCCGATTTCCCGCCCCTGTTTCTCGAAGTCCAGGCGGATGGAAGACAGGCTGGGATAGGAGATGTTGCAGAGGAATTCGTCGTCGTCGACCCCCATCAGTCCGACTTCGTCCGGGATCCCGATGCCCTGCGAGTGGCAGATTTCCGTCACCCGCTTGGCCATCGCGTCGTTGCAGGCGAAGAGGGCCACGGGCTTCGGCAGGGCGCGGATCCAGTCGGAAATCTGGTTCCATTCGCGGGTCACGCTGACGGTCCGGTACGCGTGGACGTCCAGGGAATGGGATTTCACCCTTTCCTCGAATCCATCCAGCCGAAGTTCCGACCACAGGATGTCCTTCAGGCCCAGGAAGGCGTAATGCTCATAATGCTGGTGGAGGAAGAAGTCGGCGGCGATGCGCCCGATCTCCTGGTAGTCGCCGGTCGCCATGGAGATGTCCGTGTAGTTGCGGTAGTTGGTCCTCACGAAGATGGGGATCCCCAGTTCCTTGGCGGCCCTGACGTCGACGTCGTACCAGACGCCGTAGATGGCGTCCACCTGCAGGACACGGGCCATGCGGATGATCTCCTCGGAGTGTCCGCTCGTCTCCACGTCGAAGCTCGACAGCGGATACAGGATGCATCCGCCGTGCGCGTCGGCGTAGTCGATCAGCCCCTGCAGCAGGCGCCGCTCGGACTGGCTGGAATAGTCGATGACTGTCAGGATCTTGATCACGTCTCAAAGATAGGCGATATCTTTGATTTTCGCAAAAGAAGATTGATATTCGTTTTTAGTCGCAAAAGAACTGTTCTTTATTTCTTTAATTTGTAAAAATCCAAGTTGTAATACATAATCCAAAGCTATATGTCTCAGTTTACCAGAAGATCTTTCCTGAAAACATCGCTGGTCGCAGGGGCGGGCCTTGCCGCCTCGCCCTCCTTCGCGGCCCCTTTGTTTGCCCGGCCTGAAGTCCTGAACGGCCCGCAGGCCCCCTCCAACCGCATCAACATCGGCGTCATCGGCACCGGCCGCATCGCCCGGGACCACGATATGCCCGGCGTGATGAAATTCGCGGACAACCGCATCGTCGCCGTCTGCGACCTGGACGCCCATCGTGTCAAAGAGGCCAGGCAGCTCGTCGAGAACTATTACGTCAAGAAATACGGCAAGTGCGACGTGGATATCGCGATGTACGAGCAATATGAAGAGCTCCTGGAGCGCAAGGACATCGACGCCGTCATCATCTGCACGCCGGACCACTGGCACGCCAAGCCGGCAGTGGATGCCGCACGGGCCGGGAAGGACATCTACCTGGAGAAACCCACGTCCCTGACGATCCAGGAAGGCCGTATCATGAGCAACGCCGTCAACGCGACGGGCGTCGTCTTCCAGTTGGGCACGCAGCAGCGCTCCTGGGAGCAGTTCCGCTATGCCTGCGAACTGGTGCGCAACGGCCGCATCGGCGAGCTCAAGACCATCGAGGTGCGCCTGCCCGGCGACCCCGCCGGCGGCAATCCCGAGCCGATGCCGGTCCCCGAGGGCTTCAATTATGAGAAATGGCTGGGCTCCACGCCCTACGTCCCCTATACCGTAGACCGCGTGCACCCTCAGCAGGGCTACGGCCGTCCGGGCTGGCTCCGCTGCCAGCAGTTCGGCGCCGGCATGATCACCGGCTGGGGCAACCACCACTTCGACATCGCGCAGTGGGCGATGGGCACGGAGTACACCGGACCGGTCGAGGTCTGGGGCGCGGCGGACTTTGCGCATGACGGCCTGTGGGACGTCCACGGCAAGTATGCGACCGAGATGAAATACG
>JAEEGH010010143.1_pt1 | contig 21723 bp, 8 predicted proteins | sample 9134181 | NCBI WGS metagenome assembly JAEEGH01 (sample SAMN16246544, study PRJNA631951) | gut metagenome | biome: gut microbiome; feature: rumen; material: DP-attached | host: Bos | place: Iran: Karaj | collected 2018-10
CGAGGGCGTCCGCCGCGCCCAGCGGGTAGGTGCCGGGCGCAAGAATCGCCACGCCCGCGTCGGCCGCCGCCTTGAGCGCGGCGGCCTCCTCGTCCGAAACGGCGTAGGCGAAGGGCAGGACAATGGCCTTGTAGTCCCTGGCGATGTCGCGCCAGGTCTCGGGACGGTGCATCGGGTAGATCTCGAACGGGATTGCGTTCTCGCACAGGCGCGCGGCCGTCCAGAAGAAGAGCGTGAAGCCAAGTTCGCGCAGGCGTGCGTCGCCATGGTGGGCGAGCGACCACCAGTCCTCGCTTGTCCGTGAGCGCAGGACGAGCACGTCCTTGGGGATGGAGGCCTTCTTGCCGCCCCAGGCGGAGAGGAGCTTGACGAGGCGGCCGCCGACGGCCGTCGCCTCGTGGCAGGCGGGGCCGCCGTTCTCGAAGATGTAGTTGTGGCGCCAGAAGTTGGCGTAGGCGCCCTTGTTGAAGAAGGTGACGAGCGGTCCGGCCTTGAAGGCGGTCGAGGGGTAGTCGTCGTAGACGAGCGGGTTTCGGAGACGCTTCTCTTCGGCAACCCACTTAGTGCCCCAGTTGCAGTTGATGGTCGCCATGGAAAGGCGCTTCGGGGTGCAGGCGAGCTGCACGGCCGTCTCGACTGCGGGGATATAGGTACCTAGAGGTGAGCCATCCCCTACCGCGACGCCGTAGTACGTGCCGTCGCCGCCTATGACGTCGACCTTGCCCTCGAAGCCCCAGAAGTCGCATCCGCTCACGCATTCGTAGCGTCGGCGGTAATAGTCGCAGCCGGCGTAGCCGCCGAAGGTGAGCGCGTTCGCGTTCGCCTTTGCCGAGACCTCCTTGATCTGGGCCATCCAGGCGGCCATTTCGGCGGCTTTGGCGAGGTAGCGCGAGCGGAAGTCCGGCGTATTCACGGCCTGGCCAATGGGTCTAAAGCTGAAGGCATGCTCGTCAACGCAGACCGGGACGCCGTCGGCGCCGCGCTCGGCGATTTCACGGGCTAATACGACCTGCTTCGGCGTGTCGCGCGGTTCGTCTGTGAAGCTCCATTCGCGGGGAATGACAAAGCTCTCGATGCCGTGCGCGTGGCAGGCGTCGTGGAAGCTCCGCAGCACCTCGTGCGGTTGGTTGAGATACCAGACGTCGCTGGGCCACATGAGCGGGAAAGGATAGCTGCCCCTCGCCTTTACGGCGACCTTGGGCATAATGAATGTCGAGGGCGGAAAGAGCAGGATGAAGTTGGCGCCGTAGTAGTCGAAGTCCTTCATGAGTGCCTGCCATTCGGGCCACTCGGCCACAGGGAACGGCGGTTCGCCCGTCTCAAGCGCTTTGAGAAAGTGATTCTGCGCGCCGAACATCCAGGGTTCAAGCGTGAAGCCGAAGCGGAGACGGTCTTTCTCCTCTGGGACGGGGGCCTCCTTGCGCGGACCGAGAACGAGGGCGTCCCGCTTCGGCAGGGGCGCACGGGCCGGCAGTTTTGCCAACTGGGAGGCGTCGCCGTAGATGCGGATCTCCCATGCGCCCGTGGGTACGAACAGCGACTTCACGGACAGGGGCTTTTCAAGCTTCTTCACATACCAGGCATATTCCGGCATGTCCGACCAGGTGCCGAATGCCGGCGCGCCCGCGATTTCGACTACGGGCCGCTCGAAGGCGCCGTCGCCATCGCAATCCGCGTAGACGAGGATGTCGGCCTGCGGAAGGGTGATCGCGATTCCGTCCACCGAGACGGGAACGGGGAAGTCGAGGCGGAAGGCGCCGCGCTGGGTCGTGCCGAGCGAACCGTCGACCGGCGCGCGGAGACGCGCCTCGAAGGTTTCGGTGGCGACGCAGTCGGCGTACGGCGCGAGATTGGCCCTCCCCTGCCCCGCCGGCGGTTCGCGCGCCATGAGGTAGCCGGGCGGCAGCGTTTCCTGCGAACGGTTGATCTCCGTGATCTTTGGCGGGGCCTTGTCGAGGCGGACCAGTTCAAGCGCCGTCAGCTCCGCCTCGCCCTCCACCGTGATTTCCACTTCGCAGGCGCTCGCGCCAAGCGGCAGCGGCTGGGAATGGAAGCGGTACGGGCGGTGCTGGGGGATGAGGGCGCTGGAGACGGACTCCCTGCCGAGAATCGGCTTGTCGCCGTAGGCGGTCGCGGCCTTCATCGAGACCTTGAGACTGCCCGTTCCGTGCGCGCGGAAGGCGAGGTCGAATCCGGGCGCCTTTTCGTCCGCCGCGACGGACGCCGTCACGGACTCGCCGTCTTTGAGCAGGACGGAACCATTTTCGACCTTGACCGCGTCCTTTGCGCCAGACGCGTGCCTGAACCAGGCGGAAGCCGTTCTGTCCTTTGCCGAATTTTCAGAAAGATCGTCGGCGAGATCGCCGACCGCGTCAGCTTCCACTTCGGGGAGATCGTCTTCGTCGAGCGTGAGGGCGAAGGCCGCAGCGGCGGCGGTGCAAGCCAGCAGAATGGCGGATGTGCGAACGTTCACGGACGGTCTCCTTTACCTATGTCGCCAGAGGATGAAAATGCGATTCCCACGCGGCGCGGGGGAGGGGAAGTCGGGCCGTCCTGCATTCTCCTGTTCTCCTATGGTTGGCCTACGAAGGCGCCCTTTTCGACGAGGCGCTTGCGGAGGGCGGCGACATCCACGTCGGCGGGGTGGCGTCCGGCACCGAGCGCGAGGGCGACGGCGGTTCCGGCCGCCTCGCCCATGGCGATGCAGGCCGGCATGATGCGGAGCGAGGCCTGCGCCTCGTGCGTGGCGCCGACGCAACGTCCGGCGACGACGAGGTTGTCCAGCGGCCGGGGAAGCAGGCTTCGGTACGGAATCGTGTAGTACGTTCCCTCGGGGAGCATGGTCTGGCGGCAAGAGGAATCGGTGGGCGAATGGATGTCGATCGGGTAGTTGCAGGCGGCGATTCCGTCCTCGAAGCGGACGCCGGCGAGGACTTCCTCTTCGGTCAGCATGTGGCGGGCCTCGATCCGGCGGCTTTCGCGGACGCCGATGGCGGACGCCGTGCCGGCGAGCGAGGCATTGCGGAAGCAGGCAACGTTCCCCTTTAGGAAATGGAAAAGTTCGACGACCTGCCCGCGCGCCTCGGCCTCTGCGGCGGAAAGGGCGAACGGATCGGTCGGGTCGATGCCGATCACGCTTGTCTGGTTGAAGTGGAGGACGCCGGGGATGACGGTGCGGAAGACCAGCAGCCCCCGACGGTTGCAGGAGAGACGTCCGTCTGCCCGGAATTTGCGGAAGAGCGCGTTGATTTCGTCCCTCGTCCGCCAGAAGGCGTCTGTGTCGACGTTGCAGATCCGGAAGTTGAGCGTCAGCGACTGGCAAAGGGCATCCTCCCCCCGGCCGACCTGGCAGGGGCATCCCGCGTAATGGGCGAGCATCGCGTCGCCCGTCGCGTCGATGAAGGCCCGTGCGCGGAACTCGCGGACACCGCCCACGGTCGCGACGGAGACCGACTTCAGGATGCGCCCCTCCGTGCGGGCGCCGCAAAGCGTGGCGTGGAGGAGGACGCGGACGCCGGATTCGGACATCTTGCGGTCGAGGACGACCTTCAGCGTTTCCTCGCTGAACCACGTGGAGGCATGTGGCGGGAAGAAGACGTTGTCGTCGTCAAGTGCCTTCGCGATTTCGAAATAGAGTCCGCGGCAGAGGTGTACCTGCTCCCCCCCGATCTTTGCCACGGCCGACATAAAGGGGTTGACAAGGCAGTTCACGGCCGCGCCGCCGAGCGCGCCGGCTGCCTCGACGAGGAGGACGGAAAGGCCTTCGCGCGCGGCTGAGAGCGCCGCCGCAGCGCCGGCCGTTCCGCCGCCGGCGACAATCAGGTCGAACGTATATTCAGGGGCGGTTTCCATCTTGTGGCAGTCCGTGGGCGGCTCAGCGGCAGATTCGCACGAGCTTGACCTCCTGGGGGTCGAGGTGGATGCGGAAGTTCCGGAGAGACTCGGCGGGGAACGACGTCCTGCCGCCGATGGCGTTTTCCGCCACGTCGCAGGTGACGGAGGAGTAGGTCTCCATGCGGAACATCCCCTTCTTCCCGGGCAGTCCGATGACGACCTCCGCCGTCTGGACTCCGCCCCAGGGGTTGTCGCCCCTCGCGGCCGTGTTGCAGAGGTAGAGGAGCCAGCCTTTGCCGCCCTTGAGCTCGCGGACGAGGTAGGTGACCGGGCGGTTCGCGGGGGCGTGGAAGGAGTAGCCCGAGTCCGCGTTTGCCTTGGCGACGAGCTCGGCGTATTCGCGGAGCTTGCGGATGTCGGCGGCCGTGTCGCTCGCCGAGGCCTCGACGAAGGTGACGCCCTCCTGCCCGACGAGGTCCTTCAGGAGCGGCTCCGCGTAGGGGGTGCCGTATTCGTCGGTCGGGGCGAGATGCTCGAAGATCACGAGCTTCGTGCCGGCGGCGTGCGCGGCGCGGATCGCGTCGGCCGCCTCGCGCGAGAGCGAGTAGGCGAAGGGTATGACGAGCACCCTGAAGCGCGAGAGGTCCCTCATGTTGTCGGGACGCTCCGCGTAGAGGACGCGGTACGGGAAGCCGTTCGCGGCGACGAGCGACTCGACGGCGTTCTGCGCGCCCCAGCCGCGGAAGCGCTCGTTGGAGAGGAGGCGCGTGCGTTCGGGCGTGTCGGCGCCCTCGGCGATCTTGTTGATGGACTCGTCGGCGAGGTAGAGGTGGAAGTCGGTCGCGGCGCTGCGGATCGAGGGGTCGAGCTGCGAGCCGATCTTGACCTGCCACCAGTCCTCGGAGGCGCGCGAATAGACGAAGCCGATGTCGGCCGGCATGGTGGAGTCGCGCAGCCCCCAGGCGTCGAGAAGACGCACCATCTTCAGCGTCTTCTTCCAGACGGACGACGCCCCGCCCATGAAGATGTAGTTGAGACGGTAGATCTCCAGGGCCTTCGCGCCGACGAAGACTTCGGGAAGGACGGAATTGTACTGCTCGGTCGGGGTCCGGAGATTGGCGGGTCCCCAGCCGGCCGAGGAGAGAAGGCGGTCGGTGCCGCCGCAGGCGGCCTCGAAGTGCTTCGCGAAAACAAGGTGCTTCAAATTCGCGTCCACGCACATCGTGGAGCCACCGTAGACCTGTTTCTCGTCATACTCGGGGCCGTTGCCGAAGAGGTCGTTCGCGACGGTGTGCTCGAGGCGGCCGTTGGAGTTGCCGATGGAACCCTGGTTCTCGTTCATGACGAGCTTCGCCTTGGGGAACTCCCTGCGGAGGTCTGCGCCGACGCCGTGGAAGAGGTTCGCGAGCTGCTCGTACTCGAAGACCTTGTACTTGCGGAACTGCTCCGTGTCGGCCGGCTGGAGCATGGCGACCTGCCCCTGCGCGTTCTGGGCCACCTTGGGCGGCTTAAGGGCGGGGAGCGAATCGAAGCCGAAGCGCGCCTTGAAGGCCTTGCGGCAGGACGCGCACTTGCAGCGCGAGAGGTTGTGGCCCTTGTAGAAGTATTCGTCAGGGCAGAGATAGACGCCGTCCGCGCCGGCCTTCAGCGCGCCGCGCAGGAGGGCCGTCCACTTGTCGCGGAAGTCGCGGTCGGAGAGCGCACACGGATACCAGTTGGTGTAGTGTTCGTTGATGCCGACGAGGGCGTCGGAGGCCATGTACGGGTAGTCCCAGCGGAGCCAGGGACTCGGCGGCTGCGCGCCAATCTTCTGGATGGGTGCGCGCCACGCATGGGAGAAGTAGTAGACCGGGTAGCCGTCGGCGTGGAGCTGCTTGGCGAGGGGTGCGAGCCAGTCATGCTGCTGGTCCGCGGGGAGACCCTTGAGCGGGAAGGACGAGAAGCCGCCGTTCGCGCCGCAGGCTTCTGATTCGGCAAACATCCGCACGGACGTGACGCCAAGCTCCTTCAGCTGTCCGACCGTACCCTTGTATGTGCCCCAGTCCTTCAAGGGAATGCATTCCGCATTCTGCGCTTTGCGTTCCGCATTTGCCTTCTCCCACTGCTCCATGCCCCAGTTCCACCAGTCCGTGCAGACGCGGATGTCCGTGAGCGGCTTCCCGTCGAGGCGCGGGAGGGGCTTTGTGCCGAGAGTCGCAACGGCTTGGCCGCCGCGTGGCGCCGGCAACGTCGCGCCGCGTTCGCTCCCGTAGATTTCAAGCTCGGCCAGGCGGGGGAAGACGCTGCGGTATCCGACCTCGCCCGCGAGGAAGGAGAAGCGGAGGCCGCGGACGGTCTGGCCGACGGGCAGCTCGATCCACTCGTCGACGACGGCCTTCTCGTCCTTCCTGTCCGTGACGAGGTTCGTGTAGGCCCCGGAGCCGTCCGGATCGGCCCAGACCTGGAAGTGCGATGACGCGGGGCGCTTCTGGACGAGGCGGAGACCCTTCACTTCGAAGGGCTTCGGAAAGGCGATCTTCAAGTCGGCGCCGGCCTCGCCGCCGATGGTGAACTGCGCGGTCGTGGCGGTGTCGCCGTCCGTGAGGAGCGCGGCGGAGTGCATGGCGGGGATTGTCGTCGTCCGCGCCCAGGCCTGCCAGTTGACGCGGCCGCCCCATTCGGGCGGCGCCTTCCCCGTCGCTTCTGCGGAGGCCCCAGATGCAACTGCGAGGGAAAGAATGGCAAGGAGTGTCTTTTTCATGGCGCTACTGCAGGATTATCACCGTGCCGCCGATGTACTGGAAGACGACCTTGATGGTGTCGTCGTCGATGTAGAAACGGCCGGCGACGCCTTCGAGTCCGGTGTTCGCGGCCTTCCACTTCGAGTAGTCCGGGGCGGAGGCGGTGAAGCGGCAGACGTCGTATTCGGCCGTCTTCGCGACGAGCGGGTTCGCGGCCGCGCGGCCGAAGTCGATGACGACGCGCTGCGGGTCGATTGTCGCGTCGTCGAGCGTGATCGCGCCCGCATCTACATCGACCTTGAGCAGCCGCGTCCTGATGGTCCCGTTGCGGATCGTCCCCGCGCCGGAAAGCGACGCGACTTCGATTGTGCCGCCGCCGAGGTCGAGGACGGCGCCGGAGGCGACATGGACGTCAAGCCCGGGGCGCATCGTCGCGGCCGTCACGTAAACCGCGCCGCCGAGGACGTTCAGCCCGCCCGTGACGTCGAGCGTGTAGGTGCGCTCGAGGGCGACGGTGGTCTCGTCCCATGACTGGCTCGGAACCTGGTTGCCCTTGACCGAGACAGCCGGCTCGAAGACGAGGTCTCCGGCGCCGGCCTTGGTCAGCGCGCCGGGGCCGGTGAAGGCCTTTGTCGTGAGGAAGGTGTGGCCAAGGTCGTTTGAGATGACGAGCCCGCCCTCCATGACGTTGAACGAGACGGTCTCGGCCTCGCGGATGCGGAGGGCGACGTCGCTCGAACCGCTGTGCCAGACGGCGTTGTCGAAGTTGAAGGCGACGCCGTTCGTCGAATAGACGGTGTTGTAGTTGGGGAGGGTCTGGCGATTGATGTAATGGACGCGGAACACCGCGTTGCTTGACGTGAACTCGCCCTTCGAGTTGTACTTGAGAGTTATTCCGACCGATCCCGTTCCTGGTTCCGCGTCGCTGAAGCTCCCCTGGTTCTTCCCGAAGGAGCCGTTCTCGACGAGGATGTCGAAGGGGCTTCCGAGCAGCAAGCCGGGGACTGCAAGGGCGCTGCCGTTACGGACATTGATCTGGAGATGGCCGTACTGTAGTTCCGGCGCCCAGAACGAGTAGCTTACGGCGAGGTAGGAGCCATCCTCGATGTCTATGAGGAAGTTGGACGAGTCGTCAGGGCCGTTGTCGAATCCGCATACGTAGATGCTGTTGCCGCCGTGGCGCGCGCCGTTGATCAGGCGGTAGGTGAAATTGCGCGCGAATCCGTTCCGCGACGACGCCCCGATCTGGAAGCTCGCGTTGTCGCCGTACCTGAGGCCGTTGAGGATCAATTCGGGATCGACGGTTCCGCTGGAGGTGTTGAGGCCGATGTCGAGGTATGTCCCGCTTCCGCCGTTCAGCATGACCGAGCTGGGGCCACGCCACTCAACAACGCCCTCCGCGACGCTGAAGCCGGCGAAGTAGCCCGTTTCCGCCATGCCGCCCGTCGCGGGGAAGGCGAAGACGCTGCCGCTCTGCATGTGCTGGAGGTTCCCCTTCTCGCGGCTGACGGTGGTGTTCTTCGAAAAGTCGAAGGTCAGCTTTTCGGGACCGCGCTTGATGAATGAGCCTGTCTTCATGTATAGCGAAGTCACCACGAGCGGGCTTTCGATGTCCGCGACTGCGGCCTTGGAGGATCCCGCATCGACGACGAGGCGGCGGCCAAGCGCCTCCCCCTGCGCTGAGCCGTCGAAGCGGAATGTGCCGCCCTCGAGGACGAGGTCGTTGGAGGCGGAGTCGGCGCGGAAGCCACCGGCTTCGGCCGAGGCGAGGGAGAGGGTGCCTTCCTCGACCGTCATCGTGTTCATGAAGGAGTTCCCTTCGCCGGAGAGTGCGAGCGCGCCGCCGCCGGTCTTGCGCACGGCGCCGTTTTGGATGTCGCCGGAGACTTCGAGCGTCGCGCCGGCATCGACGGCGAAGCCGGTCTCCGAGGCCAGGACGACGTCCGTCGCGATTTCATGCGAACCGCCTGACGCGGAGATGTAGCCGTTGCCGGTGTCGGAGATTGCGAGGGAGCCGCCGCCGGACACGGTGTAGCCCTGTTCGGCGGAGAAGGCGATCGCGCCGACCGTCTGGTCGCCGGAGACGACGACCGCCGGCGCGGCGTCCTCGCGCGAGAAGGTGGCGATGTCCGTGACGCCGGGGACGGAGCCGCCCTCCCAGTTCGAGCCGGTCTCGTATGCGCCGCTCGCGCCGCCGGCGGTCCAGACGACGCCGGAGCCGAGCGCTCCGTCCGCCACGACGAGGTTGAAGGAGGTCGTGCCGTCGCTTTCCGTGACGGTGAAGACGTACATCTTGCCCTCCTGCCGGCCGGAGTAGATGTAGCCGTCGCGCCAGGCCGATTCGGAGGCGGCGGTGGGCGCGGCGGTCGTCCGCACGAGCGAGTAGGTGCCGTTCGCGGGTGTGCCGTTGAGCGCGAGATGGACGCCGTTGAAGACCGGCGCGGCGGTCGTTGCGATGGTGTCCTCCGCGTCCATCGCGAGGATGCCTGCGGAGCCGCCCGCCGTTCCGACGACGAGTCCCCCGTATGCGACGGCGTTCGCCGCGCCGTCCGCGAGGTCGAGGACGCCGCCAGCGATCTCGACGGTCGCGCCGTGGTCAATGGCGATTCTCGTGCTGCCTTCCGCAAGTCGCGTGACGGCGTGACTGCTCGCGCCGGTCAGCGTCTTCGCGCCGGGACCGTCCATGACGAGGAGGCCTCGCGCGCCGCCGAGGTTGGTGAAGCCCTGCGAAACCGTCGTGGCGTAGTCGGTCCGGATTGTGAGGCCGTCTGCGCCAAGCGAGGCCGTCCCGACGCCGGAGATGAAATCCTCGACGACTGTCTTGTTCTTCATCAGCTTCGGGATGGCAACGGCGCCGTCCGCGACGAGTGTCGAGGTCCCCGCGCCGCCGACGATCTTGTTGAGGACGACGGTTGTGCCGTTGGAAAGGACGAGCGAGCCCGTCGAGCCTGCATTCTTCGCAATGGTGGCGTAGCCCCAGGTGTTGCTCACATAGGCTCCCGAGAATTCCAGAGTGCCGCCGCCCGAATTCCCGGCGACCATCCACTCGACGTCCTGCCGGCCGTGGGTGTTGTACACGGCCGAGTCGCAGACGCGGAGCGAACCGGTCGAGGAGGAGCCGCCGCCGGCCTGTATGACGACAAGTTCCTTGGTCGTCACAAGCTCGCAGCCGTCCAGGAATTCCAGAATGCCGGTGGTGGCGCCCGATTCGCCCGCAAAGACATGTCCGTAGCCCACGAACTGGCCATTCGTCATGATGACGTGGGCATAGGTGCCGTCGCCTACGCCGACGCTGAAGGCGTCGCCGTTCTGCGACTCGATCCTGCCGCCGTCGAAGACGCCGGTGACGGCGCCGGCCGGTCCGGTCCGGACCCGGAAGCTGTCCACGCCCGTCCGGCGCATCGTCGAGTCCTTGATGTCGAAGATGGTCGTTTTGAGATTATAGTTCGGGAATGACCGGAACTCGAAGTACGCGTTGTTCCTCATGCGGAGGGTGCGTCCAGACCCCATCGCCACGTTTTCGTTGATGATGATCGCGACGTTGTCGAGGGAGACCATGCCTCCGTCGTACTCGAACTCGCAGAGCCAAGGTCTCAGCGTGGGCCTTTCGCCATTCGCCGCGCCGTTCACAAGCGAGACGCTCGCGTTCGCCTTGACGTAGAAGCGGCTCATGCGGTGCGAGGCCCGTATGGTGACCGTCGCCTCGGTTCCGGCGTTGAAAATGGCGTTCGCGGTGCTCGACGACGGGTAGCCTATGATGTCGCCGGACTTGTTCGCAGTCCAGTTGGCCGGGTCGTCCCAGTTGCCGGAGGCGACGGAGGACTTCCAGGTGTATTCGGCGTCGTCCGTCATTTCGATGGACGCGGCGGCCGTGCGCGCCTCGAGCGCCTCGCCGCCGGTGGTCGTGGCAACTGCGCGGAGCTGCCACCAGTAGGTGACGTTGAATTCGGGAAGTGAACGCTGGATGGTGAAGGCCTCCCCGTCCGTGACTGTGACGGCGTTCCCGGCGGGGATGAAGGCGGACTCGTCTTCTGAGGTGCCGTAATAGAGCAGGACCTGCGCCGAGCCACACGCACCGCAGTCAGAAAGAGCGGCCGTGACGGTGATAGTCCGACCAACCTTGGAGACGGAGCTTTCCTTGAAGACCGGCGCGGCCTTGGTTGTGACGGCCTGCACCGGCGAACGCGAGACCTGGCCACCGGAGGACGCCTCAAGTGAGACGTAGTAGGTCGAGCCCGGAACGATGCGGCGGGCGGAGGATGCATCGGCCTCGAAAAGCGTGAAGGAGAAGTCGCCCGTCGCGTCGCGGACGCCGCAGGGCCATGCGTTCGTCATGGCGTCGGGCGACGCGCCGACGTATGCGGTGATGGCGCAGTCGTCGCCGCCGAAGGACGACAGCGACCCGCTTATGGCAATGGCGTCGCCGCCGGTGCCGTCAATTGCGACATTCGCAAGTGATGGCAGCGAGTAGTCGCGCCAGAAGATGGAGTTCGACCAGACGGGGTCGTCGCCGTCCATGTAGTAGAAGCGTACGACGATGAAGTCGTCGACGCCCCAGTTCGCTGGCGGGGTCCACGAATAGGATGTCGCGCCGGCCGCGAGTTCGGCGACCAGGGCAGTCGTCCAGTCGGCAGGATCGTCTCCGGCGTGGGCCGGGCCGTAGGCCACTCGGAGGGACTTCGCCGACACAAGGGCGTCGAAGGAGAGGTCGATTGATGCAAGCGCACCGCCGGACACGTTTTCCGTGGCGGTGATCCCCGCAAGAGATCCGGGGGCGCGGAAGAGCGAGCCGGAGCCGTCGTCGGCGGGGAAGGTGTAGTAAGAGGCTGCCTTGCCGGTGTAGCCGGACGTGTTGCAGCCGAAGCCGAAGGTTTCCGTGCCCCAGCCGTCCTTGTTAGCGGGCCCGGCGCCGCCAGAGCCGTTGTACATGCGGAGTTCGAAGTCATACCACCCTGCCGGGCGCGTTATGGATTCGACGGTGGTGACGTTCCATGTCGAGTCGTTCAGAACTACCGTGCCGTCGATCTTCAGCCATACGGCGTCGTCAATCGATTCGGCGAAGTTGTAGGTCGAGCCGTCGAGGTACATCCGCCCCCAGTAAACGTGTGTCGTGTTGTCGCCCCATGTGGCGGCATCGGTCGTGAGGGCGATGTCGGGCGAGAGGACGACGTTCGTAGTCGCGCCAGCGTAGGAGCCGGTGTCAATCGCGCTGCCTGATGTGAAGGAGACATGGTAGAGTCCGGGGATGATCCTGTCCGTGGTCTCTGCGGCCGCTTCCGTGACTAGGCATGCAACCGGCGATTCGGCCGACGCGTTGCCGTTGTCGATGACGGCCTTGACGTAGTAGGCCGTTCCGGGCGTTAGGCGCGTGAGCGTACCCGCGACCTCGCCAATGGATGTCACGGACGACGAGACCACGTTTGTCTGGACCATCGCGTCCGGCGATACGCCGTACACGACCTTCAGCGTCGCGGATGGCTCGGTGTAGCCTATGCCCGTGACGGGGATTGAGAGCAAGAGACTGTTGCCGTTGTTTGAAACAACCGCTGGGGCGCCGACACCTAGGGCGTTGCGGGCCTCCCAGATCCAGGTGAACTCGGCGTAGGACGCATGCGTGTAGGAGTAGGCGTTGAATGTGGCGCCGGGGTCGGCCGAGGAGGCGATTGGCGTATGCGTGCCGGTGTCCAGGTCAACCGCATCAAGCGTCCATCCGGCGAGGTAATTGGTGACAGTCCCCGCGCCGGCCACGGTCGTGACGGCCATCGAAAGCGAGACCGGATCACCGGCCTCCAGCCCATCGACCACTCCATACGCCGGAGATGGCGACCCGATTTCGACGGGGGCGCCCAGGATGCGCAGAACCGACTCGGATGACGCCTTGACAGCCTCGCCGTAGGTGAGGAAGCCGGGGACGTGGACGGTTTCGTACTCCGCCTTGATCCAGTCCGCTGGGGCGACGGCGTCGATGAGGCGGCACTCGTCGAAGGCGCCCTGAATGTACGCCTCGCTCCCGTTCGAGTTGCAACCGATGGAAAGTGGCAGGGCGTTGTCCGTCGCGTTGTCGATGGTGGCGGATTTGACGAACGCTCCATTCTGATAGACGGACAATGTGGAGCCGTTGTAAACGACCGAGATGTGCGCCCAGTTGTCCTGGTGGGACTGCGGGAAGGAGCCTGAGCATACCTTGTCGTTGTTGCGGCCTCGGGCGGAAAATGCCGTGTAGCTGTTCGCCATTTCGATTTCCCAGCCGTTATTGTCCGTGTAGTAGCTTTTGCGCGAGAAGGGGCGCGGGTAGTTCGCGAGCCCGGTCATTTTCATCCAGCCCGACATCGTGAATGTCGAGCCGACGCCAAATGAGTCGTAATCCGGAATGGAGAGGTAGCCCTTTTCGGCGGAGGTAGCCGTCTGGCGGCCAGCGCCCGTCGGGGCGCCGGACACGGCGATGGAGTTGGCCGTGTTGCCGGTAGGGGTGGCGGTCAGGCCGTGCGCCGTCGCGTCCGCGACGGCGCCGTTTGCCTCGTTCATGTGCCAGACGCCGACATATCCGGCGGGCGTCCAGACGCTCCCGTCGGTCTGCGCCGTCGGCTGCGAGGTGGCGTAGGCGTCGCCCCAGGCCATCGTGAAGGTGGTGTTTGTGGCCATGGCCGTAAGGCGCACCCAGACGAGCGACTCCCCGTTGGTGTTCCAGGTGTCGATCTCGCGCGGGAGGACGTTGCCGTCCCCATCCAGGAAGACGACGTCGGAGCCGCCTTCGGCGCAGTCGGCGTAATGGAAGCCGTCGATGCCGGCCTCAGACACGCGCACGGGCACCGGGAAGTTGGCGAGCGCCGAGGCTCCGGAGTATCCCGAAACGGTCAGCTCCGACGAGAACCTCGTTTGGATGTTCGCCCCGGCGTCCGAGTACGCCGATGCGGCACCGTAGGAGAGGAAGGATGCGGAGGAGGCTGTTGCGTGTTCGGCCCTCAGCCAGTCGGCGGAGGAGACGGAGGTGCGGATGCGGACCTCGTCGATGCCGCCCGTCCAGTAGTCGCTGCTGCTTGCCGAGCCAATGCGGAGGTCATCCACGGGCGCGGCGAGCGCGGCGAGGGTTTGGCTTCCGGCTGAAGCACCGTCCATGAAGAGCGAGGCCGTCGCGCCCGAATAGGTCGCCGCGATATGCCTCCAGGCCGCGTTCACCCCCGGCGAGATGGTCGTCTGCATTTGCTTGTCGTTGGCCGCACCGACGGTGATGATGGTGAAGCTGTTCTGTGTTGTCAGCTCGTAGCCGGCCGCGTCCTGCCAATTGAACTTTGTCGTGACTATGCGCCCGTAGTTCGGCGAGCTTCCGGTGAAGCGCGCCCAGCAGGAGACGGTGAGCGTGGAGCCGGCGCCAAGGGCTGCCCACGGCCCACCGGCGCCGTAGCTGACGGACGACGAGCCGTTCAGCCAGAGGCCATTACCCAGCGGGCCGGGGTAGGTGGCGTTCGTCGTGAATGACGGCGAGCCGGTCGTGCCGGAGACAGTCGTGCCGTATGCCGAGTCGGTTCCGTTGCCGCCAAAGTGCCAGACGCCGACGTAGCCGGCCGGCCTCCACACGCTTCCGTCGATCTGGGAGGCGGGCTGCGCGGTGACGGACGGGTCGCCCCATGCCATCTTGAACTTCAGACCGCCGGCGAGGGCCGGGAGGCGCACCCACACGAGCGATTCGCCGTCGGGATTCCAGCTCTCGATCTCGCGGTCGAGCGCGTTGCCGGCCCCGTCCTCGAACGCGACGTCAGCGCCGTCCGCCGCGCAATCCGCGTAGCGGAATCCCGAAATCCGCGACTCGGAGACGCGCACGAGGACGGGGAAGTTCTCGAGCGCCGTCAGCGCAGAGTAGCCGTCAACGGTGATTTCAGCCTGGTAGCTTGGCGCCGCCAGTGCAGTGGCTGCGGAAAACGCCGTTGCGGCGGCCATCAAATGCGCGAAGAGCGCGAACTTCGGTTTCATGGTATGCATTCTCCTTGTTAGTGAGTTGTTTGCAATCGGTGGAAAGCCGTTCATAGCGTCGCCCCTTTCCTGAATGTCGGGCCGAAGGCGGGCGGGAACCCGCCAGACCGGCCTTCGAGATGGGAAAGGATGGCCTCCGAAAACTTTCGGGCGTCCCCCTCCGGATCCATCTCCAGGCGGCAGAGTTCCTTCGCGAAGACCGGGTCGTTGCCGGTGTTGGACCATGTCGCGACGCGCACGTCCTCCGGCACGCGCACATTGGCCTCGGCCAGGGCGGCCATCGCGCCCGTGCAGGCGTAGTCGTCGGAAAAGTAGATGAGGTCGGGAAGCCATGTGCGCGTCTTCGCAAGCTTCGCCGCGAAGGCGTCGCGCACGGCGAAGGACACCGACGCCGGCATCTTCCTCTCCGCCGGAATCGGGATGCGCCACTTCGACACCCGCATGCCGGCGCTCTTCAGCGCCTCGCCCGCATCGTCGAAATCGACATCCTCGACTTCCACCTGCATGGCGCTGCCGACGCTGGCGGCCCTGGCCGCGGCGGCAAGGTCGGCGGAGGCGAGGGTGCGGTCGAACCGCACGTGCCCGACGCATCCCCGGAGTCGGCATTCGACCATGTTGCCGAGCGTCACGAACGGGACGCCGGAGCGCGAAAGCGTTGTTTCGGCGTCCGGGTTGTCGAACATGGCCACGGCGAGGGTGACGGGATGGCTCAGCTGGAGTTCAAGTTCGGACGTGTCCGTTTTGCCGCCGGGAACGGGCGTCGCCACAACCTGGGTGAAGAGCCATCCGGCCTTAAGAAGCTGGGCCCGCAGCGTCGCGGTGAAGACGTTGACGTAGTACGCGCGCCCATCCGTGCGCGAAACGAAAAGCACGTTCCCGCGCCACAGTTTGTCGCCGCGCCCGAGAACGACGCAGCCGATGCCGGGCCTCGGATTGATCAGTCCCGCATCGGTCAGGTCGCGGACGGCGGCGCGCGTGACGATGCGGCTCACGCCGAGCATTTCCGCCAGGTCGCGCGTCGTCGGCAGCACGTCGCCGGCGCGGTAGAAGCCCGACGCAATGCAACGGCGCAGCCCTTCCGCGACCTGATTGACAAGCGTCGTGCGGCTCGATCTCGCCACCGCGAACGGCAGCCGAGCGGCCTTCTTGTCCGACTTTCCAGTGTTCTTTTCCTTCATTCGTCATATTATTATACCCAAGATGCCCAATCTGGTCAAGACTTGTATTCGGGGTTGGTGCACAATTATTCTTGACTCTTCCTGTGCGGGGGCGTAAACTAATTCAAGTTGAGTCTGGCTTTGCCGGTTCGCCGCGACGCAGTGCGGCTATGCAAAATTACCCAAACCCCCTCGCCGGGCAAAATGGCGCGCGACGTCTGGTGTCATAGCCGTGTTTTCGACCAAAGAGCAGGGGGCAACAACCTCGACAACCACGGAGGAATCGTGATGCGGAGATCAAAGGCGCGGGGGCTTGACATCGCCCCCTTCCACCTCGAAGGGAAGATTGACGGGCTTGAGGCGGCCGTCGTCCGTCATAACGTACTGGGGACAGACATTTCAATCCTCTTCTTTGCGCCGGACGTCGTCCATGTCGTTAAGACGCCATCAGGCGCAAAGGGCAGGGCTACGCCATCCTTCGCCGTTACCGCGAAGCCAAGCCCGGTCCATGTCGCGCTTCAGGACAAAGGCGGCACCGTGACCATGCGCAGCGACGCGCTGTCCGTCGAGCTTGACAAGGTGTCCGGGCGACTGCGTTTCCTCTCGCCTGGCGGCACCTCGCTTCTCGCCGAGAAGCCCGACGGCGCCTCCTTCACGCCTGCGACCTACGGGCGCGACGGCGAGGTCGCGGACGTCCGCCCGCGCCAGGCGTTCCGCCTCGACGAGGACGAATCGCTCTACGGCCTCGGCCAGCACCAGACAGGCCGGATGGACCAGCGGAACCAGCGGCTCCGCCTCTGCCAGGTCAACATGGAGTCGGCGGTGCCTTTCGTGCAATCGACCAAGGGCTACGGCCTTTTCTGGGACAACCCGTCGCCAACGGTATTCGAGGATTCGCCAACCGAGACCTCCTTCACTTCCGACTGCGGTGGGCGCATCGACTACTACTTCATCGGAGGCGGCTCGCCCGGCGCCGTGCTGTCGCGCCTCCAGCGCCTCACGGGCGGCGTCCCGCTTCCACCGCTCTGGGCGTTCGGCTATTGCCAGAGCAAGGAACGATACATCTGCCAGCGCGAACTCGTGGACGCCGTGCGCCACTACCGCGAACTCGGCGTCCCGCTCGACGTGATCATCCAGGACTGGCGCTACTGGGGCGGCACGCGCATTGGACGGACATGGAAGGGCGTCAAGCGCGCATGGAACAGCATGGTTTTCCGCAAGGCGACATTCCCGAACGCCAAACGCGCCTTTGACCGAATCCACGCCATGAACGCCCACGCGCTCATATCCATTTGGCCGAACTTCGGCCGCGACACCGCCGCATACGCCTCCATGAAGTCGCAAGGCCATCTCATGTGCGACGGCGGAGTTGCCGAGTGCGATGACACGACGGCCATCTACGACGCCTGGAACAACGACGCGCGCGACCACTACTGGGAGCTTCTCAACAAGGAACTCGCCCCGTCCGGCGTTGACGGCTGGTGGATGGACGCGTCGGAGCCGGAGCACAACTACAAGCCGCTTGTCTGCATGTGGCCGCTCGACGACCCGCTAGACGTGCCAACGGCGGCCGGGGACTTCCGCGCCGTCCATAACTCCTACCCGATCGTCCACGTCGAGGGCGTCGTCAGGCGCCAGCTCCGCGACTTCCCGGACCGCCGCCCCGTCGTGCTCACGCGCTCCGCCTACGCGGGGCAGCAGCGCACAGGCTCTTTCGTCTGGTCGGGCGACGTCGATTCGTCCTGGGCCGCCTTCCGCCGGCAGTTCGCCGCGGGGCTGAACTTCTCCATGTCCGGCATTCCGCTCTGGAACTCCGACATCGGCGGCTTCATCGGCGACCGGGAGTTCCCTGAAGGCTGCAAGTCCGAGGGCTTCCGCGAGCTATACGTCCGCTGGCTGCAGTTCGGGATCTTCTGCCCGATGATGCGCTCGCACGGCACGTGCACGCCGCGCGAAATATGGAACTTCGGCAAGCGCGGCGATTGGGCCTTCGACGCCATCGAGAAGGGCATCCGCCTCCGCTACGCGCTCCTCCCGTACATCTACTCCGCGGCATGGGGCATCGCGAAGGATGGAGGCGCCTTCATGACCCCCGTCGCCCTCGACGATCCCGGCAATCCCGCGCTGCGCGATGTTTCCGACGAATTCCGCTTCGGCCCGTCGCTCCTCGTGGCGCCGGTCGTCGAACCGATGTACGTCAAGGATGGCAAGGCCGACTTCTCGAAGGTGCGCGGCCGCAATGTCATGCTGCCACAGGGGGACTGGTGGTGCGCGCGCTCGGAAAAGCGCGTCTCCGGCAAGGTCGTCGCCAAGGCGCCAATCGACGAAATCCCCGTCTTCGCCAAGGCCGGATCCATCATTCCGATCGGGCCTGATGCCCAGTTTTCAACGGAGAAGCCATGGGACAATCTGGAAGTGCGCGTCTATCCCGGCGCCGACGGCTCGTTCACGCTGTACGAGGATGCGTTTGAGGGACTTGGCTACGCCAGGGGCGAGCACACCGAGATAACCTTCTCATGGGACGACGCCTCGCGGACGCTCTCCATCTCATCGCGCAACGGGGCCTATCCGGGCATGATCGGCGAGCGCGTCTTCCGCGTCCGCAATGCCGGACAGGCGCGGGAAGTCCCCGTCCGCTATTCGGGCAAGACAGTTGAAATCGGCCTTTAGGTTGGGCTTGGGCTTTTCAACCCCCTCCCGCGGCATGCCCCATCCCCGAAATATGGTGATAAGGCAAGTAAACTGATGGAGGGTGAACAGATTAGAAGGTCGCTTCGGGGAGCGCGGCGAAGACGCAGCGCGACGGCGTGGCCGTGCCGGCCATGAGGGCGTAGGGTTCGAGATAGGAGCGGATGCGGCCGTCGGTCATCCCGAAGTGCGCTTGCGCCTGCTTCTTGCGCTCGGCGATTGCGGGGCCGCTCTGGCAGGCGTAGAGGCCGATGATGCGCGTCTTCTCCTCCATGACGGACGTGACGTCGACATAGACGAAGGGCTGGAAGTTCCGCGCCTGTGCCTCCTGGAGGTGGAAGTAGACCTCGGGCGAAAGGCCGGCGAGCTGGATGGCCTTGAGGCCGGCGGCGTAGGCCATGACGTGGTCGAGGTGCTCGTCGAGGGGCCAGTGCATCACGACTGCGCGGGGCTTCAGCTCGTCGAAGAGCGCGGCGAGCTTCGCCACGGCCTCGCGCCCGGCGTAGGCTTCGCCGTCGATCTCGTCGAACCAGTGGAGCGTCGCGCCGAGGGCGGCGCAGACGGCCTCCTCCTCGGCCGTCCGCGTGCGTCGCGTCCAGCCGCTGAGGTACTTCTCCTCGCCGCAGCCGCGTTCGCCGTGGGTGTAGTCGACGACGTGCACGTCGAACGACGCCCGCGCGAAGAGGAGCGCCGTGCCCATTTCGCTGGCGAGGTCATCGGGATGCGCGCCCAAAAATACGATAGTCTTTTTCATGGTGTCGTAATGAAGCCCCCGGGAATGGGTGTCGCCACGACCTGGGTGAAGAGCCAACCGGCCTTGAGAAGCTGGGTCCGCAGCGTCGCAGTGAAGACGTTGACGTAGTACCCCCTTCCGTCCGTGCGCGAGACAAAAAGAACGTTCCCGCGCCAGAGCCTGTCGCCGCGTCCGAGAACGACGCAGCCTATGCCTGGCCTCGGATTGATCAGACCCGCATCGGTCAGGTCGCGGACGGCGGCGCGCGTGACGATCCGACTCACGTCGAGCATTTCCGCCAGATCACGCGTCGTCGGCAGCACGTCGCCCGCGTGGTAGAAGCCCGATGCAATGCAACGGCGCAGCCCCTCCACGACCTGGTCGACAAGCGTTGTGCGGCTCGATCTCGCCACCGCGAACGGCAGTCTCGCGGTCTCTTTGTTCAATTTGTCCGCTGCCTTGTCCCGCATTTGGCATAGTATTATACCCAAGATGCCCAAGTTGGTCAAGGACTTTCCCAGAAATGCGTTGGCACAGATGTTGCTAACTTGCAAATGATTGGAAAGAATGGAAAAGACGGAATGCATGAACGGCCAATAGAAGAGTCCGCATGGATTATCGTGATAGCGGGGCAATACGAGCGGGACAGGCGCTTTACGCAAGGCGTCCTGCTTGAGGCGCGGCAGCTTGGCTTCCGCCGAATCCTGCCAATCGAGTTCGACGGACAGTTCGCCGAAGTCTATAGGGATACTGACAAGTTCAAGGGCGTTCCGCTCGCGGTTCTCGGTCATTTGCGCGACAAGCCCCTCGTCCAGTCACTTGCCCGGCGAGGCGTTCCGTGCGTCTTTTTCGGCCGCGACGAGGGCTTGGTAATGCGTCGCCTTGCCAGGGGCAGGGGAATCGTGTGCGGCACCGACAACGCGGCAATCGGGCAGATGGCCGCGGCATACTTCGTGGGGCAGGGGAGATATGCGTCGTATGCGTATGTGAACCAGAACGGGGGAACGCGCGGCGAGAAGTGGTCGAGTGACAGACGGGATGCCTTCAAATCGGAACTTGAGGCCCACGGCGCGCATTACGCGGGCGAGGTGTGCTTGCGAGAAGGAAGCTCCAACCCGGAAAAGATGATCGCCAGCTTCAAGGAGGCCGCGGCGCAGTTTCCGCGTCCCCTGGCCCTTTTCGCATGCAACGACTCGACGGCGCGCGACACCGCCATGTGCTGCGACATACTTGGCATCCGCGTGCCGGACGACATCGCGATACTGGGCGTGGACAACGCCCCCGCGTTCTGCGAAACGGCGCCGGTCGAGCTTTCGTCAATCGCGCCGGAGACCGTCCGTCTTGGCCGCAACGCGATGAACCTTGTCGCGAGGATGCTTCGCGGGGAGGAGCCTGAGACATGGGAGGTTGACTGTCCGCCAAGCCACATCGTGGAGCGCCATTCGACATCGGCGGAGCCTTTGGAGGATCTCTTCGTGGGGAAGGCCGTCGACTACATTTCGGCCCATTCCGATGGCTCGATATCGGTGGCGAAGGTGGCCAAGGCGTGCGGCACGTCACGTCGCTATCTGGAGCGGCGCTTCAAGGCGCTTACGGGCCGCACCATTCTCGAGGCCATACACGCAAAGCGGCTCGCAGTCGTGCAGGACCTGCTGCGGAAGCCCAATCTGTCCATCACCGAGATAGCGGTCGAGACCGGCTTCTCCAGCGTGTCGACGCTGTGCGAACTCTTCCGCCGCACCTACGGCATGTCCATGGGCGAGTGGCGTCGGCGGCAGTAGCCTCGGCATTGCCGGTGCGAGGAAATTCTGGGAGAATGGAGTAGGGGAGGTGGGGAGAGATTATGCGATTATGAGATTATGCGATTGTGAGATTATGAAATTGTGAAAATGCGCAGGGGCAATCTCATAATCCCATAATGGCTCATTCCCATAATTGCTCAATCCCATAATGAAAAGGCGCGACACGGGTACGTAGCGTTGTAGAACGGATAGTTTCCGCTGACCGTCGTCGGCGCGAATTTTGGCAGGTAGGCGGAAGTGAAGGCGCAGGAACCGAAGGCGCCCTCCTCCATTGTCAGCAGTTCTGGAAGGCGCCACTGCCGATTGTGTCGATTCCCGTCCCGTATTCCTCTGCCGGCAGGATAAGCCCGGTGATGTTCTTGTTCGCGGTCTATTCTACACGACACCCCGATTCCGCGCAATTGCGATTTTCGCCCGCAGGCGAGGGGGTGTTGTCCGCTTCGCGCTCTTTACCCTTTGCGACGACATCTACGCGCAGGCTGCAGACGATTGCGCGCGCGTCGTTGCGGGCGTCGTAGACGAGAAACTCTCCGGGCTTTGTCTTCGCGGGCACGGTCAGGACCTGGCCAAGGCCGATCGGGTTGAATGTCGGCATGTTGCCGCAGTACCAGTAGAGGTTCGTGTCGGTCGCGTTCTCCGGGAAGATCCGGTACTTCAGTGTCAGCGTTTCGCCCGGAACCATTTTCACTTCGTAGAAGCCGCGCTCCGCGTTCCAGACGAGGCCCTCGTTGAGAAGCTCGGCGGAGGTGGCGCGCACGAACGCGACGCGCTCGGCGTCAAACTCTGCCTGCCGCCGATAGTTCGATGGGACACGTGCAGCC
>JAEEGH010010144.1_pt1 | contig 21722 bp, 13 predicted proteins | sample 9134181 | NCBI WGS metagenome assembly JAEEGH01 (sample SAMN16246544, study PRJNA631951) | gut metagenome | biome: gut microbiome; feature: rumen; material: DP-attached | host: Bos | place: Iran: Karaj | collected 2018-10
TCTTTCACATTCTTGAAGCGTTCTTCAGCAGTTTTGTGGGTCTGCGTCTCGGTATAGATGCCCCTGACGAGGTATTTGTCTCCAATCGGAATACCCGTCACCTCATGGATGCCTTGGGCAATCATCAGGCTTTGGTTGTAGCCGCGCTGCCGCTCGCGTTTGGGATGCAAGGGTACGGGAATCAGATAGTCAATGCCTTGAAACAATGGTGCGTCTTTGATGGTTTCACCCAATTGTTGACCAAGAAAAACACCTGCTTCTATATTGCCTTTATATTTCAATTCGTGGATGAGGTGTTGCACCTTACCCGACTTGGCAAAGAAGAAACAAGCCGTGACAGCATGAAACTTGACCCTTCCATAAAAGGATTGTGCCAAAGGATTGTCCGGGTTAAGTTCATAGCCTGTCTTAGGCAACAGATAACGGCATTTCAGGCAAACGGTTTCCTCATCCTTGAGCAAACTCTCACCACAAGCCGCACAAACCCGTGGATAGAACAAGTTGAGGATGCTATGAAGCCAGTCGCGTAAGGTCATGGTCGGTCTTATTGTCCTATGCGGATGTATTTCTTTCGGGGCACCATGGCCTTGGGGTTGAGCGATTCTTCGTCAGAATACTTATAGTCAACAGCAAAATCGAGTGAGTCGGGGAGCAGCTCTTCGGTGCGGCCTTGCTCACGAAGCACTTCGTTATACATACGACGATTGCGCTGCAATTTCGCTTGTCGGCGCGCTGAGGCGTTGTATTTGTCGTAAAGATACTGAATGGGATTGGCTGTTATGGTAGGCTTGCCGTTACCTGCCGGCACACGACTCAGCCAAAGGTCGTCGAGGTCGTCGTTGAGGCGTTCTATTTCGTCAAGGGTCTTGATGCTTGGCATGGTGATGAGCATCTCCTTGAAAGTCTCATAGTTGGTGAAAGGCAACACGGTCACCTCGCGCAGGGTGATGGTTTCGGGCCACAAACGTACGACGAGTGTATCAGCACTGGTAAGCTTCGTGTCAATGGCGATGAGGCGACGTGAGTAGCCGACACAACTCACCCAAAGCGTGTCGACCTCTCGGGCTTGGATGTGAAAATGGCCATATTGGTTGCTGATGGTACCACAATGCGCCATTTTGCTGATGACATGCGTGTTGCGAATCGGTTTCAGGCTATCGGCCGTGACCACATAGCCATAGAAATCCACACGTTTGAGTTTGTCTTCGTCATCGCTTTGCGCAAGGGCGAAAACACAACTCAAAAGCAACAATAATATGAAAAGCAGCCGTTTCAATCCTTACGTTTTGGGTCGCTAAAATACAACAAATAATGAACGACAAAACGCGTTTTTTATTATTCTGTTCAGAAATCTGCACCTCAATCCAAATATTAAGCCTATTTTTGCGTTATATTAGATACTAGTCCAAGGTCACGCTTTGCGTCACTGCGAGGCACGAAGCAGTCCAGAAAACCAGTTTCCTAGATTGACTCCGTATCAAAATGTAACACCAATGAAAATCAACATCGTAAACACCTCAAATAATCCCTTGCCCGCCTACGAGACGAAAGCCTCGGCCGGCATGGACCTCCGCGCTTGGCTGCCCGAAGGTCCCATCACCCTTGAACCCATGCAGCGCGGCCTCGTGCCCACGGGACTCTATATGGAGATTCCCGAAGGCTATGAAGGCCAAGTGCGTCCCCGCAGCGGTCTGGCGATCAAGAGCGGCATCACCGTACTGAACTCGCCCGGCACCATCGATGCCGATTATCGTGGACAAGTCTGCGTCATCCTTATCAACCTGTCGGACAAACCCTTTGTCATCAACAGCGGCGACCGCATCGCTCAGATGGTCATCGCCAAATGCGAACAAGCCGAGATGATACAGGTGGAGACCCTCTCAGAGACCGAACGTGGCGCTGGAGGCTTTGGGCATACAGGGAAAAACTGAACACCATGAAAAAAAATCTCTCTCTTCTTCTGTTATTGCTGTTTTCCTTGAACGGCTTCGCCCAGCAGATGGATTCGGAATACGAAGGCAAACCCGACAAGAAAAAGAACGCCATCTATTTCTCGAACGGCCTGCAGAGCAAATACCGCGAGGACACCGAAGGCGCCATCCGCAACTTCGAACAAGCCTTGCGCTTCATGCCCGACGATGCCGCCTCGATGTTTGAGCTGAGCGAACAATACTCCAATGCCGGTCGCATAGAAGAAGCCTTCAATATGATCCAAAAGGCCGTCAAACTCGAACCCGAGAACAAATGGTACCAGATTCGACTCGGACTGTTTTACCGCAACCTGGACCAATACGACAAGTTCATCAATCTGTATGAAGACCTGACCAAAAAATACCCCGATGACCCCGACATGCTCAGCGAGCTTATCGATGCCTATCTGGTGACCGAAAAATATGACAAGGCCGTGGAAAAGATGGACCTGCTGGAACAGCAAATCGGGGCAAACGAGTTCATCACCGAGCAGCGCCTCAACGTATACAAACGCCAAGGCAACAACAAAAAGGTAATTTCGGAACTTGAGAAACTCATCGAGCACAACCCTGAAAACGTGCGCTATTATGGCATGTTGGCACAGGTGTATGCCGAAACCGGCAAGGACAAGGAAGCCTTGAAGACCTACGAGAGAATGAAGGAAATCAACCCCAACGACCCGTATATCCACATCTCACTCCTTGAGTTTTACGAGAAGGGAGGCGAGATGGATAAGGCCTTCAACGAACTGCTTGCCGTCATCCGAAACAAAAGCCTCGACCTCACCACCAAGGCCAACATCTACGACTATTGGATGCAGAAAAACAACCAATCGAAACAGATCAATGAGCAGGTCAAGCAATGCGGCGATGCCTTCATAGAGACCCACCCTGACAACAAGTTGGGCTATCTTGTCCTTGGCTCCTATTACATGGTGAACGAGAACGCCCAAAAGTCGAAAGAGCTGCACCAGAAAGCCTTGGCCATCGACAGCACCGACTTCCGCTCATGGCAAAACCTCATCATCAGCGAGTCGCGGCTCAACGAGAACGAGGCCGTGCGCGACCATGCCGTGGCTGCCTTGAAATACTATCCCATGCAGCCCGTGTTCTATTGGTATGCAGGCGTAGCCAACTCAGTATTGGAAAACTACGACGATGCTATCACCTATTTAGAGAAAGGCAGACGATACACCTCCGACAAATTGCAGATGGCCAACTTCGACGCTTTCTTGGGCGACATCTACCACCAACAAGGTGAAGAACAAAAAGCCTTTGATGCCTATGACCGCACCTTGCGCAACGACCCCGACAACGCCTTGGTCTTGAACAACTATGCCTATTACCTCTCGTTGAAAGGCGAGCGACTCGAGGAGGCCTTGCAGATGGCCATCCACGCCAATGAACTGGTGCCCGATAATGTCTATTACCTCGACACGTATGCCTGGGTGCTCTACAAGCTTGGTCGCTACAAGGATGCCGAGAAGCAGATGAAGAAATGCCTCAGCCTCGACAAGAACCCTTCGGGCGCCAACCTGGAACACTATGGCGACATCCTGTTCAAGCTCGGCAAGGAAAGCGAAGCCAAGGAATACTGGAACAAGGCCAAGCAAGCGGGAGGCTACTCGAAGGATTTGGAACAGAAATTGAAAAACTGATGAGACTGCGATGGGGCATAGCATGCATTTTGTTGATGGCGGCCTGCACCCGGCCTGACAACGACCTTGTAGAGACGCGCCATGGCACGTCTCAGATAAAACAGGTCCCTGAGCCTGTCGAAGGGCCGTCCCCAAAATTGCAGGCCATCGACAGCCTGATATGGCGCCAGCCCGACAGCGCATTGGCTGTGTTGATGGATTATTTGTCTGACGATGGTAGAGACGGTGTGCACACCGTCTCTACAAACGAGACATTCAATAACCATTACACCCAGTTGCTGGTTTCCGAATTGCTGTACAAAAACGATTACAAACAGACCAATCGCGAGGACCTGTTGCAGGCGGTTTCCTATTTCGACAGCCTTACCCTTGCCTTAGGCGACCGTCCCCACGCCTTTTGGCGTCATTGCGGGCTTGACCCGCAATCTCCGAAACCAAACGACGATGTTGTTTTCCTCGACGCCCGCGCCCACTACATCAACGGCGTGGGTTATTATGAAAAAGACAGCGTGGTGGAGGCCTGCAAGGAATACCTGAAGGCCTTGGAGGTGATGGAAGAACATTATAAAGAAAAGGAATTGGTTGGGAATAAGTCATTGTTTATGGCTTATACCTATACCAGATTGACAGATTTATTCTCCGACCTATATCTTCACGAACAAGCCATCTATTTTGCAAAAATATCCCTCACATATTACAAAAAACAAGATTCTCCTTCATGGTATCAAGCATGGGTTTTGAATAAGATAGGTTCTCATTATGATATGATGGATGAATTGGACAGTGCATATCAATACTATCATAAAGCATCTGTTGCGATAAATGATACAACCATTATATTATACAGGGATATAGCCACTCATCAAGTTTATTTAAAATATAGGACAAATGATCAAAAAGATATAGCCTTAAATGAATTGCACCATTTGCTTTCCGAAGCAGAAAACGAAAAGGAATATTGTTCGCGATGTGCTATTATTGGTGAAATCTACTATTATGAGAAACAATTTGATTCGGCATGGATTTACTTAAACAAGGTTTACAATCAAACACAAAATACGGAAGCAAAAAGACAGGCAGCCGAATGGTTGGTGGAAATCTGCAAAGCACAAGGAAACGACGTTGAATCGCATGAATTTGCCATCTTTTTGGTTCCCTTTGCCAATCAGGAAGAAAACAGTAGTGGCTTGAAATCGCAATTGACAAAATTGTACGATGTCTTCAAGGATAAAACACATGAAAAGCAACATCACAAAGAGACAATGAAACACACAAAACGTGTCCTTGTTATCATGGGTGGAATGCTTGCCATGATGTTGGCCGTCTTTTTCTTCTATTGCAAAAACAAGCGAGGCAAACGAAAACTGGAAGTTCAAATGGAAACCGAACGCCATGCCCATAAGATGCAGCAGGCTGCACTGTCTGGAAGGTTGAAGCGTAGCAACGCTGCATTGAAAGAAAAAGAGGAAAAACGGTATGATGATAAGGCACCAAAACAGAATCACTTTCGCCAAGCCGAGAACTATCTTGAAGAACCCATATGTCGACGCATTCTTTCCATTTGTAATGATGAAAACAATCCGATAAAATCTTCCGTATCTGTATCTTCCTATGCAAACATCACTCTTACTGATGCCCAAAAGGCCGAACTCAAGAAAGCGGCTTTGGCGCATTACGCTCCTTTGTTTGAAAAGCTAAGGTTACAACATCCCGAATTGAAAGAGAAAGATTATATGTATTGCTATTTGTGCCTCCTCGGGTTGGACAATGCACAGATTGCCGTCATGACACAGCTTTCCTATAGGACCGTGTGGGAGCGAGAAAAGCGTTTGCAGCATGTTTTCCACAAGGAAGAAAGAATAGCTATTATACTCAACGAGTTGATGACTAATTGAAAATCAAGTTATTGATTTAAAATCCAAAGAATCCAAATTTTGTTTTTCTTGACTATTGTTTTTTTCTAACCGTGATTTGCATACGAAATTCAAAATCATAATCGATATGCAAAAACACTTCAGTCTAAAACATGTAGCCTTGCTGCTCGGTATTCTTCTATCGACATTATGGCAGGGTGCCTATGCTATCAGTACAATGGATGGTGTTAGCAACATTTTTATTAAAGATAATAATGTTCAAGGCTCTCCCAAAGGCTCCACCATCCAAGCCTACATCGATGGTCACACGCTCACCGTGGTTTTCACCGAAAACATCGGGCAGGTGACCATTGAGGTAACCACAGCCACAGGTGCCACGGTTGACTATCTGTCCATGCTAACGCCCAATGGCTATCTGTATTACATCACCAACACAGGCGACTACATTGTCACCTTCACACTCCCCAACGGGGATGAATACTACGGTGAGTTTACGGTGACGGATTAGTATTCTTTATCAACTCAAAATATTACATAAAGCTTAAAAAAAAACAGATTATTACATAAAGTGCCAAAATAACAAGAATTTCAAAAACTGGGAACATTTTTCAACTGAAAAAATAGGAAAAAGTTGCGAAAAGCAAAATATCTATATATTTTTGTGGCGAGCCAAATGAAATCCACCAAAAAAACAATAGCTATGAAAAGAACAAACATTGCAACAATAACCCTTCTCTTCTTGCTGCTGGCAATGGCAAGCACGGCGAAGGCGCAAGATTATCTCCCCGTAGTCAAAGATAATGCCGAGTGGAACATCGTTTGGAAAGCAACATCGCAATGGACTTGGCTCCGCATTACTGAGAACCTCCAACTTGAAGGAGACACTGTGGTGGACGATATGCATTATAAGAAGGTGATGCGGAAAATATCATCGGAAGCCCCTTATTGGCATGGTAGCACAGAGGAATATTCGCTTTATGGCCTCATCAGGGAAGAACCCGAAGGCAAGGTGTTTTACCAACCCATCGACCAAGATACGGTTTACCTTCTCTATGACTTCGGCATGAATGTCGGCGACACTGCATCAATGCATTGGTGTCAGTTGCCAAATCCGAGCAACGAGGTCATTATACGCATCGACTCCATAAACACTCAATATATTGCAGGAATAGAAAGGAGAGTCTATTATGTAAGTTCCAAAAGTATGGTGCCAAATGCTGAATGGAGATGGCTTAACACCTGGATAGAGGGAATCGGAGCCACAGAAGGTCTGCTGTATAGTTGTCACGTCACTGCAGCGGGAGGCATTACGCTTCACGAACTCCTTTGCTACCATGAAAACGGGGATTTAATGTATATGAATCCAAACTATGACACTTGTTTTGTGGACACCAACAATACGCCAGTGGAATTTGCCCCTGTTGGAGCCGAATGGTATTACGAACGCTATTACAGGGAAGAATTTGACATTACCGGCATTACCTACGACAGATTCCGCTCGTTACGAACAATTGAGATAAACGGCTGGGAATGCAAGGAAATAGAGTTTTTCCAAAACCTTGACTGCAACGGCGAAGTCAACCCCCACACGGAATACTACTACATCACCCAGGAGGGGAAGCAGGTGTTTGAGGTGGAAAACGGAGAGCGTTATCTGCTCTATGACTTCGGAAAAAAGCCAGGAGGATGGTGGTACGCACCGAAATACGAAGATACCATCTATGTACAGGCAGTGTCTTACATGAATTTTGGGGTGATTGATGGTTTCAGAAAGGTGTTTATAACAGCACCAACTGTACATGGGAATTTATATTTTACCAATATTATTGAAGGTATCGGCATGGATTATTCTGTATTTCCATTTGAAACCCAAGGTCAGCCTTCGTGTACGAACGGCTCCATTCGCTGTTACACTGAAAATGGCATTCCATTGATCACATCAAACGTTGACTGCGACTACGAGGTGTTGACCGTCGATGATAACACCGAATCTGCATTGGCGACTGTTAAAGTAATGGTCAATGGTTTGTTGCACATCGATTTTTTGGAAACTTTGATGGGGGCAAAACAAATCAAGATTATTGATTTGATGGGAAGAGTCATATATATTAGCAAGACTATAAACAACATGTTAGACATTGACTTTTCGGGCATGCCATCGGGCGTTTATTTCGTCAGCGTCACAGACGAAAGCGGAAGACAATTCATTCAGAAGTTCGTAAAACAATAAAAAACAATAGCTATGAAAAGAACAAACATTACAACGAAAACCCTACTTTTCTTGCTGCTGGCATTGGCTGGCACGGCGAAAGCACAAAACACACATCTAAGTGTTGTCAAGGACAGCATTGAATACAACACTTTATTTGTCATTCAGGGTTACCCAATCTGGTATTATACGACTCAGACTCTAACGATGGTTGGCGACACTACACTTGACGGGGTGTCATACAAAAGGCTATATGAAAAATTTTCCAGTCTTTTCAATCTCGATTATGAATTAATCGGCTATGTTAGAGAAATACCCAACAAGGTCTATTACAGGCCAATTGATCAAACCGATGATTATTTGTTATACGATTTTGACCTTGGCGTTGGCGATTCGACCTTTATGTATTATGGTCAATACGAATGGGGAGGGGTGTATGTTCGTGTTGACTCCATTGTCAGCAAGTTTATTGGGGACACAATCCGAAACTGTTACTATGTCAGCTCAAGGGACGAAGGCTATCAGAACTGGGCGTTTTTAAACACGTGGATCGAAGGAATCGGTGCCTTACAGGGCTTTTTGAATTCTTGTCAAAGTCAACAAATTGGGGGATATTCTTGGCCCCAACTCCTTTGTTATAAAGACCATGGAGAAATTCTTTACATAAATCATAAATACTACACTTGCATAATTGACAGTTACGATTCAGTCGAAGAAAACGAGAATCCAAACCTGTTCTTTGACAACTCCCGTTCAATGCTTCGTTTTACTGGACATCTGGATCCCTGTCCATCGGTATCAATTTTCAATCTCATGGGGCAGCGGGTTTTCTTCAACGGAAACCTCTGTAATGATCACTTGGACTTGAACGACTTGAAACAAGGTCTCTATATAGCCGTTCTCCAGTCTGAAAAATCCGTAAGTTGCTTGAAATTCATCAAAAACTGATCGTATGAATAAAACCATCTTTTCTATTGCTTTGGCGATGACAATGGCGTTTCTGAATTGCCAAGCATCAGACCAAAACAACGACAGCTTTCGCATGGAAAACATTGGAGACACAACATGCCTTCATCGGATTGTTCTTGATAGCATATATTATGAATCATCGCTCGTTTACAACACACAAGGCACAAGAGTTTCGGGTCTTGCCGTTGATGCAGCAATGGAGCTGTTCGATTATGACAGTTACGTACGCTTGATCCTTGTTGACGAGGACACGGACACGGAATATTTGGTCTTTGATGCATATTATCCCAAGAACATGATCGACACAATGTTCAATATTAGACAATACGCCCATGAAACCACATCGCTTTTCAATATCGCAACGTCACATCTTAAAATTGAAGTTGGCAATGCCGTATGCGCAATCGAAAACATTTATTATTCCGATAAATATAACACGAAAACACCCGAACAGTATTATGCTGACAAATTGCTGAATAAAACCATTCAGGATTCAATTATTCTTGAATGCATCAACCATAGACTAAGACAAGAGAACAAGATCTGGGTTGCTGGAAACACTTCATTATTACAAATGACTTATGATCAAAGGAAAGCCATTCTTTCTAAGAACGAAAACAATGAGATACCGAATCTCCAAGGGTTTGAATACTATATCGGTGGAGTTTTCGACCTTCAGCCCTATGATCTCGACAACCGGGAACGCAGTTCCTATGTTGATGATTTTGATTGGCGAGACCGGCATGGTCAAAATTGGACTACAGTAGCAAAAAACCAATTCTCATGTAATAGTTGTTGGGCTTTTGCTCCGATAAGTGCCGCAGAAAACGTGATAAACCTATATTTTAACCGACACCTTGATTATAATTTGTCAGAACAACAACTGCTTTCTTGTAGTAATGCTGGCGATTGCCAAGCTAGAGGTGGTTCCATGCCAACCGCCATCAATTATCTGCTCAATAACGGGGTCGTATCTGAGAATTGTTTTCCTTATGTGAATTCAAAAGTCCCATGTAACAACATCTGTTCAAACCCAAACGAACGTGTTTCTTTTAACAATACTTCAAACATTAGTGTTGGAACGGACAATATCAAGCAGACGATTATCAATAATGGTTCGATTTGTATAAAGGTCATAAGTTTATGGCATTACATGGCCGTATGTGGGTTTAAACTTCTAAACATCGGCGATATAGTTTATGATGGGACTGATACTATTCTTTCCTATTCCCATATCACAATAGGGCCAAACAGCCCTTATATTGGTCAAAACTGTTGGCTATTTAAAAACAGTTGGGGATCAGCATGGGGTAATAATGGTTTTGGATATGTCATTACCGGAAATAACAATTTAACTCAGGCTTATAAACTGATGAATCCGATTTCCGACACACTCAGTTACCAAGATATTATTTGCGAAGACCAGGACGGAGACGGCTACTACAATTGGGGAATAGGGCCCAAGCCTGCGACTTGTCCAAACTGTCCAAACGAACCTGATTGTGACGATTCCGATCCTGCCTTGGGGCCTTATGACGCTCAATATGGTTGTACATCGTTTTGTGAAAGTGGTTATATAAATACTCCTTTATACATCAATGAATCAACAACATGGAATACGCCAAAGCAAATAAACAGGGACATAGAAATACTCAATGGTGCAACGCTTAACATATGTAACACTACAATTTGGGAACTATCGTCCGATTGTTCAATCATTATTCATCCTGGAGGAAGACTTATTCTTGATGGGGCCACCATTACTAATCCTTGTGGAATAATGTGGAAAGGCATCGAGGTCTGGGGCGACAGTCACACACATCAGCACGAAGTTAATGGTGGTTACCTACAAGGATACATCGAGCTGAAGAACGGGGCGATTATTGAGAACGCCAAATGCGCCGTGGAACTGTGGCAGCCTGGGGATTACAGCACCACTGGCGGCATCATCCATGCCACCGATGCCACCTTCCGCAACAATGCCAAGGCCGTGCGTGCTCTCAATTACACCTACAGCCCATCAGGTGGGACATTCGTCTACAACGGTCACTTGCACAAATGCACGTTTACGATAGACGAAGACTACCTAGGGACAGAACCCTTCAATAACCATGTAGAACTGGCACATATCGGTGGATTCTATATTAAGGGATGCAGTTTCTCGGCCATGAGAAGCGTCAACGGCGTTTTACCATACTGCATGGGTATTGAAGCAAATACAGCAGGCTTTTTGGTCGATTCCTACTGCGACCATCCCAACGGAAGCAACATGAGTATCTGTCCCGAGGAGAATCTGATACACTCTTCGTTTTCCAACTTCTACCAAGGCATTCATACCTCCGGCGACGGCAGCCGCGCATGTGGGTTTATTGTCAGAAATTCTGTTTTCGAGAACAACACCACAGGTCTATACGTCTTCAATACAGGCAGCGGTACAGTTGTGAACAACGACTTTACCGTGGACTGTGGCTCCGACTGCGACTTCGGCATCTATGTTGAGATGCCAGGCCTTTTCATTGAGGACAATACCTTCCACCCAAAAACGACCAATACAGGCTCGCCCTACGGTATCGTTATTGTAAACTCGAAAGGCATCACAGACGTTTACAACAACAGTTTTCTGAACCTGCGCTGCGGTAACGTGGCCATCGGTGACAATAAAGTGGTTAACAATACACCTTCATTAATTACAGAAGGACTTACCTACACTTGCAACACGAATTCAGGTAACGCTATAGACTTCTGTGTGCTAAAGGACGATAACACAGGTGGAATTGCCTCACCGCAAGGCACGTGGACAGTACCGGCCGGCAACACCTTCGCGGGAAGCCAATACCACTTCTACAACGATGGCACCCCTGTTATTGTATACTATTATGACATCAACGGAACAAACCAACAGCCTACTTTGGTCTATGGCGTAAGTGCCAGCGGTACACAAGGCACCAACAGCTGTCATTCGCATTATAATGGCGGCTCAATCACCAAGTCGGCATCCGAGAAGGAGACCTTGGCATCGGACTACCTCTCGGCTCGATCGACCTATAATAGCTTGCTCCAGCTCTATGAGAGCCGTATCGACGGTGGCAGCACAACCACCCAAGTGGCCGACATCAACAATGCCGTGCCTTCCGACATATGGAGACTCCGTTCCCAACTGCTTGGGATTTCGCCTTATGTCTCGGGTGAGGTACTCACCACGGCCGCCGACCGTTACGACGTGTTCACCGACCCAGTGCTGTTCGAGATTCTCGCCGCCAACCCTGACGAGCTTCAGCATGAATCGCTTATCAGCTATCTGGAGAACAAGGAACACCCGCTACCCACCTACATGACAGAAATGCTCAGGCAGATTGCTTTGGGTATCACCACGCGCACGGCCCTGCTCGGACAGATGGCGCAATATAGCCACGAATATCGCCTCGCGGCAGGCGACATCGTGCGCAGCTGCCTATTCGACAGTATCACCGACCTTTCCGAACTTCGCACCTGGCTCGCCAACATGGACAACCTCGCGTCTGACAGGATGATTGTGGCTTCCTACTTGCAGGAAGGCGATTCCATCCATGCCTTCGCTTTGGCCAACATGCTGCCCGAGCTCTACGGCCTGCAAGGTGACGACCTTGCCGACCATGCGGACTACATGCGGCTGATAGGCATGTACCAAACCCTCAACAGGGAGAACCGCACCGTGCTCGAACTGACCGATGCCGAAATCGCCATGGTGAACGGCATTGCCGCAACGGGGACGGGGACATCGAGGGCGATGGCAGAAGCCCTGTTGATGGAAAGGTCAGACGAAAACATATCGTCCTCCAACTGTCCCACGATGCCAGGGAACAACGGCGGAAATAAGGGCTCTGAAGGTTCAACCGATGCCTCCATGAACGAAGCCTTTGGCTTCACGGCTAGCGTGAGCCCCAATCCTGCCACCACATGGACCACGGTAGCGTACACTTTGCCTGCAAAAGCCACTTCGGCCACAATCAGTTTAACCAACGCCCTCGGTGTTACCGTTGCAACTTACGAACTGACTGGTAATGAATCGCAGAAGGTGCTTGACCTACGCGGCTTGGCAAATGGGGTTTATACCTATGCCGTTCGTTGCGGAAAGTACTCGCAAACAGGCAAGATAATTATTACAAAATGATTTTTATATTTGCAGAATAAAATGGTGTAAACGACAAACAAAAACAACTACAGATGAAAAGCTCATTATTTTGATTTTCGCTTTGGTCAGCTTTATAATGCGAGCTTCGGCCTATGATTTCCTATCTGGAAATCTACTATATAGCATCAATAATACAAACACAACAGAGGTCATACTTGTCGGACATGTAGATGGCACTGCGGCACAAGGGGAACTCGTTATTCCACAAACCGTGAACCATGAAGGGGTTGACTACACCGTTACAATCATCGGGAAAAGAGCCTTTTTCGGCTGCCAGTCCCTTACCGGCTCGCTTGTGATACCCAATTCCATTGTGGAAATCATGCCTGGAGCGTTTTACAATTGTACCGGCCTGACAGGAGACTGTCCAAGCGATAACTAACCAACATATAAACAATCACTATCATGAAAACAAAACTAATCACTTTAGCCATTTTATTGTTGTCCTCATTTGCCATGAAAGCCCAACAAGGTGATATTATTATTGTTGATTTTGAACCAGATTCATGTATCACCGACCAATACACTAGACTTTGGGTTGATTTTGACGATGATGGCAATGGAGATATTTGTCTAAAAATGGACTATACAAGTACGGGGTATTGGCCAGAAATTGTTGCATCAAATGACTGGGAGATAACTTGGTTGGATAATGACGGCACCGACACTATTCCTAACATTGTCCATTGGGGGCATACTTATCTTTGGTTAGATGATGAAGGCCAAAGTCGATTTGCAGCCCGAAAACAAATCGAAAATGACAATTACATATTTGCTTGGTTTGAGGCATACAATTATGTAATATTTAATCCGTTTGTTTGTCACGTTTGCTTCGACAAATACGCCTATTGCACCGTCCACAACTATCCTTTGGTTTGGGGCCAAACTGAATTGGTTGGCATAGAAGAAGCCACGTCCAATGCCTTCGCCGCCCTCCACCCCAACCCTACCACAGGCTTCGTCTCCATCACAGGCGAGAACCTGCGGCAGGCCGAGGTACTTAACATGCTCGGGCAAAAGGTGCTCAGCATACAAGGCGAGGTCAACGAGCTCCGCATAGACTTGGCCGCGCTGCCTGCAGGGATTTATTTCGTCAATGTCACTGATGAGGAAGGACGTAAGTGCGTGCGGAAGGTAGTGAAAGAATAACCTTCTATGAAATAAAGCATCGAAAGCCTCAACCCTTTTTGGTTGAGGCTTTCCTTGTATCTATGGCATACTCAAGGATTTTTCTTATTTTTGCAGCGAAATAGAAGTTTTTTTGGAACGGTATTTGAAAAACCTTTCTTTGTGAAAACGCTGACAAAAATAGCACTCCTAGTGCTGGTCCTCATGGCCTCATCTTGTGCCTCGCGCAAGAAAACCGTCGTGCCCACCCAACCTCAAGCTTTCGAATGGATGACCTCCAACCTTGACATTCAAGCCGAAGGCGATGGCGTGGCCTTTGACGACCTCTCAGGGCAACTGCGGATACGCAAGGACAGCCTCGTGTGGCTCAGCGTAACCGCCACCATGGGCGTGGAAGTGATGCGCGCCAAGTTCAGCAACGACTCCGTCTGGATTGTCAACCGACTGGAAAAGACCTATTTGACTGAACCTTTAGACACCGTTTCCGCCCAACTCGGCATGCCGCTCAGTCTGCCTTTGGTGCAAACTTTGCTCTTGGACAATAACGAAGGTCTCCCGCCCGTTGAGAATCAGACGGTGCTACTCAAGACCTTCGTCATGGGCAACCTCGCCGCAAAAGTGAGATATAAAAACATCAAACTGGAAGAAAAGACGAACTTCCCGCTGAAGATCAGCGATAAGATGGAACGATTCCGAATCAAACTAAGACAATGAACGATAGAATAATTATAGAACAACACCATACAAACCCTCATCGCGGGCATGACCCGCGATCTCCTAAGCAAAAGGGGTTCGCCTTCAAGCTTAGGAGATGGCGGATGTGCCTCCGCCATGAGGGCATGGGGTGGTGTTTGTCATTCATTTTTCTGTTTTTCTTAGCTTTGACTTCATCTTCCGCCTACGCCCAAAAAACGAAAGGTAAGTCCAAAAAGCAACTGCAAAGCGAAATCACCACCTTGCAGAAGGAGATCTCGAACGCCAACCAATTGCTGAAAAAGACCACCAAGGACAAGGAAATGACCCTCAACGAAGTGTCGATCCTCGAAAACAAAATCAAGCAACGCGAACAACTCATCAAGGCCTGCAACGAACAAATTGCCATCCTCGATGAGGAAATCAATATAGGCCAAAACAACATCAAGAGCCTCAACTCCGACCTCAGCAAGCTGCAAAAGGAATACGCCAAGATGATCGTCTTTGCCAACAAAAACCGTAATCATTACGACCGTTTGGGCTTCATCTTCGCCTCGGAGGATTTCAACCAAGCCTTCAGCCGACTGCGCTACATCCGCCAGTTCACCGATGCCCGCAAGGTGAAGATGGACCAAATCGCCGCCACCGAAAAACAAATCAGTAGCGCCTTGGAGGCCAGCCAACAAGCGCGCGAAGAACAGACTGCCCTGCTAAAAGAAGAGAAAGCCCAACAAGGAGCTTTGAAGAAAGAGAAGGAGGAACTCAACGCCCAAGTGGCCAAACTCAAAAAGAAGGAAGGCAACCTCCAACAAGACATCAAGAACAAGCAGCAGCAAACACAAAAGCTCCAAAAAGCCATCGACGACATCATCGCCGAAGAAATCAGGAAGGCCAATGCGGAAGCCGAGCGCAAACGCAAGGCAGAAGCCAAGAAAAACGCCAACAAAGGCAAGTCAACCGCCACCACCACGACCAAAACCAAGGAGAAAGGCATGGCATTGACGCCTTCCGAAAAGACCCTGTCAACCAACTTCGTCAACAACAAGGGCAAGCTGCCTTGGCCTGTGGAACGTGGCACCATCGCCTCAACATACGGCAAACACGCCTCCTCGGTGTCGAGCAAGGTCACGGTGACCAACAACGGCATCGACATCGCCACCACCGAAGGCGCCAAAGCCCGCGCCGTCTTCGATGGCGAGGTGACCAGCGTCACCAAACTGACGGGGGCCAACACGGTGGTCATCATCCGTCACGGCGAGTACTTCACGGTGTATTCCAACCTCGAAAACGTCACGGTGAAACGCGGCGACAAGGTGAAGACCAAACAAAACATCGGCACCGTCCACACGAACAAGACCGAGGGCAAGACCGAATTGCATTTTGAATTGTTGAAAGAACAAACACGTCAGAATCCAGCTAATTGGCTATCCCAATGATATTATTATGTCACAAAACCTGCAAAACATAGAAAACCTTAAGCGCAGCCATGGAAAGCAGCCAACCGGCCTGCTTTCCAGCGGCAACCCAGTTGGGTGCCGCTCAATTATAAGTGTTTTTGCGGGTTTTGATAGTTTTGTGAGAAAAAGCATGAACAAGAAGATATTTGTTTTACTAATAATAAGTTTAGTATTATTGGCTTCTTCCTGTAAGACCAAGGAAGTGCCTGGCCGTCGCCGCGCACCGCGCCACTGCAACACCTGCACCAAGTGGAGCTATGCGCCACAAGAAACCTTGGAATACGAACTCTTGCACAACGATGAAGGCTGAAGAACTTGCCCTGTTGAAACGCTATTTCCCCGAAACAGCGGTAGCCATGGTCGGCGCCATGTACGAGCAAAGACGTTTCAAACTGCATTTCAAGCGACCGCGCAGCTCCAAGTTGGGCGACTTCCGTCCACCCCGAACCAAAAACGGCATCTGTTCCATCACCCTCAACCTCGACTTGAATCCCTACCAGATGCTCATCACATACGTGCATGAGGTGGCGCACTACGACGTATACCAACAATATGGCTCACGGCGTGTACAACCTCATGGCCAAGAATGGCAAACGACTTTTTCAACCTTGCTGCAACCTTTTCTGACGGAAACCATCTTCCCAAATGACGTACTCAACGCCTTGCACAAACACCTCAACCACATCAAGGCCAGCAGCACCGCCGACCTGAACTTACAAAGGGTTTTGCACAAATACGACAAACAGCCCGACAACACAACCACCGTGGAAAGCCTTCCCCATGGCGCCCGTTTCGTCCTGAAAAACGGTCTTGTCTTCCAAAAAGGTGAGAAGCAACGCACCCGCTACAAATGCTATTGCGAAAGCAATGGACGCTGGTATTTCGTTTCGGCATTGGCAGAATGCCTTGATGCCGACGACAACCAGCCTTCCGAAGGAAAATAAAACAAGGCTGAAAAATATTTTTATTTTTTTAAAAAAATGTCGTAATATTGCAGTCCTTTAAAGACCTTTTGCTATGCGAAAAATAATTACTCGCTTTTGTAATTTCATCTTCGGAAAACATAAAAGCAATACACTGCCACGATATTGGATTTTGGCTGTAGATATGATTATTGTCATTTTGGCCTACGTGTTGGCCATCATGATGCTTTATTTCAAGGATATTGCAGCCTCCGTCTTCGATTGGAGCCGCATCTGGCTCGTGCCTGCGGTCTACCTCTTGGCTTTCCTCATCAGTAGGGTTTACGACGGCATGCTCCGTTACTCCGGATTTAACGACGTCCGAAAGATTTTCTACGCTTGCACAAGTGCGTTATCCTTCCTCATCATCAGCAAATTGGTCATCCATCAGATTTCTCCGAACTTGGCGACCGATATCTACCCGCGTTATGTGACCATCATCTACCACTATCTGATTACCATGGTGGCGATGAGCCTCATGCGTTTCGTCATCCGACGTCTGTATAACGAGGTGTACAAGAACACAGCCGACAAGATGAATACCCTCATCTATGGCGCGGGCGACGGTGGTACCATGCTGTTTCGCACGCTGAGTCAAGACACCAACTCGAAATTCAAGATCAAGGCCTTCGTCGACGACGACCCGAAACGTGTAGGCACCCAAATCAATACTATCAAGATTTATTCTCCCAAGGTGGCCATGACCCCTGAGTTCATCGAAAAGTACGACATCGATGTGATGATCGTGGCCATCCCTAGCCTAACGCAAGAACGCAACAAGGAAATCATCGAGCAAGGTCTGGCACTCAACCTCATCGTGAAATCCATCCCGGCTTTCGACAAATGGGTGGACGGCAAAATCTCGACCAACCAAATCGAAGATATTAGAATCGAAGACCTGTTGGGCCGCAAGCCCATCATTTTGGGTAAGAGCAACGTCATACGCGAAATTAACGACAAAGTGGTGCTTGTCACCGGCGCTGCAGGCTCCATCGGTAGCGAGATTTGCCGACAGGTGATGCACTACAACCCCTCGAAGCTCATCATGCTCGACCAGGCGGAGTCGCCGATGTACGACTTCCAGTTCGAGATGAACAACACGCCCGAATTCAAGGAGATGAAAAGCCGCATGGCATTCGTCATCACCAATGTGAAAGACCCCATCCGCATGAGGGAGGTGTTTGAGACTTACCATCCCCAGGTGGTGTTTCATGCCGCAGCCTACAAGCACGTGCCTTTCATGGAAGAGAATGCCTACGAAGCCGTGTTCGTCAATGTGTTTGGTACCAAGCTCGTCGCCGACTTGTCCATTGAATATGGCGTGGAGAAGTTCGTCATGATTTCGACCGACAAGGCCGTCAACCCGACCAATGTGATGGGAGCTACCAAGCGTATTGCCGAGATTTACACGCAGAGCCGCCAAGGCAACACCAAGTTCATCACTACGCGTTTCGGCAATGTGTTAGGCTCCAACGGATCGGTAGTGCCGCTGTTCCGCAAACAGATCGAGCAGGGCGGACCCATCACCGTCACCGACCGCCGCATCACACGTTTCTTCATGACCATCCCCGAAGCTTGCAGCCTTGTGCTTGAAGCCGGCTCCATTGGCGAGGGTGGCGACATCTTCGTCTTCGACATGGGCGAGAAGGTCAAAATTTGGGACCTGGCCGAGAAGATGCGCAAGTTGGCCCACCGCCCCGAAGTGGAGATCATCGAGACGGGCTTGCGTCCCGGCGAGAAACTCTACGAAGAGGTGTTGGCCAACGAAGAGAACACCATCAAGACCGACAACGAGAAGATCATGCACGCCATCGTGAGGAAATACGCGGCCGCCGATGTCGACGCCATGTTCATCAAACTGCACGAAGCCTTGGAGACCTGCGACCCAATGAAGATCGTGGCCCAGATGAAAGCCATCGTGCCCGAATTCAAGAGCAACAACAGCATTTTCAGCCAGCTGGACAAATAAGCCGAGATGTACACCATACACACCGACCCGCTGCACCGCATTGCCTACGCCACCGATGCGTCGGCCTACCGTGAGGTGCCGCAAGGCGTGACTTTCCCTGAAAACGAACAGGACGTCGTCTATCTCATAGAAGAAGCCAAAAAGCGACATACCCACCTCATTCCGAGAGCAGGCGGCACTTCCATCGCCGGACAAGTGGTGGGTAGCGGCATCGTGGTCGACATCAGCAAACATTTCAAGAAGATACTTGAAATCAACAAGGAAGAACGTTGGGCGAGGGTGCAACCAGGCGTGGTTTTAGACGAACTCAACCTCGCTTTAGAACCTTACGGACTCTTTTTCAGCCCCGAGACCTCCACCAGCAACCGCTGCTGCATCGGCGGCATGTTTGGCAACAACTCCTGCGGATCGCATTCCCTCATCTATGGCAGCACCCGACATCATGTGCTAGAAGCCCGAGGTGTGCTCTGCGATGGCAGCGTGGAAGTGTTCAAGACCTATACCATCCGTGAATTGGAAGAAAGGTTTGGAAACCATTTCTGGGAAAGCCAATCCAATCTACTGATACAAAGCATATACGCTCAACTCATCCGTTGGGCCTTGGACGAAAAGACCGTCCATTCCATCGAAGAAAATTATCCCGACAAGACCCTGCGCCGACGCTCCTGTGGCTATGCCATCGACGAGGTGATCGAAGACCTGCACGATGACTCCAAGCCTCTTGAATACCGCACAGTGAACCTTTGTAAGGTGTTAGCCGGCAGCGAAGGTACCTTGGCTTTCATCACCGAAATCAAAGTCGACCTCGACCCCTTGCCGCCCAAGGAGAAGATGGTGGTATGCGCCCATTGCGACACGTTGCAAAAGAGTTTCTTGGGCAATCTCGTCGCCTTGCAATTCCATCCCTCGGCCGTCGAGTTGATGGACCGCAACATCTTGGAACTCAGCAAACAGAATGTCGAACAACAGAAAAACCGCTTCTTTGTGCAAGGCGACCCCGCTGCCATCCTCATCATCGAGTTGCGCGGTGAGACAAGGGCCAAAATTGATGCCGTGGCCGACCAGATGGAGCGAGCCCTAATGCAGAATGACGAACAGCTGGTCTATGCCTGCTCTCGCGTTTATGGCTCAGAAATCAGCAAGGTGTGGAGTCTGCGTAAGGCAGGTTTGGGTCTGCTCACCAGCATGAAAGGCGATGCCAAACCCATCGGCGTCATTGAGGACACGGCTGTAGCGCCCGAAAAACTGCCCGCCTACATGGCCGACTTTGGCCAAATGTTGGAAAAGCTGGGCTTGAGCTGTGTCTATCATGCCCACATCAGCACAGGCGAGTTGCACTTGCGACCCATCATCAATATCAAAGAAGCCGAAGGACTAAGAAAATTCCGCGAAGTAGCGTACGAAACCGCCCTTTTGGTCAAGAAATACAAAGGCTCGCTCAGCGGAGAGCATGGCGACGGCCGACTCCGTGGCGAGTTCATACAATTGCTCTATGGCGACAAGGTCTATGCCTTGATGCAAGACCTCAAAAAATGCTGGGATCCCGATCAAGTCTTCAACCTGCACAAAATCGTCGACACCCTACCAATGGACAGCATGCTGCGCTTTGAGGTGGGGCAGCGGTATGCCATAGAGAAGGTGTTAGGCCTAGGTAAGACTTACTACAACTGGAAAGCCGCTTTCGACGAGTGCAAGGTGGAAGGTGCCACGGGAGCAAAGACACAACTCCATGCCCTGATGTGCAGCATTGAGCAATGTAATGGTGCCGGCGACTGCCGCAAGTCGAACCTGATTGGCGGCACGCTCTGTCCCGCTTTCAAGGTGAGTGGCGACGAGACCAAGGCCACCCGCGCCCGTGCCAACGTGCTTCGCGAAATTCTCACAAGAGGGTGGGAGAGCGAGGCCTTCACACAAGCGCTCAACAAAGACAAAAGCATCCTGAAATCGGAGGAATTGGCCGAAGTGTTGGACAGCTGTTTGGCTTGCAAAGGCTGCCGCAGCGAGTGTCCTTCCAACGTCGACATGACACGCCTGCGCTCCGAAATCCTTCAACACAAATACGACGTCGGCTGCATGCCTTTGCGCTCCTTTGCCGTATCTTGGATGGCCACGGTGGAGCAGTTGGGGCACATTGTTTGGCCGATCTACAACTTCTTTGCCTCATGGAACTTCTCGTCCAACATCATCAAACGCATCATCAAGTTCTCGACCGAGCGCGATATCCCCACCTTGAGCCGCATGACGATGCGCAAAGCGGTTAAAAAGGAATGTCGCCGACATCAGGGACAGGCCACCAAAGGCAAAGTCTACCTTTTCGCCGACGAGTTCACCAACTTCCAGGAAGCCGAACTAGGCCTGACATTTGCCAAACTCCTCATACGTCTAGGCTATGAGGTAGAGATCCCGAAACACGTCGAGAGCGGCCGTGCCGCCATCTCGAAAGGCAACCTCAAGTTGGCGAAAAAGTTCGCTTTAAGGAATGTCAACCTGCTGAAGGACAAGATTTCAGAACAAACACCCTTGGTCGGCATAGAACCTTCGTGCATCCTCAGCTTCCGCGACGAATATCCCGACTTGGTGCCAACCGAGCTGCGTCCACAAGCCCAACAACTAGGACGCAACGCCTTGCTTTTTGATGAGTTCATCATGCATGAAGTGACTG
>JAEEGH010010151.1_pt1 | contig 21705 bp, 20 predicted proteins | sample 9134181 | NCBI WGS metagenome assembly JAEEGH01 (sample SAMN16246544, study PRJNA631951) | gut metagenome | biome: gut microbiome; feature: rumen; material: DP-attached | host: Bos | place: Iran: Karaj | collected 2018-10
TTGCGTGTGACCGCCGATCCAGCTCTCACCTCGAACTCCACGATGTCGGCATCGATGCCGCTGAGGCTCTTTAGTGTGGAGACCTTGGCGCCGAGGGTGTATTTCACCATGTAGCTGGCCGCGATGAGTTTCTTGTTGATGATGGAGTCGATGCCGATGTTCTGCGAGATGTCGATATAGTCGATGTTCTCGACGAGAGCGATGGTCTTTTTCACGCCGAACGACTTGGCCTGGAGGCAGGTCAGTATGTTGGTCTCGGTGTTGTCGCTGACGGCGATGAAGGCATCCATATCCTTGATGCCTTCGTCCTCAAGTAAGTCGAGGTTGCGGGCGTCGGCATTGACCACCAAGGCTTCTGAGAGGTAATTGGTCAGGTCCATGCAACGCTCTTTGTTGATTTCCAAAATCTTGATGTTCAAGTCTTTCTCAAGACGTTTGGCAGTGATGCGTCCAACACGTCCGCCGCCCACAATCATCACATTGTGGACATTGATCTGTTTCTTGCCGCTCAGTTTGATGATGTCCTTGATGGCGTGAGGCTTGGTGACCACATACACCATGTCGGCCACGTGGAAGACCTCGTCTCCTTGTGGGATAAAAGTGTTTTGGCGACGGTGGATGGCTGCGATGCGGAACTCAATATGCTCATATTGGTTGATAACCTCATCGACAGTCTTGCCGAGGATTTCGGCCTCAGGTTCAAGCTTTACCATGAAGAGCTGCAAGTTGCCGCCTGCAAAATCATAAGTTTCTGATGAGGCATTCTTCTTCAGAAGGGAGATAATCTCTTGAGCAGCAATGTCTTCTGGTGAAAGCAGACCGTCGATGCCTAGGTCCTGGTACATGCGCCATACCTCGGGGCTGAGGTTCTCCATCGTGTTGACACGCGCGATGACTTTTTTAGCTCCTAGTTTCTTGGCGATGATGCCTGTCAGCAGGTTGATGTGCTCGTCGTGGAGTACGGCAATCAAGAGGTCGGCCTTTTTTACGTTGGCGCGTTGCAAAACCGCAGTCGAAGTGGAGTCACCTGTGATGGTCATCAGGTCGCTGTGCGACTCCATCATTTTCAGCAGTTCCTCGTGCGGATCCACGATGGTGATGTTATGGTTGCTGCGCACCAAGGCCTCAGCCAGGTGCATGCCTACTTCTCCGTCTCCAGCAATAACTATATTCATGGTTTACAATATTTCAAAATTGCAAATGTATAGATTTTTTCGAAATCCCTACCAAATATCCGACCAAGTAACCGAAATTACATGGTTGGTGGATTTTTCATTTTCCTTGAAGACATTGGCCAAGCCAAAGGTGTAGCGCACTTCGATGAACCAGTAACTCAGCGCTGCCGTGAGGCCATAGTCAAGGCGGTTGAAGCTACCCAATTCCCAAGGGGTGATGTATTGCTGTTTCTTTCGGCCTTTCACTTCCTTCACTTCCTTGCCACCTATACATAAGCCAATTTGGGGCCCGATACGCAACCGAGGAATCATCGATTCGTCTTCGTCATCTTCATTCCACTTGCGAAGATAGATGTTGAGCAACAGCGGAACATTGATATAGTGTGATTTCTCCAAGTAGCGGATGCTGTTGTTACTTTCATCCAAACCTTTCTTTGAACTTGTGCCTTGTCGAGAATAAATCACGTCTATCTCTCCGCCGATGATGGATCGCTCAGGGATGAGCGCAATGCGTACTCCTCCAGTAAAATCGGTGCGGAAGGTAGTGCTATCGTTACCGCTGATCTTCATGGTGGAGAAGGTCGGGCCAAGCATTAAGCCGCCACCGAGGTGTTGGGCAAAGGATGATGCTACAAAAGACAAGAATAGCAGAATGAGGTATATGTTTTTACATTTCATTGTAATTCAAATAATTAAATGTATATTGTGAGATTTATCGGTAACAAATGAAGTCATGAAACTATATGTGTGACAGCCTTACATTTTATTCTACCAGCAAAACCAAGCCTTTAAGATAGGCCCCTTCGGGGTGGAAGATGTTGATGGGATGGTCGGCGGGTTGTGAAAGTTGGTCGAGGATACGCACGTTGCGTTTGGCCTCGATGGCCGCAGCGGTGACGATACCTTGGAAGGTGGCTTTGTCGACAGCCTGTGAGCAGCTGAAGGTAAACAGCAGTCCGCCCTTGGCGATGCGTTTGATGGCTTCGGCGTTGATGAACTTATAGCCGCCCAAACCACGGTGACGGTCATGGTGTCGCTTGGCAAACGCGGGTGGGTCGAGGATGATGAGGTCGAAGGCACCCTCACGCATGTCTGTCACATAATCCTTCATGTCGGCCACATAACAAGGATTCTCTTCCTTTGAATAGCCGTTCAGTTCGAGGTTGGCCTCAGCAGTGGCGATGGCTTTCTTGGAGGCGTCGACGGTGACGGCTCGTCTGGCACCGCCTTTCAGTGCAGTGACGGAGAAACCACCTGTGTAGCCGAAAGCGTTAAGTACGGTTTTGCCTTGTGAAAAGTGGCGTACCAGTTCGCGGTTCTCGCGTTGGTCAAGGAAAAAGCCCGTCTTTTGACCTTCTTCCCAGTTGGGAAGGAATTGGCTGTCGTTTTCCAAAATTACTTCATCCAATCTGTTGCCAAAGAGGTAGCCATCTTCTATCGCGGCATCTTCCTTGCCCATGCGTTGCATGGCATCAGCACTTTTGTTGAAAATAGCTTGTAGGCCAAGGTCGGGCATCAGTTTGAGGGCGCGAACGATTTCTTTCAGGTGAAGGGCCATGCCTTCGGTCTGCGCCTGCACCACAGCGGTGTGGCCGTAAATGTCGATGATGAGGCCAGCCAAGCCGTCGCCTTCGGAGTGTACGAGGCGGAAACAGTTGGTGTGTGGATTGTTGGTAAGACCTATGATGCGGCGCGCCTCGTAGGCTTGTTTGAGTCGGTCGAGGAAAAACCATTCATCAATGTGGCGGTTGTCGAAGCTGAGTATCTTCACGGCAATGCTGTCCGACTCGCAGAAGCCGGTGCCAAGGATGTTTCCATCGTAGTCAGTGACCGTAACGGTGTCGCCAGCCTGTAAGCCTTTTGCAGCATCATGGATGGCACCCGAAAACACCCAAGGATGGAAACGGTGCAAGGCTTCTTCCTTGCCTGGATTGAGTCGTATGACGGGATAAAAGGGATTTTGTGACATAGAATATTCGTATTTTGGCGCAAAGGTAAGGAATTATCATTGGACATTTTGAAAACAACTCAAAGAATTCTTTATTTTTGCAGCCAACTAACTATATAAAACAAAAATTCAACAATAAACTACATTCAATGAAACGATTTACCTTATTTATCACCCTCATCCTCACGCTCTCAGTCGGCATTGTAAGAGCCGGTGAAGGCATGTGGATTCCCATGTTGCTGCAGTACAACGAGAAAGAAATGCAGGAGTTGGGCATGAAAATCACCGCTGAAGACATCTACAGCATCAACCACAGCAGCTTGAAAGACGCCATCGTTCTCTTTGGTGGCGGTTGCACGGGCGAAATCGTCAGCGACTACGGCCTGCTGCTTACCAATCACCATTGCGGCTACGACTACATCCAAAAGCATAGCTCGGTGGAACACGACTACCTTACCAACGGCTTTTGGGCCATGAATAGGGGAGAGGAGCTGCCCTGTCCTGGCCTCAGTGTCATCTTCCTCCGCGAAATGCGCGACGTGACCAAACAAGTGCTTGAAGGTGTCAGCGTTGATATGCCTGAAGACGAGCGCCAAGCGCTTGTTGACAAAAACATAAAAAGTATCATCGCTTCGGTGGAAAAAGAGACCAAGTACAAAGTCAGCATCAAGCCCTTCTTCTTGGGCAATGAGTACTATCTATTGCTCAACGAGGTTTACACCGATGTGCGTCTCGTGGGCTGTCCGCCGAGCAACATCGGTAAGTTTGGCGGCGACACCGACAACTGGGTCTGGCCACGCCATACGGGTGACTTCAGCATCTTCCGCGTCTATGCCGACAAGGACGGACATCCAGCTGTGTACGACAAGGACAATGTGCCTTACAAGCCTGCCAAGCATTTGGACATCTCATTGAAGGGCGCCGAGGAAGGCGACTTCGCCTTTGTGTTCGGCTATCCTGCCCGCACCAATGAATACCTGCCCGCAGTGGCCGTCGACCAAGAAGCCAACCTCATCGATCCCATCATGGTCGACCTGCGCGGCAAGGTGCTCGACATCTACAACAAATACCAGGAACAAGACCCCAAGGTGCGCATCCAGTATGCCTCCAAGCATGCCGGACTCGGCAACGGTTGGAAGAAATGGATGGGCGTGACCGAGGGCATCAACCATTTTCACGGCGTTCAAAAGAAACATGACTATGAGAGCCGTTTCTACGACTGGGTGATGCAATCACGTAGCCGCTATATGTACGCCAACCTGCTGAAGGACTTCAAACAAAGCTATAAGGAACTGGAGCCTTATCAGCTGGCTTACACCTACATGACAGAGGCGGGGTTGCGCATCGAATTGGTCAGCTTTGCAGGACGTTTTGCCAGACTCTCCGAAGTGACCAAAGACACGCCTCAAGACAAAATCGACCAGATGGTGGCCAACCTGAAGGCCTCTTCTGCGAGTTTCTTCAAAGACTATTATGAGCCCATCGACCGTGAAGTGGCTGTTATGGCTCTTAGCGAATACCTGAAAGCTCAGCCCGCCGATTTCCGCCCCGCTTTCCTCAACGACATCAAGGACATGGATGAATATGTTGACAAGCTCTTTGCTAAATCCATGTTCACCGATGAGGCAAAAGTGAATGAACTGTTGGACAACTTCAAACCCAACAAGGCCAAGAAACTCGCCAATGACCCCGCTTTGGTGATTTACCAAAGTCTCATTAGCTTCTATCGTAACGAAGTCTATGATCATATTTCGAGCCTCAACGCCAACATCGACCGTTTGCGTCGCATCTATATGAAAGGTCAGATGGAGATGGAACCAGAGAAACGTTTCTCGCCTGATGCCAACTTCACGTTGCGTGTCACTTACGGCAAGGTGGAAGGTTTCAAGCCCAAAGATGGCATGACCTTCAGGCATTTCACTACACTAGAGGGCATCATGCAGAAGGAAAACCCCGATATCTACGACTATGTAGTGGAGCCGCGCTTGAAGCAACTTTATAATAATAAGGACTATGGTCGCTATGCCGACAAGGACGGCACCATGCACGTGGCCTTCACCGCGAGTGTGCACACCACCGGAGGCAACTCGGGCAGCCCGATCTTGAATGCCGAAGGTCAACTCCTCGGCCTCAACTTCGACCGCTGTTGGGAAGGTACGATGAGCGACCTCATTTACGACCCGGATATTTGCCGTAATATCAGCGTTGACATTCGTTATGTGCTCTTCATCATCGACAAGTTCGCTGGAGCAGGGCATCTGATAGATGAGATGACAATAGTAGAATGAAAAAAGGCGGCTTAGCCGCCTTTTTTCATTTGCCTTCTACCACAATCCGTTTTGTCAAAACGCCATTCTTTGTTTGGATTCTGACGATATAAACCCCAACATCAAGAGGGTTGAAATCATATTCAATACCATTGCCACTTGCTGGGACTTCAAACAACTTTTCACCCAACATGTTATAGACGCTGATACCTTCCATGTTTTCAGCCTCTATTGTAATTGTTCCGTTGGTCGGATTGGGATATACGGTTGCCATCGTTTCGTCAAGTTCTGGTACATTATTACAATCGTCGATGATTGTGGAGAAATAGCCATGCCACTCCGAGTTTTGGTATGCAGGAATGCAGTGGCAAGGAACGGTGAGCGTTGTGCAGCTGAATCCTGCAAACACATCTTCAAATGTGAATACCGGTGGTTCTGTAGCCAAAGTAATGACTTCAGTAAACCCGCTGCAATTATAGAAGGCCTCCCCGCCAATGCTGACCAATGCACTGCCTAAGGTCAATGTACCAGTAAATCCACTGCAATTGCGGAATGCATTAGGTTTGATACACGTCACGGAATTAGGTATGGTCAGAGAATCTGTAAAACCTGAACAGCCCCAAAAATCAGAAGTGCCGATGAAAGTTACCGCATCGCTGAGACTTAAACTGGAAAAGCCGGTGCATTTATAAAAAGTCGCACTTTCGATGCGTTCCAACCCGTTGCCGATAGTCAGTGCGCCGGTAAAACCAGTGCAGCCATAAAATGCCGCAGTTTCCATGACTCTCACTGAATTGGGGATAGTCAGAGAGCCGGTAAAACCCTTGCAGCCATAAAATGCCGCAGACCCAATGGTATCCAAGGCATCGCCCAGGTCTAATTCTGTTAATCCACTGCAACCCAAGAATGCGTTTTCACCAAGACAGGTAACGGTATTGGGAATGGTCAAGAGACCTGTTAGGTTTCCGCATGATATGAATGCGTTTTTCCCAATCCTGGTCACAGCATAGTTGTTTCCATTGTAACTGATGGTTGACGGAATGCTTAACTCACCAGTCGCTGCAGGGCCATCAATATGACTCATAAGCGTTGCAGAAACGCCGTCATCATTGATTTGATAATAAAAATCCCCTACAGGGAAGATGTCTTGTGCATTCAGATGCGTAAGCCCAATAACTCCCAGAAAAAGAATGGATAAGACAACGTATGCTGCTTTTTTGCATAATGATGAATTGCTTTTCATAATTAAGGTATTAGTCAGGACTGCTAGTTGGGTTTATTGTGGAAAAACGTCTGTTCGGATAGGGTTCATTACTTCCCAAAGATCTTGCCCAAGCCGCCGAGAATGCTGCCTAGGCCACCTGTGCTTTGTGAGCCGCCGCCAAGAAGAGCACCGAGCAGACCACCCAACCCCGCTGCGCCGGAGTTGCCGTTCTGCTTGCCAAGGAGAGCAAGCAGGCTGGGAGCGATCGAGGAAAGGATGTTGCCTACTGCATTGGAGGCCACGCCCGTCTGCTTGGAGATGCCACTCACTACGGATGACAAGTCGCCACCAAAAATATGACCTAAAATCTTTGAGCCATCGACAAGGTCGGCACCCTTTAGGTTATTGATGATATTGCCAGCATTACTAGCATGGTCGCCAAGGGCCTTGGCCAAGGCTTCGGCACCGCCAGGTGTGGAGGCGTTCTTTTGCATGGCACCCAAGAGCGAAGGCATTGCGTTTGTGATGACCGAAGACACTTGCTTCGAGTCGATTTTCAAGTTGTTGGAGATGGCACTGATGGCATCATTGCCTGTCAAAGCGCCTAAGATGTTTGATAATTCCATGATTGTAATAGTTAATAGTTTAAATTGCTTCGTCGAGTTCTCCCAAAAGGAAATCTTCAAAGATGCAAATGTAGAAAAAAACGATTGATTTGAAACAAAAAACAACAATATGGTAAAAAAAAACCGAAAAAAAGGTAAATCAAAAGTGAATAATATGATGTATTTTTGCCAATTCAAATTATAACTTAATTCACTATGAAAAAATTTGCCATTATCATGGTGCTGACCGCTCTATTTAGTTGTGGCACAGCACAAAACAAAGAAAACAAGCAAGAAAACAACGGTGCAACAGAAACGACGACCGTGACAGAACAAACCCAAAATAACAACACTATGAAAGCATTAGTGACCTACTTTTCGGCTTCGGGTGTCACCCGTAATGCCGCAAAACAAGTGGCCGACATCATCGGTGCCGACCTCTTTGAAATCATCCCCGAACAGCTCTACACTGACGCCGACCTCGATTGGCGCGACAAACAATCACGCTCGACCATCGAAATGAACGACAAGAACTCGCGTCCAGCCATTAAAGACGGTGGCAAGGTAAAGAACCTCGACCAGTATGATGTGGTCTATGTGGGCTTCCCCATCTGGTGGTACACCGCCCCGACCATCATCAACACCTTCATCGAGGCTAACGACTTCACGGGCAAGACCATCGTGCCCTTCGCCACCTCGGGAGGCAGCAACATCAAGAAAGCTTGTGAAGACCTGCAAGCCACTTATCCTGACTACAAATTCGGCGAAGGCAAATTGCTGAATAGCATCAACAAGGCCGACATCGAGAGATGGGCTGCAGCGGTGAAATGATTTGATTTTTTGTGAATCCTTGTAGGGCTGTCACATTGTGGTAGCCGCCGTTCGTGCATTCGGTTCGAATGCAAGCCGGCGGCTGCCGTGATACGACAGTCCTACATGTTTTTATTCCGACAATTCCAAGGCAAACCACAAGGTATCCACCGTTCTTCCACCCACGATGCCGTAGCCGCCGTTTACGTTGGTATGCGTCTGAATGGGTTCGGCAAAAAACTGGTCTATCTCGCTGCCTTGCTCGCAGGTGTTCAGATAGTAGTAGTATTCCTTGCTGAGATGCTGCAAACTGACGGAAATTTGGAAGAAATCCTCTTTGAAGTCTTCCCACAAGGTGAAATAAAGATAGAGCGGCAACTTGATTTGGTATGACCTGCCATCGAAAAGCATGTCCGTGAACACGCCTTCAGGCCTCGACTGAAAATCGATGTTGATGTAATCATTGTCGGAGACATTGGCACCGAAAACAGGGTCGTCGTATGACGTGCTGATGTAGAAACTGTTGCCACTATCATAGTCGGAATAGCCGTCGTTTTCCAAATGAATCTTGAAATAGTCGGTCTGCCCGGGATTGGGGTCGACGATTTCAACGGTCAGTTCCAATTGACCCATAATCGTCCAAATCGTATCCCCCTCATATTCCTCAAACGACACCTCCCAAAGTTTGGTTTGGCAATCGCCAAGGCTCCATGTCACCGTATTGGGCACGGGACTTGTCGAACCTTCCACGTCGTCGAAACCATTGGCCGAGGCCGTGATTTTCACCACATCACCTTCTTGTGGACAGTAGTCGCTGACGAAAGCGGGAACTATCTTGTAAACAGGTTTCACGCTATCCATGTCAACATATTCATAACTCGTCCAAACGGTGTCGGGTTGCCGTGTCAATCCACCGATGCGGTTGCCGTTCACGAAAAGGGTGGCCACAACGTCATCAGGGGCTTGCATGTTGCTATCGTTGTCGAGGAAGAAAATGCTTTTGCTGATGTAAGCCTTCACGGGCTGCCCCGGCTCAACAATGCTGTTGATAACCAACTTCGGGTCGACTTGCTCACCGTTGAACTCGATTTCCTTTTCGCAGGAAGCAAGGAGTATTGCGCTGATTAATAACAAAATAACTCTCCTTATATTTTGCTTGTTTTGAAGGTTTTGTGACATAATAACTCAGAATTTATAACTCAAACTAAATGAAGGAATTATTGGAAATATGCTGACTTGCATCAGTTTTTTCTCGGCTTGTTGGGTGGATTCGTCGTAAACATAATCCGTATAGACGAGGAAGGGGTTGTTGTGGTTATAGACATTGTAAACGCTGAAATTGAGGGTGAGCAAACCCGGATTCAACGGGAAGTGCAAGTTGGCTCCCAAGTCGAGGCGATGATAGTTGCCCATGCGGAAGTTGTTGCGTTCCAAGGCGTTGATGTGCTGGAATTCGCCCCAATCGTTGGGCAATCCTTCATAAACCTGCGTTCCGAGCGTGCCGCAATTGCCACTGCTGAAAACCCAAGTGCCGCTCAAGTCGAAACTGTCGCTGAACTTGTGCTGCACGGTGACGCTGATGTCGTGGCGGCGGTCGTATTTGGCCGGAAACACTTTTCCATTATTAATTATCTGTCCCTCGCGGTCGAACTGCCGCTTGGCGTGTGCCCAAGTGTAGCCAATCCAACCCGTGGTCTTGCCGAAACTGCGCTGCACGAGCAACTCAACGCCGTAGGCCCAGCCTGTGCCCATGCAAACTTTCTCGTCCCATCGCTCTGAGGAGCCGAAAAACGATGCGCCGTCCTTATATTCGAGCAAGTTGTCCATAGTCTTATAATAGCCTTCTACCGAAATGTCGAACAGGCGCGGCAACTCGTAAAACGCCCCAACCGACCATTGGTGGGCGTTCATCGGGACGATCTTCGCCGTCACGGGCACCCACAAGTCGGTGGGCAGGCTGAGGCTGCTATTCGACAGCAAATGAACATATTGCGTCATGTAGGCATAGCCCGCCTTCAACGAAAGGTTGGAGGCCAACATCAGGCTGGTGCTGACACGCGGCTGCACACTTTGGTAAGTCTTGCCCTCGACGGTGAAGGTGGAATAGTGGACACCGAGGTTCATGTGGAAGATGTCGCCAAAGGTCATGTTGTCCTCGGCGTAAAGCGCCGTTTCGTGGGCATACACATTCGGCGAACCCGTGACGGTGTCAACCAAAGATTGTTGGCTTTCGCTCATCTGAATGGATTGTACCTCGGGGCGGAAGATATGGTAGGTATAGTTGCCGCCGAAACGGATTTCGTGGTTGGGCAGGGGCGTATAGTCGAAGTCGACCTTGGCCGTCAAATCGTTGATGCCCGACTTGTAGACCATGTCGAACACATTTTTCGAAACTGTGTTGGTGGGCAGATAAGTGTCTTCTTCCGTCAGATTCATGCCGAGGTTGTGGCGGTATTGCGTATAGTTGACAGAAGCGTCCATGAAAAGCTTTTGCGAAACAACATGGTTCCAGCGCAAGGCAGCCACTTTGTTGCCCCATTTCCAGTTCAACTTGATGCGATGTGTATATTGTGTGCTGTCCGACATGAAGTCCTTGTTTTTCACGCCGAAATAAATGGCATCGTCACCGGTGTAGAAACTGAGGTAAAGGCGGTCCTTGTCCGAAATCTTCCAGTTGAGTTTGGCGTTGAAGTCGTAGAAATAATAACCTACGCTCAGCTTGCTGATTTCAGGCGTGCTCCACGAAGCAATCCATAGGGCGGGCTTGATGAGCAGGTCCCCGTAGGTGCGGCGATACGACAGGTTGAACGACAATTTGTCTTTCACTATCGGACCCTCGAAGTTGAACTTTGAGGAAATCAAGCCGATGCTGGCGTTACCATGGTATTTTTGCATGTCACCTTCCTTCATGCGGATGTCGACCACCGACGAGAGGCGGCCTCCGAAATGTGCTGGGAAGCTGCCTTTATACAAAGTGACATTCTTCAAGGCATCGGGATTAAAAACAGAGAAGAAGCCGAGCATGTGATTGACATTGTATACCGGCACACCATCAAGCAAGAGCAGGTTTTCGTCGGGACCGCCACCGCGCACGTACATACCCGCTGAGCCTTCCGATCCGTTCTGAACGCCAGGCAAAAGCTGTATAGCTTTTAACACGTCGGCTTCGCCAAACAAGGTCGGGATGCTCTTAATTTGCTGCACGGGCAGCTCCACCACGCTCATCTGTGGGTTGCGGGCACTTACTGTGGCGCGTGTGCCTTCCACTACCACCTCGTCCAAGGTCGTATTGGTTTCGAGCATGAAGTTGAGGCTGAGGTTCTCTTTCAGGTCAAGTGCACGGCTTTGTTGGGTATAGCCCACATACGACACTTGTAAATCCACTTGACCTTGGTTCAAGGTTAGGGTGTAGAAGCCGTAACTATTGGTGGCACAGCCTTTACCTGAGTTTTTGTCAAAAATAGTCGCGCCGATGAGCGTCTCCTTACTGGCGGCGTCCATCACATAGCCGCTGATGGTGCGTTTCTGCGCGAAGGTAGGCATGCAGGCAAGTACCAAGCCGATGACAACAAGCCACCGGCAGAAATAATGATGTTTCATTTCAGTCAAAGATGGTTAAAACTTCCGTAAAGATTTAAACTTCCGTTTTTAACGAACTCATTTCAAAAATATTGTAAAAAAAAGGTTTCGTATCAAAAAAGGTGTAAATTTGCAGCATTAAATCAGAGAACACTAACTCTTATAAATATTACGCTTATGAAATCAGGTTCGTTTTTTGCGCTGCTGGCTGGCGTCGCTGTCGGTGCTACGTTAGGTATCCTTTTGGCTCCTGACAAAGGAGAAGAAACCCGTAAGAAGATAAAAAAAACAGCGGGGGACTGCGTCGACAAAGTCAAGGAAAAGATTTCCGACCTCAAAGCCTCTAAGGAGGACGATGATGTTGACCCTGCTGAACAACCTAATCTCGCCTAAGATGAGTAAGTTCACAGCTCCTGTCGACAAATTGGTCCACGAGACCACAGGTTACGTCAATGCGCAGATAGACGATGTGAAGCTGCGCACGATCAAAGGCCTTTCTCAAGGCACGTCGGTCGTTGCGAGGATCCTGCTTATCATGATTGTGGTTGGTGCCGCAATAACAACCTTGTCTTTTGCGGTTGTCCTGTGGATTGGGGAATTGCTGCACAGCTATGCGCTGGCTGCCTTCATTATGTTTGGTGTGCTGCTGCTTGCCCTTGTGGTGCTTTTCTTGCTGCGCAAGTATATTTTCAAAAACAGCTTTGTTTCCATGTATACCGATGTCTTCTACCATAAAGAAAAAAAGCCAGAGGGTTTGAAAACTATGGAAGGCGTAGACATGGCTATCTGGAATGCAGAAAACCATATCAAGGAAAAAGAAGAGGACATTACTTATGCGTTCACACAATGCAAGGATTTCTATTCGTTCAAGCGCGTTGTGTGGGAGGGGATTTCAGCTGCTATTAGTTCTCTCTTCTGGAAAAATGAGAAGAAAGACAAGCCAAATTGATACAAAAACATCGTTACTAAAACGAAGGGCTGCCTTGATTGATGTGGCAGCCCTTCGTTTTTTTATAACTCTTAATTGTCATCTAATTAAGGATCCAGTCTGCTGCCGTCTCAATCACGTTGTCGACGCCTTGGGCGGTACAGGCAGGGTCGAGGATGACGCGCACATCGGGCGGAACGCCGTTCTCGTAGTTGCCTCCATCGATGGCAATGGTGCGACTGGTGCTGAAGCGATAGGCCCACCCATTGGGTAAAATACCGCCATTGGGCACTCCGAGACCGCCACCGCTATAGTCCCCAAAAAGCTTGACATTGTCGAAAGCCATGGTGCAGATGGCAAAGAACGAAGTCGCACTATAGGAACCACGGTCGATAAGGACGGCTACGGGTTTCGTGTAAGGATTCTTACCTAACAGACTACTGTCGGCGGCATACACTGTTGTGGCTTCTGTGAAAGCATCGTGTTCTGGTCCCGATTTCACTTGAGTCTGATATAGCGGCTGCTTATGGTTGTCGAAGATGCTGAGTAAAGTGAGCACATTGCTCATGCTGCCGCCACCGTTTTGTCGCAAATCGAGAATCATCCCACTACAAGACTTGTAGTAGTTTACCAAATATTTCAGAACCATATCATTGACTTCATTCGAAAACGAGGTATAACGGAGATAAGCCACTGCGCCATCACGGATGGCATTGTGCTTAAAACTACCTGTCGAATGTTGGTTGACGGTCAGATAGTTCAAAAAAACCACTTCGTCATTTATGTTTTTGTCTGCATGCATCTTGTAAAACACCGAATCGTTATAAGAAACGTCAAATCCTGAAATCAAATTGGTATGTCCGTCGCGCAAAGTGTTGAGCATAGCCGCACAAATACGAAACAGACTATCGTCTCTTGTATTATCATTGACTTTGGGACGATACACCTCGCGCACCGAGTCCCAATCGATGCCTTTCACATCGAAGAACGTGTAGTTTTGGTCCACCTGATTCCAAAGATACTCGAACACGTTGACGGGATTATCGGGTTCGTCTTGATCCATAAAAGCGCGTTCGCAGGAAGCAAAGGCAAAAAGGCAAAGGAGGATGGAAAATATTCTTTTCATGGTTCTAATCAATTGATTCTAAACATAAAGGATAAGTTAAGGCTATGAAGGGCATGGTCGTAACGATGGGCTCCTTTTTTGCCTGTTGTGAGGTAATCCCAACGATAAGACAAACCAATGCGATTGGCGTTGAGTAAATTCAGATAAAGGCCCAGCTCTGTACTCGCTCCAGGAAAGAACTTGGCAAAGGTTTCATTTTCGCTAAATAAAGCATTGTAGTTGATGGTTGGATTGCCGATATAGGCATAGCCTGGTCGGCTCACGACACATGCTAACGGTAGACTCAGCTTGCCATAGGCGGACAACCACGTATGTGTCTTTTCGCGGTTAAAGGCAAAGTCATATTGCATCATCCCCGTAGCGCAAAAGTTTCCAAAAAGTGAATAACTCGTAGCCGCATTTTGCAACAAAGGGATATTTCTCATGTCCATAAAGCCTTGCAATGTGCCGCCCGCCCAAAAATTCAATCGGTTGATACGAGTGAGATGGTACAAAAACTCGGTGAAAAAGTCAATATCATAGGCCGTTCCAGAGGGAGAGTCAAGTTCCGTATAAAATCCCCGTCCCTCAGCTTGCACATGACATCGACCCCATTCAATGGTAATGCCACCTTTTGCATTTGCACCGAAACCCTTGTATCGATAAGGAATGGTGCCTTTGTCGAAACATTCGGCAAAATTTGCGCCCAACGAGAAATCTAACCAAATGGGCACTTTGCTTTGCCTCGAATTGTACAATTGCGGTTTCAGCGATTGGTATTCTTGGGAAGCTATGGGGATTCCTATCGCATCGCCCGAGTTTTGGGCGAAAACATTGGCCGTCATTAGTAAGATAGCCAACAAAATGAAGCGTTTTTTTCTCATTTATGATGTATTAATAACACTAAACATGCTGGTTTCAACCCGCAAAAATACCGTATTTTCGGCTTCACCATCAACAATTCAACAAATAAACAAGTCAACAATCAACAAATATCATTACCTTTGCACCCGTTTTTCAAAAATAAATACACTATGGAATCAACGAACAAACACTTCAAACGTTACACGGTAACTACGGCCTTGCCCTACGCAAACGGCCCCGTCCACATCGGTCACTTAGCTGGCGTCTATATCCCCGCCGACACTTACGTCCGCTATCTGCGAATGCGTGGCGAAGAAGTCTTGTTTGTCGGTGGTTCCGACGAGCACGGCGTGCCGATTACCATCAAAGCTGAGAAGGAAGGCTGCACGCCTCAAGACATCGTTGACCGTTACCACGAGATCATCAAGAAGTCGTTTGAGGAGTTGGGCATCAGCTACGACATCTACTCGCGCACTTCTTCGAAGATGCACCGTGCCACAGCCCAGGAGTTCTTCAAGAAACTCTACGACGAAGGGAAGTTTATCGAGAAGGAGACAGAGCAATATTTTGACCCTGAACGTCAGAAGTTCCTTTCCGATAGATATATTGTGGGTACTTGCCCGAAATGCGGTGCCGACGGTGCCTATGGCGACCAATGTGAGAAATGCGGCTCTTCCTTGAGCCCCGATGAGCTCATCAACCCGCACTCGCAACTCAGCGGCGCGGCATTGGTTAAGAAACCGACCAAACACTGGTACTTGCCCCTTGACCAATACGAGCCTTGGCTCCGCGAGTGGATTCTCGAAGGCCATAAGGAATGGAAATCTAACGTTTACGGTCAAGTGAAGAGCTGGCTCGACGGAGGCTTGCAGCCTCGTGCCGTCACCCGCGACCTCGACTGGGGCGTTCCCGTCCCGCTAGAGAATGCCGAAGGCAAGGTGCTGTATGTCTGGTTTGATGCGCCCATCGGCTACATTAGCAACACCAAGGAAATCTGCGAGAAGCGCGGCGAAGACTGGGAAAAGTGGTGGAAAGACCCCGAGACCAAACTGGTGCACTTCATCGGCAAGGACAACATCGTGTTCCACTGCATCATTTTCCCATGCATGATGAAAGCCTACGGCGACTATATCATGCCTGACAACGTGCCCGCCAATGAGTTCCTCAACCTAGAAAACGACAAGATCTCGACTTCCCGCAACTGGGCCGTCTGGCTCCATGAATATCTGCAGGAATTCCCTGGCAAGCAAGATGTGCTTCGTTATGTGCTCACCGCCAACGCACCCGAGACCAAGGACAACAACTTCACTTGGAAGGACTACCAAGACCGCAACAACAACGAATTGTTGGCCATCTTCGGCAACTTCGTCAACCGTACCTTGGTGCTGACGCATAAGTACTATGAAGGCGCTGTGCCTGCTTTGGGTAACCTCAACGATACCGACAAAGCTGTCATCGAAGAGATGAACGCCTATCCCTCCAAAATCGGTCACCTGCTGGACACCTATAAGTTCCGCGAGGCCCTCTCAGAGCTGATGAACTTGGCTCGTCTGGGTAACAAATACCTCACCGACAATGAGCCTTGGAAGCAAATCAAGACTGACCCCGAGCGAGTGAAGACCGTGATGGCCGTCAGTTTGCAGATTGTGGCACATTTGGCCATTTTGAGCGAGCCCTTCCTGCCTTTCAGTGCGAAGAAGTTGCAGCAGATGATTGGCTTGGAAGTGAAGGGCTGGAACGATGCCGAGAACACCGTTCTGCTGCCCGAAGGCCATGTCATCAACCAGCCTGAGCTGCTGTTCGAGAAGGTCGAAGACAGCGTGGTGGCTGCCCAGCTGCAGAAGCTGGAGGACACCAAGAAAGCCAACCAACTCAATGCTTGGAAACCCGCTGAGGTGAAACCCAACGTTAGCTTCGACGACTTTATGAAGGTCGACATCCGCGTGGGTACCATCCTAGAGTGCTGCAAAGTGCCGAAGGCCGACAAGTTGTTGCAGTTCCTCATCGATGATGGCATGAACAAACGCACCATCGTCAGTGGCATCGCCAAATATTATACCGAGCCAGAGAAGCTGGTCGGCAAGCAGGTCTGCTTCATCGCCAACTTTGAGCCGCGCAAGCTCAAGGGTGTGGTCAGCGAGGGCATGATTCTCTCTGCCGAGGACAAGGACGGTCGTCTTGTGTTGCTTACTCCGAGTGATTTGGTGACACCTGGATGCAATGTTGGATAAAAAATAGGATTCAATATGAATGCTTTAACTAGAACAGATTATCAATTCCCTGGCCAGACCAAGGTCTATCACGGCAAGGTCCGCGATTGTTATTTCATCAACGACAAATACATGGTGATGGTCGCCACCGACCGCATCTCAGCTTTCGACGTCATCCTGCCCAAGGGTATCCCCTATAAGGGACAGGTGCTCAACCAGATTGCCGCCATGTTTCTCGACGCCACCGCCGACATCGTCCCCAACTGGAAGCTTGCCACCCCCGACCCGATGGTCACCGTGGGCCGTCTTTGCAAGCCTTTCCCTATTGAGATGATCATCCGCGGTTACCTCACCGGCAGCTCGTGGCGCACCTACAAGAGCGGTCAACACACCATCTGTGGCGTGCAAATCCCTGACGGCATGAAAGAACACCAGCGTTTTGCCGAACCCATCATCACCCCGACCACCAAAGCCGAGGAAGGCCACGACGAAGACATCTCACGCGAGGAAATCATCAGCCGTGGACTCATCAACGAGAGCGATTATGTGCAGATTGAGGACATTACCCGCAAGCTTTTCCAGCGCGGTACCGAAATCGCCGCCAAGCAGGGTTTGATCCTCGTCGATACCAAGTATGAGTTCGGCAAGATTGGCGACCAAATCGTGCTAATGGACGAGATCCACACCCCCGACTCGTCGCGTTATTTCATCGCCGACCAATACGAAGAACGCTTCGCCAAGGGTGAGCCGCAGGTGCAGCTCTCGAAGGAATTCGTCCGCGAGTGGCTGATGGCCAACGGCTTCCAAGGCAAAGAAGGACAGCAAGTGCCCGAGATGACGCCCGAATATGTCAACAGCGTGTCGGAACGTTACATCGAGCTTTACGAGAAAGTCACAGGACACAAATTCGAGAAAGCTCCCGATTCGGAAGACCTTGTCAAGAGGATTGAAAATAATGTTTTGAATTATTTAAAATTATAAAGCTGCTGTAGGGCTGCCCTATCAGGACAGCCGCATGTTGCAATTCGCATGATGCGGCTGCCACGATGTGACAGCCCTACAAGTTTATTCCTTCACAAACCTTTGAAAACAAGTACTCCCGTCAGATTGAGTGACTTTCAGTAGGTAACATCCTTCAGCCAAGCCACTTACGCAGAGGGAATTCATGCTATTGGAAAACAACACCAACTTGCCGTCCAAAGTAAAAATTTCCACTTGTTGCAAGTCTTCTACTCCAATGTTTAGCATGTCCACCACGGGATTAGGCCAAATGCCAACTTGCTTTTCCGGGTTTTCTCCGATGCCGGTGTTTTCTGAATAATGGAAGGTCGTCGTGTTCGAAACACCTTCTAAATCGGTTGCTTGACAATTCAAAATTTTGAAATCAGGTTCAAATGAATTGTCGAAATAGGAATTGTTCCAATAAGTCAAAAGCCCCGCTATATCAATAGTGGCACTTTCATAATTGTAATTATATTCATACGAGGCAATGAAAAGCCAAGTTTCAGTGGAGTTGTAATAACTAAAACAAGTAGTTTTTATACAATTGCCGTCCATGTCGTATTCCCACTCTGTTTTTTCTTTAAAAGCCAATGTATCAGATTCTTCTAACATCTTGATTTCAGAACTCTTATGTCCCGTTTCGTCATAGGTGTATAGAGTTTTGGCTATTGTATCTGTTTCCCCACGGTGTTTGGCCACCTCTATACACAAATCTTCCTCGTTGTAATAATAGTCCGTAACTTCATACAGCCAAGAATCGCCCGAGCTATAATAGAGGTAATGCTTCATAGCGACCAATAAACCATCCTCTCTATAAAGGTATTCATTCTTGTAACTCTTAATCCATTCATTATTCTCGTCCATATTAAAACCTTTGGTCATCAATAAGTTACCTTCGTTGTCATACTCGTAGGTGTATTTATATAACCCCATGAGTTCATCATAGTTTTTCATGGTACGAATCCGTTGGGTAATCAAACCTTGCTCATTGTAAGTGTTCTCATAGAGGTTGTAAACACCTGTCATTTCTATATATTCATCCCTTACAACACGATTTTCATTATCGTAAGCGAAATTATGGGTCGAAAACACTTCTTCTTGCCCGTAATCATCATACACGTACTTGATTTGAGTGCAATTAAGCCTTTCATCATATTGCAATCGCTCGACGGCAGAGCCGTAGCACACACTATCTAATTTTTGGGTATAGTTGTTGACATTTTGCGCCAATGCTGAAATCATGAAACAGATTGATACTGCGAAAAGTAATGCTTTTTTCATAACGGTTTGTTTTAAATTCTTGTATTGCAAAATTACAAATCTTTTATTTGATAGCAAAAATACTTTCTTCATTTATTCCAAGGTTCTTTTCAAAGTAACCAATTCAATTACAGTAACCACTTTGGTTACACCAAGTTCTTAATAAAGAAATTCATTCCATATTGCTATTTTCATAAAACACGAATTCCCAGAAATTTATCACGAATTATCATCAATTTAAATTTTGAATAATTCGTGGATAATTTATGATAATTCGTGTTGAAGTTCATCGGAAAGGTCGCGGAAGAAGTCATAATTCAACGCTTTGGAAATACGCTCAAGCAGGGCAATGTCAATGTTTTCCTTGCGGAAAATCCTATGGATATGCGGGCGGGCGCAGCAAATGTCCTCCGCCAACTTTGTGGCCGTAACGCCCTGCTGCCGCATTATCTCCTTGATATGTTGCCCGATGTGCATAAAAAAGCGTGGAATTTGTTTAACCTGCCGAACATCGGGTTTCCACGCCCACTCAACAACAAGTTATTCCACGCCAACACTGGCGTTTCATAACGGCTTCTTGTTGAGTTGTCTCTAACGAGACGATGTGGAAAATGATGTTCAAGAATTCGTCTTTGAAATGCTATTCTATATGATTATGTATCTGTTTTGGTTGGTCTTTTTGTTATGCAGTTTAGTTTGTATATAATTGGTTTTTAATGTTTTATATATTCATTTCTTCTTCTAAATACGAATAGACATAACCTGGGCTTTGGAAAAACAATCCCGTTTCAGGGTCGGAAATCTTTTTGAAGATATCTGAATTGTAGTACCACCTGAAAGCCTCTTCCATACCCATGGATCTTTTCTCCATCAGCATGGCTATCAAATCTTTCGAAAGGGTTTCTTTCAAATACCGAAATTCTGCTGGCGTTACATTCATACTTTCTTCAATTTTGAAATGGCCAAAGGTGTGCAAAAAGCATATTGAAAAGTGATACCTTTATAATAATGAAGGTTTTTGAGGAACTCCGCCAAAGAAATCTTCCTTTCCCTCAAATCACGAATCTGAACGCCAACTGTATCATTGGCAATCGGCCCATAAACCAAATCATAATCGTGTTGAAAATCCTGTCTCTCGTCGCGATTGTTATACACGAACTCCGCCCATTCCTCTGTATACTCCTCGAAACGCTTGACTTTCAAATCATCTAGCGATAATTCATCAAACTCAAAAACGGAAATCTCGGCTGAGCCTCCACCCGTCAGCACTTTGAACTTTGCCATCTCTCGGGCTTGTTTTTCATCTGCCGAAAGATAAAATGCCTTTCCAAAATCCTTGTACGGACGCGACTTGGCAAGGTCTATTTCATCGATTATCATATTTGAGCCATGATACAACAACATTACAAAGTCCCTCCGTTTCTTCTGCAATACGAGGCCATGCCGTCAACACTGTCGGCAAACGAAAGCGTATGCATGATGCCATAGCATTGCTCTATCAGTTTCATCCCATTGTAACGGTCAATATATCTGAAAGAGTCTGCTTCCGAAAGGCCAAAACGTTTGGCAAACTCATTCACCAAGGCAATGGTGTACTCGATAATATCAAGTGTTCGTTTAGACATTACAGTTCGTATTCATCCGCAAAAATAGCAAAAAACCCGTAAACCAATAGTTTTCACAGCAATTTTTCAAGAAAGCGGTACCTCAACCCAACGCCCATCCTTAAAATTCACCACGCTTCGATAGCCCGCTTTCTTCAAGGCTTCCTCGGCGTGGTCAAATTCAAGTGTGATTTCGCTAAAGTGGTGCGCATCGGCGGAAATGATGGCGGGAATGCCCATTTTGCAGGCCTCCTCCATCAGCCAAGGCGAGGGATAGAAGCCGTTGTAGCGTTTCTTGTAGATGCCGCGCGTGTTGATTTCCATCACTAAGCCTTTCTCTCGAATGAGATCGAGGGTTTCGAGGGCTAGTTTGCGATACCACGGCTCGTCTTCATGGAAATAGCGGTCGCGGTTGTGCATCTTGATTTTGTCGAAGTGGGCGATGATATCAAATTGCTCGTTTTCAATCATCTCATTTGATTGTTCAAAAAATCGGCACACGGCACGGCGGATGTCGCCATCAAAAAACTTTTGCAGGCCTTCGTCATAGACTTCCCATTTGGGGCCGTCAATGAACCAGATTTTTTCTGACAGTGCCGGCCCTTCGACAGGCTCAGGGACCTTGTCTACTACTAAATGCACTCCACCAATTAGATAATCAAGGTGATACCTCTCTTTGGTTACGGCAAAAGGCTCGGAAACGCCTGTGAGGTAGTCCGCCTCCAAGGCGCAGTAGATGTCGATTTTGTCCTTGTACTCCTCCTTCAATTGGGCGATTTCCGCCACATAGCTGGGCATGTCGGCTGATTTTACTGAGAACGTATTGTCGAAAGGCAGCGGACTATGTTCCGAAAAACCGAGCGTGGTCAAGCCTTGACGGATGGCCTCTTCCACGATTTCGCGGGGCTGGGATTTGCCGTCGCTATAAACGCTATGGGTATGTAGATTGAAGTTTTGCATGATTGCTCTTTTTCGGTTTTATGTAGAAAGAATTATGCAAAAATACGGCTTTTTGCAAAAAAATCTTCTTGATTTGTAACTTTTCGGCGATTTCTCCGTATTACTATGGAAATTCAAATCCAATCAACAATGAAAACACAAATCTTAAACAGAGCTTTGATGCTGATGGCTTTATGCCTCGTTG
>JAEEGH010010152.1_pt1 | contig 21700 bp, 22 predicted proteins | sample 9134181 | NCBI WGS metagenome assembly JAEEGH01 (sample SAMN16246544, study PRJNA631951) | gut metagenome | biome: gut microbiome; feature: rumen; material: DP-attached | host: Bos | place: Iran: Karaj | collected 2018-10
GTTCCCGGAAGCAAAAGAGTTTACGCTTGATACCCCTGTCTGGAATGTCAGGACAAACAGTTTCTACTCTAAGCTTGGCTATAAAGAAATAAAGCGAGATAAGGAGTTTGTGTTTTATTCAAAACATCGCTGATGCCTGCTCTCGAGAAAAAGTGGTTAATCAACGAAACTACTGTCGAAGTCTGTTGTTTACTTGAGAAGTTAAGATCGGCAAAGGAACACATCGAGATTACAATCGATGCAAAGGATTATTACAGGATTAAAGATTCTGAGAAGAAGCCCGAGTACAGGTAAAAACGAAATATATGCTCAGATTGCCTTTCAAGAACAGTTTTACAGTGGAGTTTTGGTGGGTTTATGAAAATCTATCTTATTCATTACTATTATCCGGGAACTGATCCATGGAAAAACATAATGGATCTTCCGGAGAAGGAAGCATTCAGGGTGGCCGCAGAACTTGCGGCCATGCATCCGGATGCTACAAGTTTCGGACGGTTTGCCGATTTTGAGAATTACTACCCTAACCGCTTGAAAGCGGATGAGTATGTTCGGGAAACGTTTATCCATTTGGGAGGAAAGCCCAATCTTCTGCATCCGTATTCGTTTACATTGAATGAGTGTGAATATCTTCGCAAGTGGTTTAGTGAAGGCGAAAAGCTGGTTCTCAATCTTTCCGATATTCCGGAGGAGCAGGTCAGTTTTACGATTGGTGACAGCTGCGCGCAGATTACAAACGGTATGAAACCGGAGGTACTTACCAAGGAAATGCTGATGAAGAAGATCGCTGAATGTGGGAATTCGGTAGAGGCATTCCTTGAGGCATCACTTGGCAAGTTTGCATATATTGAGGTTCAGTTGTGGTACAGACCGGCCGTCATCCCCATGGTTCATTAAGCAGAGATTAAGTGCATAATATTCAAATAGAAATATGCAGATAGCAGTTGTTTATCTGCATATTTTTTGAAAATATATATGCAATTAATGGAGGCGATATATGCACATATTTGATTATGGTTTCTTGGACGACGGATTATTACCGGACGTAAGTCCAACTACTGTTGAGGCAGTGCTGGGGAAAATGGTAAAAGAACGGACGATCCAAAGGACTATGTGAAGATTGGACTTGATGTGGAGGATTACTATAAGATTAAGGATATACAGAATAAACAGTGGGTTGAATAACGATTATAGTTTATTGATTGACAGTGAGAGCCGCAGATGCAAAATATGCATTTGCGGCTCTGTTTATGAGCAGGGTGTTGACAAATTCGACACGCGTGTCTAAAATGAAAATAGACACGCGTGTCGAAAAGGAGAGATCAATCATGGCAATAAAAGGAGAAAGAACCAGAGAATCTATCATACATGAATCGTATACACTTTTTGCTGAAAAAGGCTTCAAGCAGGTGACAATGAAAGATGTCTGTGAGGTCACAGGCATGAGCCGGGGCGGATTGTACAGTCATTTTTCCGGTACTGATAAACTGTTCGAGGCTGTCCTAGAAAAGATAACGGAAAAAAGTGCGACGGATTTTCAGACAGAGATCAAAGAAGGTATTTCTGCAGTGAAGATATTGGAGAAGACTTTGGACAATATGGAAGAGGAAATGAAGCATCCCGAAGATTCACTGAGCATGGCATTATATGAGTACGCTGAAACAGTGAATACCGATGTGATGGAGCGGCTGGGCCGAAATGCAAAAGAGAAATGGAAAATGCTTATTCGTTACGGGATAAAGCGGGGAGAGTTTCAGGAAGTAAATGTCGATGAAATCGTCAATGTAATCCTGTATTCGTACCAGGGAGTTCGAATGTGGAGCAGGATCATATCCATGAAACCAAAGACAATCCGCTCTATTACGGACAATATAAGAAAACAACTGATGGGAGAACAGAAATGATAACACTTAAAAGACCTGTTAAAGAATATGAGCCGGAGGCTGTTGCCTTTAAGCAGGAATTTATCGATAACGGAGAGGCGATCATAAACGGCAGTGAACTCTTGGATCAGACGGACTCATATGATGAGTGGCTGAAAGCAGTGACAGCCAATACTTCACCGGGTACAGTAAATCCGTCTTGGGTAGTTACGGACACATATTTTGCGTTTGATGAAAATGAAAGGATCGTTGGTATAATCGATCTTCGCCATGAGTTAAATGATTTCCTTAAGAATTTCGGCAACTGCGGATACAGTGTGAGACCGTCGCAGCGGCGAAAAGGTTACGCTACTGAGATGCTGAAACTGATTCTGGAACGGGCTCGCTTGGCAGGAATGGATAAACTTCAGCTTTCGGTAGAACGTTCAAATGAAGCATCCGTAAAGACAATAACGAAAAACGGCGGGAAGTATGAGAGGAGCTTTACCTTTGAAGGAGAAGAAGCGGATGTATATATGATCCGTTTAGTATGAAACGCCGGCGAAAAAAGATATGATAATAAATACAGGACAAAGAACAGATATACCGGCTTTTTATGCAGAGTGGTTTGCGGGCAGAATAAAAGAAGGCTTTGTCTGTGTCCGAAATCCGTATAATCCGAATCAGGTGAGCAAGTACAGGCTGGATCCGTCAGTAGTCGATGTGATAGGATTCTGTACAAAGAATCCTGCACCTATGTTTCCGTATATGGATCTGATAAAGGATTTCGGCCAGTACTGGTTTGTGACGATCACGCCGTATGGACGGGATATCGAGCCGAATGTACCGGATAAACACCGCCTGATAGATGATTTCAAGAAACTGTCGGATATGGTAGGCGTGCAATCCATTGGATGGAGGTATGATCCAATTCTAATATCGGACAGATATACTGCTGAGTACCATTTACATGCTTTCCGGCAGATCGCGGAAAGTTTGAAGGGATATACGGAGACGGTGGTTATCAGTTTTATCGATCTGTATCCGAAAGTCAGAAGGAATTTTCCGGAGGCAAGGGCAGTTTCGCAGGCTGACAGATTAAGGCTGGGAAAAGAGATCATAAAGATCGCGACGGAATGCGGCATGACCGTCAAACCGTGTGCGGAAGGAAATGAACTGGCGGAGTACGGAGCTGATTGCAGCGGCTGTATGAAGATCAGCGATTATGAAAAGGCTATCGGAAAAAGACTTGCAGCACCAAAGAAGAAAGGTGCCAGAGCTGAATGTGCCTGCTATCTGTCCTGTGATATAGGCGCATACAACACCTGTCTTCATCTCTGCAGATATTGCTATGCTAATGCTGAGCCGGAAGTGATCTATTCACAGAACAGATTACATGATCCGGCTTCCCCGTTTTTGATCGGAAATTACAGGGATGGAGACAGCATACATGAAGTGCCTCAGGTATCATGGATAGATATGCAGGAAAGCCTGGATATCGAAGTGTGAATTGAGGGATACAAAGAAAAGGACATTTTATGATCATAGAAACAGAAAGACTCCTGCTAAGGGAATACTCAACTGATGATTTTAACGCCCTGTATGAAATAATGTCTGATGCCGAGACAATGCAGCATTACCCGGCACCTTTTGATGAGTCAAGGACCAGACGCTGGATCGAATGGAATCTGGAGAACTATGCCCGGTACGGATTCGGATTGTGGGCGGTAGTTCTGAAAGAAACCGGGGAATTCATCGGTGATTGCGGTATTACATTACAGAATATTGACGGAGAAAAACTGCCGGAGATCGGATACCATATTCACAAGAAATACTGGCGGCGGGGCTTTGCAAAGGAAGCAGCGCTTGCCGTGCGGGACTGGGCATTTGAGAACACGGATTATCCTTCATTGTATTCGTACTGCAAATATACGAACGAAGCATCATATAAAACAGCAGAAGCGATAGGCATGCATTTTGATAAAGAGTATCCTGACGAGGCAAACAAGATCACACATGTCTCCGTGATCCATAGGAATCCTTATGATGAAAGTACCGGACTGACGATATGAAAACGCCCATGGTGGACGTGATGTTAGGGACATTTTATCCGCCCGATCCCATCAAGATCGGGGCGCATCAGATTGTTTAAGCTCTGCACGTATTAGGGTGCGCGCCCGGTCTGGCAACGAACGGTTATGCGGTCCTTGTCTTCATGATCTGCTCCACAAGCTCACGCTTTTCATACAATACGCATCCGCCTTCGTGATCATCAGTCAGCACTCCGCCGTCCCTCAGAGCCATAAAAAGCGGAGAGTGCATAGCCTCACGCAGCGAAGTATTTTTGATATTCACATCCGAATACGGCGAGAACGGGCAAGGCTCTGCTCCGCCGTGAGAATTGATATGGAAAAAACCTCTGCCGGCTGCAACACATCCGCCGGAGCTTTTTTCGTCACCCGGGAAGGAAATATAAACCATACCGGGTGCCTCTTTGCGCAGTCTGTCGATCTCTGATTTTAAGTATTCTCTTTCCTCTTCGCCCGGTGCCAGGTCTTTGCTTTCTTCGGTAACCGGTACAAATTCCACAAATATAACTGCTTTGCAGCCTCTGTCTGACAACTCATTCAGGAAATCATCCGAGGTAACCTCGCGAATGTTCTCCTTCGTTACGGTAACGGATGCCCCGAAAATCAGGCCGCGCATGTGAAGCTCGTCCATGTTCCGTATCAGCCTGTCATATACTCCCGCACCTCTTCTTTCGTCCGTAAGCTCCTTTTTGCCTTCGATGCTCATGATCGGGATCAGGTTACGGCTTGAGTCAAACAGTTCAAAATATCCCTCATCCATGAATGTTCCGTTCGTAAACACTGGAAACAGGATATTTTTCCTTTTTCCGGCTGCTTCTATGACGCTGCGGCGGAGCATGGGTTCACCGCCCGCAAGCAGTATAAAGCTTATCCCAAGATCATCTGCCTCATCAAAGATGCCCGCCCATTCTTCATCGGTGAGCTGACTTACAGGCTCTGCGTCAACAGTGGCATGGTTACACCTTGAATAACATCCGGCGCAGTGAAGATTACATTTGCTGGTTATGCTCGCGATCAAAAAAGGTGGTATGTGTTCATTGCTTTCTTCAGCCCTTTTGCGCTTTTGAGACGCTTTTGCGCTTGCGGCCGCAAATCCGAGCATGAACGCACTTTCCTTCGGATTTTTGAGAGTAGCCTTTATGGCATCCGCAACAACGCGTTCAACGCCTTTAGTCATATATTCCTGAATATCAAATTCTTTTTTCGTTTGTATTCCTATCCTTATATTACATTTTGCTACATTATATCTTACAAAACATAAAATGTCAATGTGTTTATGCAGAGGCTATAATGCTAATTAAGACCCGTTTATGAATTTGTCTTTGCATGAGGGAAGGTGGGAAACATGAGTATCGCATCGCTGGCTCTGAGCAATTACATTATGGTGGCAGAGCTTTTGGGATTGTGGGTAATGCTGGGATCCAACGTTCACCTGAGCAAGAGGACCATCACGGCTACCCGCATAGTTATAATCCTGATCTTTGTTGAGGCGATCTGCTGGGGAGTTGAAAGATATACAAGGGAGATAGGTTATCTTACGCAGACCAGGATCATCCTCACTCCCACGATCTATCTGCTTCATCCGATAATAATGCTGGGCATAATGGATATGGCTGAGTTTGTCAAAAAGCACAGGCTCCTTCTGTATCTTCCCGTTCTCATAAGTGCCCCTCTTTTATATTCTTCCCAATCGACACATCTGTTCTATTGGTTTGACGATAACAATCTTTACATTGCCGCAGACAGTATTCTGAAATATTACCCATATTTTCTCTTTTTTGTATATGTTGTATTGTTCATTGTCCTGTTCACGATGCGTTATGCCAGATTCGGAACCGTTGAGAGAAAAGGAATTCTGGTCAGCATAGTCGCAGCGTTTATCGGGGTTGTTCTTCATGTCGTATTTGATGTATACGCCGACTACAGTACGCTGTTCGCTTCGCTCCTTCTCATATACTATTTATCCCTGTATGTGCTGACCGCAAAGGAAGACTCTCTTACGCATCTTTTGAACCGTCAGTGCTATTATTCGGATTCGGAAAGGCAGAAGGATATCATCACTGCGGTTGTATCCGTGGACATGAACGATCTGAAGAAGATCAACGATACACAGGGACATGATGCCGGAGACAAGGCACTTAAAACCGTGGCGGAATGTCTGACTCCCAACCGTCTCAAGAATAAAAAGGTATATCGTATCGGAGGCGATGAATTCGCCATCTTCTATCTGAACAAGAAAGAGGAGACTGTTCTTAAGGATATTGAGCTGATGAGAGAAGAACTGTCCAAGACGCCGTACGTGTGCGCTTTCGGATATGAAATGGTCGAGGATAAGGATGTTCTCGGTGCCATGCAGATCGCGGATCGCGAAATGTATTCCAACAAGGCAAAGATCAAGGATACCAACGAAAGAAGGATCGCTGCCCACAAAGAAGCTACAATCCGTGTAATGCACGAAGCATTGGGATCGGGTATGTGGGGAATGGAGTTTGACGAAAACGGAGTGATGACTTCGGTTGAATGGAGTCCCGAATTTCGTAAGATGATAGGCTTTACCGACGAGAACGATTTCCCCAACAAGCTGGAGTCCTGGTCGGAACGGCTCCACCCGGATGATAAAGCAGCTGTATTAAAAGAGTTCAACGACGCTATAGCGGATTATTCCGGTGAGAAGAATTACGATGTGGAATACCGCTTTAAGGTAAAGAGCGGCGAGTGGAGATGGTTCCACGCGATCGGAAGGCTGCTTCGGCGTGATGACGGAGTTCCCCTTTCCTATGTGGGAATGTTTGTGGATATCACCGACCGGAAGAACGGTCAGAGTATGTAAGATAACACTGTAACACAGGAACTGTTCGAAGGGATATAACATGAAAGAATTTATTAAAGGCGCAAATCCGTATCTTCCGCTCTGGGAGCATATTCCCGACGGAGAGCCCAGAGTCTTTGAGCATAACGGAGAAAAAAGAGTATACATATACGGCTCCCATGATATCGAAAGGACAAGGTACTGCGGAAAAAACTATGTTGTCTGGTCAGCACCCGTTGATGATCTGACGGATTGGACTTATCACGGAATATCTTATGAGACTCCGTATGAGGATTCGATCCTTTTTGCACCCGACGTCGTAAAAAAAGGAGATACTTATTATCTCTACGCCGCAGAGAGATTCGGAAGCCTGGTTGTTGTGGCTTCTTCTAAGAATCCCTGGGGCCCTTTTGAGGATCCGAAGGAGACAAAACTCGGATTCGATCCCGGAGTTCTGGTTGATGAAGACGGAAGAGTATATGCATATTGGGGAGGATGCGCAGCACCCTGTTATATTGCGGAACTTGAAGACGATATGGCAACCATTAAAGAGGGGACTTTGGTCGAGAATCCCATGGGACATTCCACCTGTCCGTGGGATCCCGTTGATGACGGACATATATCCCTGATCGACGGCTTCTTTGAGGCATCAAGCCCCAGAAAGGTCATGGGCAAGTACGTTTACATTTATTCAAAGCGCTACGAGGTTCCCGTACCTGAGCTTGGTGTATATGAGCCATGCAATGCTTTTCTTTCTTATAAGATAAGTGATTCACCCTTCGGACCGTTCCATGACGGAGGAGATATCAGCTTTAACGGCGGAGAGATCCTCCACGACAGCGAAGGCAACGGCACCATGACCTACAGATGGGGAAACAATCACGGCTCCATCATGGAAGTAAACGGGAAGTGGTATGTTTTCTATCACCGTCAGACCGGCACCGACGAGTTCTCACGTCAGGCAATGCTTGAGCCTGTTGATGTTGCGATGGGAAAGGACGGAAAGCTTTATATCGGTGATGTAAAATATCTTGCCGGTGAGCCCGTGTCCTCAAAGCCTGTTGAGATGACTTCGCAGGGACCGCATATCAACGGACTTGATGCTTACAAGTGGATATCCGCAGGTTATGCATGCCACCTGTACGGCAGCAGGTTAAATGCCAACATCCGTCCTGTTTATGAGGAGCGTGACGATATTTCGGCACCTGTTGTCAACATTACTTCAGGGACAACCGTCGGTTACAGATACCTTCAATTCGGATCAAACTCTGCTAAAACGGTAACCGCAGTCCTTGAAGAGGCGAAGAAGGTTAAGGTAAATGTGCGTATCGATTCATACAAAGGACGCATCATCGGCAGCTTGGACTTTGACGGCTCCGTTAAAGAAGAGACGGCAAAGCTCGAAACAGGAGTGATCGGAAAGCATGCCGTTTACTTTGAATTCCTGTCGGAGGATGAGAACGAGGCATATATATTCGACAGATATACTTTTGACAGATAATTCTTTTACTGATTATCAGGAATCGTATGAAGACAAGAGATGAATTGATAAACTTTGGTCTTTCTTTTCCGGATACATATTCGGATGCTCCGTTTCGCGACACCAACTGGCAGCTTGTGCGCGAAAAGAAAACAAAGAAAGCTTTTCTTTGGATCTATGAAAAGGACGGCCGTATCAATATAAATGTGAAGGTCGATCCCGAATGGAGGGATTTCTGGAGAAGCACCTACAGATCCGTTATCCCGGCTTATCATCAGAATAAAGAAAAATGGAATACCGTCATTCTCGACGGATCGATCCCGGATGAGGATGTAAAAAGAATGATCGCGGAAAGCTACGATCTGATAACGGATTCACCGACAAAAAGGATCTATGAAGCCGTCAAAAAAATTCCCAAAGGATATGTGGCAACCTATGCCCAGGTTGCGGAAATGGCCGGTGACAGAAAAATGGCAAGGGCGGTGGGAAATGCCCTTCACAAAAACCCGGATCCGTCAACCATTCCCTGTCACCGCGTAGTGAACGCGAAGGGAGAGCTTGCCGGGGAATATGCTTTCGGCGGTGCATGGAAGCAGGCTCAGATGCTGAAGAATGAGGGCGTCGAGTCCGAGGATGGGAAGGTCGATCTTAAGAAGTACGGATTTAAGTGTTCCGGGAAATAAGTAATAACCGATGCAAAAGAAAAACAGGAAAAGAATAAGTGTTGTCAGCACTTGGCATTATATCAGGCTTGTCTACAGGTCGGTGCTGTTCGTGTTACTTCTTATAGCGTATATCAGGTTCAAGTTTTATTCCGAGGCTTCGATCATAGAAAGTGCGGAAAAAATGCCGCCGATCATAATCATTACCTGGGCGATATTTGTTGTGGAGATGATCTTCCGTTTCTTCCCTTCAAAGTTTGAAAGTCCGGGATGCCAGAAGCAATTTGCGAAGAACTATAAAAAATCCGGCAGAACCGATATTGTTATCCAGGACAATAACGCAACCGTACTGGTCCTGTTGATCTGGGCAGTGTTCAACGGCCTGTTCGGAGCCCTGCATATGGCAGGAATTCTGGATGATGGGATCATGATACTTCTCTGCAGTGCATATTCCATATGTGACATTGTCTGCATCCTGTTCTTCTGTCCTTTCCAGACATGGTTCATGAAGAACAAGTGCTGCAGCACCTGCAGGATATATAACTGGGACTATGCCATGATGTTCACTCCTCTTTTCTTTGTAAGAAAGAGCTACACCTGGAGTCTTCTGGTTTTGTCCGTGGCGCTTTTGGTACGCTGGGAGATCACATTCTATCTTCATCCGGAAAGATTTTCAGAAAAGACAAACAATTATCTCCTGTGTGAGAACTGTACGGAAAAACTCTGTGTTCACAAAAAGCAGCTCAACTCACTGTGGAAGCATATCGAAGAATACTCCGCAGAACGCATCCGCCGCCTGAAGAAATGATCGGCCATCGCGAAAAAACCACAGATCCAATTCCGACGGGATAAAGTCTTCGCTAATCCGTTGCTAAAAACGGAAGTATGAACATATAATAATAGAAGCATCAACAACTTTACGGTATGCGGAAAAGGAGGTTAATTAAATGTTCAAGAACGCTAAGGAAGTCATTAAATTCATCCAGGAAAAAGAAATCCGGATGGTGGATTTCAAGATGGTTGACATTAACGGAGCCTATCGTCATGTGACGATTCCCGCTGCAGAGTTTTCCGAGGACCTCTTAAAAGACGGTGTAGGATTCGATGCATCCAATTACGGATATGCCGTAGTGGAAAAGAGTGATATGGTATTCATACCCGATGTCACGACTGCAATGATAGATCCTTTCTGCGAAATTTCCACATTATCCATGTCGGGTAATGTAATGATCATAGATTATCCCAACAACAGACCGCTGCCCCAGTACCCCCGCAATATAATGCTTGCCGCAAGAGATTATATGAAGAAAACGGGAATAGCGGACAAGATGCTTATCCTTCCCGAATTTGAATTTTATCTTTTTGATGAGGCCGGCTGGAAGCTTGACGGACAGCATCAGGAAGCTTTTGTGGATTACGAACAGGCTCACTGGAACAGCGACAGCCAGACTCAGGGAAATGTAGTTCCTTTCCAGAAAAACTATCATGTCGCGAAGCCGTATGACACAACCTACGATTGCCGAAGCGAAATGGTATTAAGGATCGAAGAGGCAGGTATTCCCGTTAAGTATCACCATCCCGAAGTCAGTGCCAGCGGTCAGTTCGAGATCGAACCGCTTCTTGGCGAAGTCACTCAGATGGCGGATGCGACCGTTCTTATCAAATACATAATCAAAAACACCGCTCAGGAATACGGAATGTGTGCAACCTTTATGCCCAAGCCTGTTTACGGTGAGGCAGGAAGCGGCATGCATGTTCATATGCTCCTGATGAAGGGAGATAAACCCGTCTTTTCGGATGATAAGGGTTATTCGCACCTGAGCAAGACGGCACACTATTTCATGGGCGGACTGCTTAAGCATATCGATTCGCTTTGCGCACTCACCAATCCGAGCACCAACTCCTTTAAACGTCTTGTTCCCGGTTTTGAGGCGCCAGTAACGGTCGGTTACGCAACATCAAACAGAAGTGCGGTTATCCGTATTCCCGCTTATGCCAAGACGCCCAATATGCGCCGTTTCGAACTCAGAAATCCCGATGCGACATGTAACCCTTATCTCGCATATGCTGCGATCCTTATGGCAGGTCTTGACGGTGTTAAGAACAAGATCGATCCTCATAAGAACGGATGGGGACCCTTCGATGTAAATCTCTATCATCTTCCCGAGGAAGAAAAAGCTAAGCTTAAGGGACTTCCCGTCAGCCTTGATAAGGCACTTGATGCACTGGAAGCAGATCACGCATATCTTACCCAGGGCGGAGTATTCCCCGAAGATCTTATCGTGAATTATATCAAGAACAAGCGAAGCGAATGTGCGGATCTTGCAAAGATCCCTACCGTTCCGGAGTTTGACAGATATTTTAATTGCTAAGGGATTGCTGCAGGATTATTGACTTTTAAGATTTTTCAGGGCAGAGTTCGCTCTGCCCTGTATTATTATCACAGATTATATACCACGGATATAATGATAGGGGACCGGAACGGTTATACAATCAATGTGACGAATTCTCTTTGGAGACCGAAATGATAACAGATACGGAAGTAAAGGAGATACTGTCGGATTACATATCTGACAGTAAAGTACAGGAGATGAAACTGTACATACAGCACGGATGCGTTTCTACATATGAGCACTGTAACAATGTTGCGCAGTTAAGTTACAAGATCGATAAGAAGCTGTCGCTTCACTCCGATCTGAATGTGCTTTTGGTCGGAGCGCTTCTTCACGATTTTTATCTCTATGACTGGCATAACCATAAGAAAGAAGAACGTCTTCCCCATGGTTTTACGCATGCAAGGGATGCATGTAAAAATGCCGTTAAGTATTTTGATCTGGATGACAGAACAAAAAGGGTGATCTCCTGCCATATGTGGCCTCTCACCTTAAGAAGTCTTCCGAAAGCAAAGGAAGAATGGATCGTCTGTCTTGCGGACAAATGTGTATCGCTGCAGGAAACTCTGTTTACAAGGCATCATTAAAGAATCACCTAAGATGGAAAACATACATGCATTGATCGCCGGGTGCGGATTGGGAACAATTGAAGGAGAGATTATTCCGGTATCCGGAGGATTCATGCACAGGATGTTCAAGGTGCGGACATCCTCCGGAACCTATGCGGTAAAATGCCTGAATCCTGAAGTCATGAGCCGTCCGGATGCATTGAAGAATTATGCCGAAGCCGAAAAGCTTGAGCGCATCCTGGAGGATAACGGTCTTCCCGTTGTGGCTGCATTATCTATTGACGGTAAAAAGATGATGGAATCAGGCGGAAGGTTTTATTATATTTTCCCCTGGGTGGAAGGCGCGATCACGGATTTTGATGAGATCTCAAGCGGGCAGTGCTTTACCGCAGGTTCACTTCTCGGAAAGATCCACCGCATAGATGCACAGAATACGGAAGCCGGAGAACCGGAACTGAGCGAGGTGGATTTTGCTTCATTACTTGACGCTGCCGTGAAAAAGCAAAGCGTGATAGTACCGGTTCTTGAAGAGAATCTCATTCTTTTGGAGAATGCTCAGAAACAGCTGAATGAAGCAAGAAAAATGCTTCCATCCATGAGAGCGATCTGTGACGATGACATGGATCCGAAGAATATAATGTGGCATGAAGACGACGCATACATTATCGATCTTGAATGTCTGGAATACGGAAACCCAATAGCATCATGTTTAAATCTTGCATTGCAGTGGTCCGGAACCGTGACCGGAATATTCAGCAGAGAAAATCTTGAAGCTTTTTTCAAGGGATATCTGGAATCATATGACAACGGATTCAGATCGTATGATGAGCTGTTCGGGATTTCCTATACATGGATCGAATGGCTTGAGTACAACATCAGGCGTGCGCTGGGAATGTTAAGCGCCGATGCGGATGAAATAAAGCTCGGAGAAAGTGAAACCATTAATACGGTTGACAGGATAAGGTTCCTGGCATCGATCCGGGAAGAAATATGCACCGTACTAAATTCTCTTCCCGTACCGGATCCAAAGAACTATGAGACCCATGATGACAGACTCTGTTACATCGATCTTCTTTTTGAAGGTGAGCTGAATAATATCCCGCAGTTTGAATTACCCGAAGGATATCATTTTGTCTCTTACAAAGACGGAGATAAAGAGGCTTGGATCGATATAGAACTTTCTGCAAAAGAAGTACTGAGCAGGGAACACGGCGAAGAGTGCTGGCAGAGATATTACGGAAATGCCGAATCGGAGCTTCCGCAGAGAATGTTTTTCATGGTAGACGAAAACGGAAACAAGATCGCAACGGCAACTGCTTTCTATGACATTCACGGAAAGGGCAAACCCGGAGAAGGACAGCTTCACTGGGTTGCAATAAAAAAGGAAGCACAGGGCAAGGGACTTTCAAAGCCTCTTATCACATATGTTCTCAATGTGATGAAAGAGCTGGGATACACTAGTGCTAAGATCCACACACAGACCAACACGTGGCTTGCCTGCAAAGTATATTTCGATCTGGGTTTTCGTCCCGAAGAAGAGAGTTTGTCGAAGAACAGAGCGGGATGGAAAACGGTCGAACTGCTCACGGGCAGAAAAATGCTTGCGGACTAATAGGAGAACCTATGGAAATAAAAACAGAACGATTACTTCTCAGACCTGTTCAGCTTGGTGACGAGAAGCAGATACATGAATATGCGGGAGACAGGGAGATCACAATGATGTTCTGGCTTCCCAATGATACTTTTGAAGAAACTTGTGACTTCGTAAAAAGAAATGCAGAGGAATGGAATTCACCGGACCAACTGGATTACGAATTTGTGATCATACATGACGGACGCATAATCGGCGGATGTGACGCCGATCTCAGTCACAGCGATGACAGATCATATGCAACTCTGGGATGGATCATAAACAAGGAATTCAGAAACCGCGGGTTTGCATCCGAAGCAGCGGAGGCACTGCTGAACTTTGCTTTTGAAAATCTGAGTATCGATAAAGTATATGCCCAGTGTGATACGGAAAATCCCGCATCGTTCAAAGTGATGATGAATATCGGAATGATATGTGTGAATGACAAGGGAACCCGTACATATCCCAAAACCGGAAAAACTTCAGGCGAATATACCTGCATGATCACTAAGGAAGAATGGAGCATAAAGAGGAAAGCATAATGGCGGAAAGATGGGATGTATATTCGATCGACAGGAAGCCCACCGGAAAGACATGTCTTCGCGGAGAGCAGGGAAATCTTTCCGATGATGAATTTCATCTGTGGGTAATGGTATGGATCAAAAATCCCGTAACGGGAAAATATCTTGTCTCGCAGAGAGTTGCGGATAAGGAAGTCGATCCTTTGAAATGGGAAACCGTCGCAGGTCATTCCATTTCGGGAGAAACCTCTGTCGAAGCTGCGGTACGGGAAGCATATGAAGAAGTCGGAATACAGTTCAAGCCTGAGGATGCAAAGCTCCTGGTGACAAAGGTAGCAACCGCATATGACGGACGCCGCTTTAATTATATACGCGACACTTTTTATTTTGAAACAACCGAAGAACCCGATCTGAAAAAAGCAACGACCAGAGAAGTTGCTCAGACAAAGTGGCTCTCCTTTCCCGAGATAAGGGCAATGTATGAGCGCGGAGAGTGCTGTCTGAACATGGGGGACATATACGGATTTGAACTGAATCCTGTGCCGGCAGACAGATATAAGGATATCATCGGACAGGTTGTGAAGGGTGTGATAGACCGTCCGCTCGGAAGCGTTCATCCCCGTAAAAAGAATCTGCATTATCCCGTAAACTACGGATATGTTTCGGGAGTCATCGGCGGAGACGGAGCGGAGCAGGATATCTATCTTCTCGGTGAGAACTCTCCCGTATCCGAATATACCGGAAAGGTCATTGCAGTTTATCACCGATATGATGACAAAGAAACGAAATGGATCGTTGTTCCCTGCGATGAGAACGGAGAGGTACGAAGTGATATCGTAATCCCGACCGATGATGAGATATATGCGAAGATCGCATTTCAGGAACAGTTTTTCTACGGAGTACTTGTGAAGTAAAAGGGCATCCGGGGGAGCAGACACCCGGTCCGTTTGGCAGGTCATATACAAATAGGTATAGTTTCGTTATAACGGTTCTGTCTATATAATTAGTCTTTCCGGGCTGATAGTATTGAAAATGTAAAAGCGCTTTACACGAAACAATAACTGCTATCGGTTTGGAAAGGAAACAATATGAACAGAGATATATTTATCAGAAATCTGACAAAAGAAAAAATCGAGATGAGCCCCAAGGGAAGAAATTCGAATGAGCTCACTCCGGAAGAGTTCGAAAGCTGCTATGAGAATTTCTTCGACATGATCTTCGAGATCGCAGCCACCGACATCTCTTCACTGACAGGATACGGTGAGTTCGATGAGAACAATCAGGCTCCCTATGAAACTCTCGAGGATTTCATCCGCGATGAGATCATCAACGAGAAGACCGAAGGCTACTGGAAGAACTGGACGCAGATGTTCGGAACCACCTTCCTCGAGAAGGATTACTATTTCGGGATCGCAGAGAAGGCTCTCAAATACGCACCTTACTGCGAGGGCAGAAGATATCTTGCGAACAACAACACGTTCTTTTGCAACATGATCGTCGGAGAGGATGGAAAGACATACTGTGCGGACTGGGGAAGAGCAGGCATCATGGATTTCCTGATGGACTTTGCGATACTCGATCTGAACAAGCCCTATCTTCTTGTTCCCGAAAAGCTTTATGAGTATGCAAAGAAGAAGAACATCGTGATAGAGAACTTCAAGGAACGCTTCCTGTGCATGGCATACTTCAAGGGAATCGCCACTCTCAGATGGCACGCATCCATCGATGACCTCGAGTCCTGCGAGTCGATCGTAAGATCCATAAACGCGCTTGAAGAGCGTATGTCAAAGTTGTAATAAGCAAAAGCAGGAGACTGTTATGAAATATGAAAATGCAAAGGACATTCTTCCTGCAAAGCTTTTAGAGGAAGTACAAAAGTATGCGGAGGGCAAGGTAATCTATATCCCCAGGTCTAAGGAATCCAAGGGCTGGGGAGAAGCCTCCGGATACAGGGATAAACTCAAAAAGCGAAATGCACTGATCTGCAGCAGATACTCCGCGGGAAGATCGGTAATGGAAATAGCGGAAGATTTCTTCCTTTCACCGGAGACGGTAAAAAAACTCGTATACGGAAAAAAGGTCGAGCTTCCTATGTTTTCCCCTTCGGTCACATCCGCGGAGCAGTATGCTTCGGCAGGAATGGGAGAAGAATGGGTGAGGACTTTCCTCGAAACGCTCGGAGAAACGATTCCGGAAACAGAGGACTTCTTCATATCGGAGCTGGTCCGGATTCCGCTCAGACTTATCGATGCGGATGATGAGACGCCTGATGATGAAGACAGCTTTGAAGTTCCGCTGATCGTAATGTATGATGAAGGGAAGTTTTCCGTGCCCTACCAACCGGGTTATCTTGCATCCCTCAGAAAAGAAAAAAGAAATGCACATTACGCTTTCGTCTTTGCAAGGAATGAAGAATACGGATACTTTTGGAATAATTACGGAAAGAATTTCCAAAGATAAAGAAATAGTACTTTGAAGAAGGTTTTGATGAACAGGTTTTTATCCGCGCGAAAAGGATTTTACAGAGAGCTCTTTGTTCTTGTCATCCCCATAGTGGTGCAAAATCTCATATCATCCTCGGTAACCGTTGCGGATACCCTTATGCTCGGAAATGTCGACCAGACTTCACTGTCTGCATCGGGACTTGCGGGTCAGTTGATGTTCCTTATAAACGTAATGTTTTTCGGACTCAATTCCGCTATCACGATCCTTGCATCCCAGTACTGGGGCAAAAAGGATGTAAAGGTCATCTCCAAGATCCTCGGTGTCGGTCTTATCATTGGCATGGTGGTCACTATAACCTTTTCCGCACTTGCATTTTTCGTTCCGAAGAAAGTGATGTGGATATGGACCGACGATCCCGCACTTATAGAGGCGGGCGCCGTGTATCTCAGATACGTGGCACCGTCATACATTTTCCTCGGTATATTCCAGCCTTATATCTCGATACTGAAGAGCTGTGAGAGAGTCGTCTTTTCAACGGTGATCTCTACGATAGCTCTTCTGGTCAATGTTGTGATGAACTTCTTCCTTATATTCGGATACGGGCCTTTCCCGGAAATGGGAATAACCGGAGCTGCGATCGCAACGTCTCTTTCCTGCGGATCGGGTGCACTTCTGTGTATCATTGATTTCCTCAGACAAAAAGTGATTCCGAAGGATCTGCGGGTTGTTTTTGCAATACCCGGTGCACTGATCCTCGATTTCTTCAGGTATTCGCTCCCCGCATTTGTAAACGATATCATGTGGGGGCTTGCGTTTACCGTTAACTCGGTCATCATGGGACATCTGGGATCCGACATAGTTGCCGCCAACGCAGTGGTATCTTCCGTAAGGGATCTTGTGACTGTTGTGGGATTCGGAATCGCATCGGCAGCATCCATCATGCTCGGAAAGCAGATCGGAGAAAACAGACTTGACCGTGCTAAGAAGGATGCATCCTCGATAGTCAGGGTTGCCATATTTTCCGGTATCATCTCCGGATTTGTACTTCTTATCATAAGTCCTTTCATACCGGGACTTGTGGATATAACGGAAGTTGCCGCGGGATATCTTAAGATAATGCTGCTCATCAACATCGCATATCAGATGGGCCAGATCATCAATACCGTCCTCATCGCATCGATATTCAGGTGCGGCGGAAATTCGAAATTCGGTATGATCCTCGATATAATAACCATGTGGTTCTTTGCGGTACCGCTCGGGCTTATCAGTGCGTTTGTGCTGAAGCTCCCTCCGCTTATCGTATATGTCCTTATGTGTACGGATGAATTTGCGAAGATGCCCTTCGCGGTAAGGCATTACCTCAAGGGTAACTGGATAAGAAATATCACAAGGGATAAACTGGAATAAAAATGCTGACACATCCGATACCGCCCTTATATGATGAAAATTCAAGGATACTGATACTCGGAAGCTTCCCTTCGGTAAAATCGAGGGAAGCGTGTTTCTTTTACGGACATCCGCAGAACCGTTTCTGGAAGGTCACATCATCAGTGTTTGGCGAAGAGGTTCCGCAGACGATCGATGAAAAGAAGACATTTCTGTTAAGAAACCGGATCGCACTTTGGGATGTCATCGGTTCCTGCGATATAGTCGGTTCATCGGATTCAAGCATCAGGAATGTGACGCCGAACGATCTTAGCATCATTTTGAACAGTGCGGATATAGAGCAGATATATGTGAACGGAAAGACGGCGTATAAGTATTACACAAAATATACGGAAAAGATGACCGGAAGATCCGCGATATGTCTTCCTTCGACAAGTCCCGCAAATGCCGCATGGACGATCGAAAGGCTTGTATCCGAATGGGGATGCATACGAAAGTTGTAGTTTACAGGCTTTACCGCCTATAGTATCTTCTTAATCAGATAATCTATATCTTTGAAAGGGTACATTTTTATATGAAAAATTACGCAGACCTCTGGCTCGGATACAGTAAGATCGAAGATCCGGGAGATACATCCCTGTTAAAAAAGATCTGTATTTCGGGAGCTTCCGAAAGCGATAAGGTAGCGGCAAATGCAACAAAAGAGCTGAAGGCAGGCCTTAAGGCGATGCTCGGTATCGAACCGGACATCGTATTCGGTTCCGCCACCGCTCCCGTCAGCATAAACAGCGGAAAGGATATGCAGGATGCCGAAGAGTACACGGTATCGGTCCGTGAAGACGGTCTTTCGATCGATTCAAAGAGCGGAGCGGGAATCCTCTACGGTGTATTCGATATTCTGAGGAATGTGGCATGCGGAAGTGATGTAAAGAGCATCTATGCTTCCGGAAAAAAGGTCCGTCCTTCCAATCCCCTGAGAATGCTCAATCACTGGGACAATATGTCCGGTGATATAGAAAGAGGCTATTCGGGAAATTCCTTCTTTTTTGAAAATGATGACATCGTGATAAATGAGCGCACCGAAGATTATGCGAGACTGATCGCATCGGTCGGCATCAACGCTGTGGTCATCAATAACGTCAATGTCAAGAACGCCGCATCCTATCTTATTACCGACAGATTCTTCGACAAGGTTGCAAAGCTCGGCGAGATTTTCGCGGGATACGGGATCAGGCTTTTCCTCAGTCTTAATTATGCTTCTACCATAGAGATCGGCGGACTGGACAGCGCGGATCCCCTTGATGAAAAGGTCATCGCCTGGTGGAAGACCAAGATGGCGGAGATCTTCGGGAAGGTACCCACACTCGGCGGATTCCTTGTAAAGGCGGATTCCGAGGGACGCCCCGGTCCCTTCACATACGGAAGGACACAGGCTGACGGAGCGAACATGCTTGCCGATATAGTTAAGGAACACGGCGGCATTATCATCTGGAGATGCTTCGTATATAACTGCAAGCAGGACTGGCGCGACAGGAAGACCGACAGGGCAAGAGCGGGATACGACAACTTCATGCCCATGGACGGTGACTATCACGACAATGTCATCCTCCAGATCAAGAACGGCCCCATGGATTTCCAGATCAGGGAGCCCATCTCCCCTCTTCTCGGCGGCCTTAAGAAGACCAATCAGATGCTGGAGGTTCAGATCGCACAGGAATACACCGGGCATCAGATCGACCTGTGTTATCTCATTCCCGAGTTCAAAGAGATTCTCGGATTCAGGACATATTGCAGCGAGGACAGGGATACAGTAGCCGATATCATCAGCGGTGAAACCTTCGGAAGCAGGTTTTCGGGGATCGCAGCTGTAACAAATACCGGTAACGATTTCAACTGGACGGGAAATTATCTTGCCGGTGCAAATCTCTTCGGATTCGGAAGACTTGCTTTCGACACGGAGCTTTCATCCGAGCAGATCGCGGATGAATTCGTAAGGATGACGATCTCCCGTGATGATGCGGTCGTAAAAGAGATAGTAGGCATTCTTCTTCCTTCGAGGGAGATCTACGAAAGATACACAAGCCCGCTCGGTATCGGATGGATGGTTCAGCCAGGTGTCCACTACGGATGCAGCGTCGACGGATACGAGTATGACAGGTGGGGAACCTATCACCGTGCGGATCATCTCGGAATCGGTGTCGACAGATCGGATAAGGGAACCGGATATGCGATGCAGTATAACGAGCCCAACGCAACCGTTTACAACGATCCCGAAAAATGCCCCGATGAGCTGGTACTCTTTTTCCATCATCTTCCTTATACACATAAGCTGCACAGCGGAAAGACCGTTATCCAGCACATATACGACACTCACTTCGAGGGATATGAGGAAGCTCAGGAACTTGCAAAGAAATGGTCAGCGCTTAAGGGCAGTATCGATGATGAGATATTCGACAACGTAAGCGAAAGATTTGCAAGACAGCTGACAAATGCACGCGAGTGGTGCGACCAGGTGAATTCCTACTTCTTCAGAAAGAGCGGAATTCCCGATGAAAAGGGAAGACAGATCTGGTAAGCATGCTTTAAGGCGGAAACGTATAAACCGTATCGGAGATGTAATATGGCAGAAAAAGGAAAGAATCCCATAATCACGGATATCTATACCGCGGATCCCGCGCCCATGGTATGCGGAGACACACTGTATCTCTACACCACCCATGATGAGGACGAGCTCATCAATGATTTCTATACCATGACCGACTGGAGAGTATTCTCGACAAAGGATATGGTAAACTGGACCGACCACGGCAGGATATTCTCGCTTGATGATATCGAGTGGGCCGACGACCGTGCATGGGCACCCCAGTGCATCGAAAGAAACGGCAAGTTCTATCTCTATTGTCCCGTTCATAAAACAAACGGCGGCATGGCTATCGCAGTCGGAGTATCCGACTCACCCACCGGTCCCTTTAAGGATCTCGGACATCCCCTTGTTGATGAGGGTGACTGGAACGATATCGATCCCACCGTATTCATAGACGATGACGGACAGGCATATCTGTATTTCGGAAATCCCGAGCTCCGCTACGTTCTTCTTAACGAGGACATGATCTCGATCGATGAGAGCACAGGCGTCGTAAAGGTTCCCATGACAGTAGGATCCTTCGGAAAAGGAAGCCACGATACCGGAACCACATACGGGGAAGGCCCCTGGTTCTATAAGAGAAACGGCCTCTACTATATGGTCTTCGCCGCATTTGCGGAGGGTGAAAAGAGAAACGAGCATTTCGGATACGCAACCGCTCCCACCGCAACCGGTCCCTGGGAATATAAGGGAGTTCTCATGGAAGAAGGTCCCTGCTTTACCAATCATCCCGGAATCTGTGATTTCAAGGGACATTCTTATCTCTTTTATCACACAGACGAGCTTCCCGGCGGAAGTCTTTTCCACAGAAGCGTATGCGTTGCCGAGTTTAAATACAATGAAGACGGCACGATCGATACGATAGATAAGTTTGACGGAGTAGAGGGCATCTGACGGATTATACCGCAGGTATAATGTTAAGGCGTAATAAGTATTGATTTTGCGGAATACTACTGCTAATATAATCAGCGTGTAAGAAATAAAAAGAAAGCGAGGTATTTGACAATGATTGCAAACAGCATATTGAGAGCAAAGAAATATTGTATGAAGACCTCGGTTTACAGTTTTTGATCCGTAAGCAAGTTTTGAAAACGATCTAAGGGCCGTGGCAGTTTCGTCACGGTCTTCTTTTGCCCAAAGGGCGTATCGTATCCCGGTCTCCATACAATGAGTCAGACAAAGAAATGGAGAAATCAGGATGAACAGCAGTCA
>JAEEGH010010153.1_pt1 | contig 21699 bp, 8 predicted proteins | sample 9134181 | NCBI WGS metagenome assembly JAEEGH01 (sample SAMN16246544, study PRJNA631951) | gut metagenome | biome: gut microbiome; feature: rumen; material: DP-attached | host: Bos | place: Iran: Karaj | collected 2018-10
GAGTTAAGAATTAAGAGTCAAGAGTTAAGAATTAATTCTAAATTCCTAATTCTTAATTGCCGAAGGCAATAACTCTAAATTCTTAACTCTTAATTCAAAATTTATTTCACTTCCTCCCACACCAGCACTGAGCCGTTGCGGCGGGCGGGGTCAGGACCGGCGAAGTCCCAAGAGTAGGGACTGCCCGTGGTGGGGCTCTTGCCCAGGTACTTGTGGTTCTTCAACGACAGCAGCATGAAGTCGTGGTCCAAATAGTCCTGCCAGAGGAACGTCGAGGCCTTGAAATCATCTTCAGAAAGACGGGTTGCCCCGCCGGCAAAGGGTGCATCAGCGGTATAGAAGCGCACGTCGCCAGGCAGTCCGTCGCCATAGACCTTCACGTAACGACCGTCAGCGCATTGCAGGGCGACCATGCCCTGTCCGCGGTCGATGACCTTAAACTGCGTCAGCTCGCTCTTGTCGCCGGCATGGGTGTCGTGGAGCATACCGTGCTTCAGAGCGATAGCCGGGCGGCCCGTCGCCTTATTGATGATGCGGATGGTCTTGCCGATGGGGATGTTCTGCGAACGGTCGGCGCACGGCTCCTCAACAGTGAAGTTATCGAACTCGGCATAGCCGCCCTGCTTACCTTTCACGTTGAAGGCAAACAGCGCATGGCGCGAGCCTTGGAAGGTGATGAGCTGATAGGTGAGCGGCATCATACGGCCCAGCGTCTGGTAGTTCACGCCGTCCGTCGAATAGGCATACTGCATCTGATTGTTGTCGTAGTCGCCGATGCAGCGGAGCCAGATTTTCCCGTTGGCAGGAATGGCTGGTAAAGTGATAGCCGGCGATGTCGTGGTAGTGTCATTGGTCATCTGTTCAAAGGCGCGAAGCATGAGAGGCTGACCCTCCATCTTCATAACACCTATCCACGAGCAGGGCACGTTGATGTTGCCAAGACCACAGACATCGCCGTCCTTCATGCCCTTGGTGTACAGCTCAACGATGGTAATGCTCTTCGGACCGATGACGCGCTGCGTCAACGTATTGCGAGCCCACATCAGCTGTTCGGCGGGCTGAGCTTGAATGCGCAGCTTTCCACTCTTCAGGCTCCACAGCTTGTCGTCGGGGTTATGGTTCCATTGCCACACGGGCTTCAGCTGTTTGCCGTTGAAGTTGTCCGAGCGGTCATAATCCCCCTTTACGGCCCCCGAGGGGGCTTCTATAGTTTTGTCGGCAGGGACTATCGTAGCCCTCTCGGGGGCTGAAGGAGGGGTTACCCCCGGCTTGAACCACGTGCGGGGCGCACGACCCAGATTGCCTTTCAGTCCCACCATCGGCCAACCGTCCTCCCAGGTCATCGGCATCAGGCAGACGGTGCGGCCAATGGAGTGGAAGTCCTGCATGAAGAGTGCCCACCACGAGCCGTCCTTCGCCTGCACGATACCACCCTGATGGGCATTGTCGCAACCCGTAGCGTCGGGGCTGGCGGGAGCCACGCCAAACTTCGTGCCGTCCTCGCCAATACGGAATTTCGTGCCACGAGGCACGGTCGTGCGGCCTACACCGTGATAGCCGTAGGTCTCGTCGGCCTCGATGACACGTGTCTCGTAAGGTCCCCAGATGCTCTTCGAACGTGAACAGACCGTGCGGCCGTTAGGCGAGTAGTCGGTAGAAATGAGGTAGTACATACCATCAATCTTATACATGTGGTGGCCCTCACCAATGCCGTTGCCCTCGGGAATGATTACGCGGTCGCTGCCCTCCACGGGGCCGCTCATGTCGGGCTTCAGCTCCGTACAATGCACCTCGCCGTACTTGTGGATGGCGTATATCTTGCCATCATCATCAAAGAGCACGCCGAGGTCGTAGATGTTGCCCTTCATATTATGGTGCGTCCACGGACCTTTGATATTCTTTGCGGTATAGCATTGCAGGCCCTTACCGTTCACGTTAGAGAACACATAGAACTGCCCATTGGCATAACGGATACATGGCGCCCAGATGCCCTGACCGTAGATTTCCTGATGGTTCTTTAGCGCAAAGCGGTCTTCCGGAAAATCGAAGCGGTCGAAGCAGTAGGAGGCGAACTCCCAGTTCACCAAATCCTTCGAGTGGAGAATGACCAGTCCCGGCACGGCGTGCATCGTCGTGCCAGCCAGATAGTAGTCGTCGCCAACGCGGATGACGTCGGGGTCGGAGAACTCGTCGTAGAACAGGGGATTGGTAAACGTGCCGTTGCCGTTGTCGGCAGTCCACGACTTGTTTTGTGCCACAGCGCATGATGCCATCACGATCATCAGCGCGCCAAAGATCAGTTTCTTCATTATGTCTTTTCGTTTGTTAGTTCACTTCAGAGCGCGAAGATACAAAAAAATATTCATTCTTTGAACACAACGAAATAAAAAGAAAGAAAAAAAGAGACGGTTCTCTTTGTGTAAAGTTACACAGAAAGAACCGTCCCTATTGTGTAGTTTGTGGATTACTTAATCACGACCACTTTACCATTTATGATGTAAAGACCCTTCTTGGCGGCCTTTACCTGGCGACCCTGCAGGTCGTAGATGTTGCCGTCGATAGTAGCGGTCTTTACGCTGCTGATGCCCTGCAGGAAGTCCTGATAGAGTGCTTCGGACAGGAACTTGACGTAGTAAACATACTGCTTGTTGTTAACCTCGAAGCAGAACTGTGCGTCGGCACTGTAGTCAGCTGCAACGTCGTCGTTGCCACCAATGTTAAGCATTGCCTTGTCGCCATCCTTTGCTATTGAGAAGTAGATGCTTCCGTAAGCGTCGAACTGTCCGTCAGCAGTGAAGGCCAGACCATTCTCAGCATTAGCAGCCTCGCCATAGACACCATTCTTCATGCCACGCAGGTAGTAGTTCGATGAGCTGAGCAGGTCATCGACAGTAACACCCAGTGCTTCGGCAGCCTTCGACAGATCAATCTCGATATCCTTGCCAACGGTGGTGACGGGGAGTGAGATATTCTCCTGACCCGCAACTTCCTTCTGCTCAAGAACCTCTACGAATGAGATGCTGATATTGACGGTAATCATCTTATTGGTCTCTTCGTTAACCAGAAAGAGCTGTGTAGTGAAGGCATCGCCGACAGCGGGCAGGTTAGGCTTCTGACATCCGCGGAAAAGTCCATCGGCATATACAATGCCCATGATGCTATTGCCGTCGCTCCATGTAGATACGCTTCCCTCCTTGTTGAGCCAGAATCCGGGCTTAGGATCACAGCTCCATGCTTTTGAGTAGTCGCCCTTGACCACGGCTACGGAGTCGATATTCAGTCCATAGAGAACAGGATTAGCGGTACCGATGAGACTCTCAATATCCTCAACTTTGACAGTGCCCAGGTCGAACATAGTATAATCGTTATCGAGCTGCTGCTGTACAGCGAAAGTGCGAGTAGCGACACTCTCAAAGGCGAACTCCTGCTTCTCGGGCTCCACAATCTGCAGAGTTACATTAAGCTGATAGTAATTTGTGCCGTTTGTAAAATAGAGCGAAGTCTTAAGTTCGTCACCTACCTGACGCGTATTGGGCTTGTGACCGACGTTCAGCACGGAGTAGTCGTTGGCTGTAGCGGGCTCTATGTAAAAATCACCATTTGCATAAGCCACCACCGTGCCTGTCTCGGTAAGCCACCAGCCACCATTGTTTGCTGTGCTACCGCCGAAGTTATCCTTATCGTCAAGGGCAACGAGTCCGAGAGCTGATACCTCACATCCCAGAACGCCTGCAATCTTCTCTAAGTCAACATTCAGCTGCACGGCAGCCCAGTCGGTCAATGGTTCCTGCTTTACAATGGCGTCTTCCTCGCCCAGCTTTGTGTAAGCCGACATTCCGCTTCCGGCCTCCTGCTCACCGAGCTTCAGGGTGTACTTAATGCGGTAAGCCTTCTCACCATAAATAATGTACACGTATGCGAAGTAGGTCTCGTTCTCCTTACAAACACCGGGGTACTGGCCAAACTGAGCTGTCAGCGAATCAGTCTCGGCATTGTAGGTGAAGTTGTTCAGGTAGAACCTGTCAACGTCACCCCAACCGGTAGCAGCCACCTCACCGTCTTCCTCGCCGTTGGCGTTCTGAACAGGACGGAACCAGAAACCGTGACCCTCGCCCGTAGGAGCATTAGTCAGCGAATCCTTCTTCATTCCACCTCCTTGCTCTACGTCAGCGGTATTGTACCAAGTAGTATAGACTACCTTACCAATATTCTCGGCCATGCCTGCCTTATTGGTGATGCCCAGCAGCTGAAGAGCCTCGGCAACGGAAACACGAACGGGATCTGAACTGTAGTCGCCACGAGGGAACTGCTCCACAACCTTCTCCTGTTCACCGACAATAGTCAGCTGGCTGGAAAGAAGCATAGGCTCGGGAATGTCGAAGTCGGGTTTGGCAATGACGTTGAGTGTCAGGGCAAAGGTAGCCTCCTTGCCGTTGAACTTCAGCTTCAGCGTGGCTGTGCACTTGTCGTCTACCTTACAAACACCAGGCATCTGCCCCATATTGAATGCCAACGCATTCTCTTCGACAGAGGGGCTGATGTAGAAGTAGCAACCATCGCCATAAGCCTGAGGAGTACCATTCTGTGTCATCCAGAAACCATGGGCATCGGCCTGAGTAGCATCGGTGTAGGGGACATCGGCACCATCGACCACAGCATAAAGCAGAATGGGATCGGGAGTACCTTCGGCCTTAATGTACGTGTCGATAGCAGTAAAAAGCGTGGCAGCATCGGTGCCAAGCGTCGTAGCTACCTCTGACAAATTAAACTCAGCGGCCTTGGCAGAGTAGTCCGTGGTGGGATACTGTGAAACCTCACCAGAATACTGTGCCTTCACTTGTACGCTTGTCAGCAGGCAGATGGCTGCCAACATAAGCGTTCGAAAAGTAGAATTCTTTTTCATAATTGGTTTTTTAAGTTATTAAATAATAGTAGTTGTAAATCTTAACAAATAGTTGTTCTTGTAGTCCACTGCAAAAATAGGAAGAATTATCAAAACAAACAAGAGAAAAGTCAGAAAAAACTGCGATTTGGACGATATTTTTGCTCGTTTGGACTATCTTTTCAGCGCCAGAAAAAAAATGATGGTTTTACTGAAAATTTCTTCAAAAAAGTTTGTTTGGTACTGAAAAATGACTTAACTTTGTTGCACAAACCTAAAAACTACAATGAAATTTACCATCTCAACCCTTACCTCATTGCTGCTTCTGCTGACAACGGAAATGACACACAGTCAGAACGTCAGCAACCTATCGTTGCAGTCACCAAAAGTGACGGCATCGGTAAACAACAGCGCTGACCAGACAAAGCTTCTTAACGACAACCGTTATGGTGGAAATGTGAAGTTCTGGTCCAGCTACACCAACGACGATTCGTTTGGACAGCAGGCATACGTCGAAATGCAATGGGAAAAGGTGATGATAATAAAAGAGGTACGCGCGTATTGGGCTACCAACGATGCCAACGTGCTACTTCCCACTAAGGCTTATATTACATGGTGGGACGGCACTGAATGGCAGCGCGGCAACGAACTTACTGCTGCTGACGACAAGAAGCTGTCGGTTACTGAAGTGCAGATATCTACTACCGCCATCCGTGTTTACATGAGCAGCAGCAAGGCCTGCGGACTGCGCGAACTGCAGATGATTGGATACATCGATCCTTCGGTAAGCTACACCTGGCCAAAGTACGAGCCGACGCTGAACTACGACTTCCGTTGGGAGTACCCCACCCTGTCGGCTCCCACAAAGGGCCGTCTGCCGGAGAAGATGAATGTGGCACGCGAACGTCATGGCGAATGGTGGAGCGTAGCCGTTGGTCCGAATGCCAACAAGGCTATCACCGACACCTCACTGGTACTGCTTGTTAAGAAGATGGACGAGGACTTTAAGTTCTTCCGCGACGTGTTCGGATGGCCCCCCGATAAGCGTGCACGCAACGGCTACTACAGTCAGATATACGGATATGGCAGCGGTGTGGGCACCGACAATGAGCCAAACACCGCTACAGGCGGCTGGCAGAGCGCAACGGGCTATAACGGACAGTCATGGCCGATGGTGCTGCTGAGCTACTACCCCATTGCATCGTTCGACCCTAACTGCACATACAGCGACCGCATTGGCCAGCAGAATGCATGCGTTCATGAGGGCATCCATGCTACCTTTGCCGATTTGGAAGGCTGCAAGCAGAGTGCTTGGTTCCACGAGGGCGGCAACACATGGCTGCAGGGCGAGGCTGAGCTGGCAAAGAGCGGCAAAACGCCTGAGAGCATGGGATACCTGAGTGCCGGCAATATGATAGCACCGTTTATGCCCATAGAGTGCTACTCAGGCTGGCTGCAGGACGACAGCTTTGGCGGTCCGGCGGCAGAGGGTGTTAACATGTATAGTGATAAAGGACAGGTATGCACCTGGCGCAATATGCTCGGCGGCGTACAGTATGGCGAGTTGTTTCCACACTTCCTGAGCGAGATAATGGGTCGTGGTTCTATTCCTTGGATATGGCGCTACTGCAAGGGTCGCGTACTTGAAGGAATGGCCGACTCATTAGGCGAGAAACAGATGCGACACATGATTATGGAGTACCGGGCACGCCAGGCAATGATTGACGTAGGACAGTGGTCGAACGCCTGCCGCAAACTGCTTGACGACAACTGGCTGGTAATAGTACAGCAGGAGTGGAGCCCCTATTGGAAGAAAGTGGAGCCGTGGAAGGCTACACCATACGCCAATATGTACAAGTGTGACGAGGTGGACAGCACCGGATGGTGGAAGCCCGAATGGCGCACGACACCAGGATGGAGCGGAGCCAACCAGATACCGCTGCACGTAAGCGGCAACGTTGGAGACATCATCAGCGTACACTTCCAGCCATTGGGCAAGAATATGGTGGCAATGTTGTGCTATCGCACTAAGCAGGGAAAGATTTACTATTCACAACCCGTGGAGGGCGAGGGCGACGTGGTGATGCAACTACAAGGCGTGCCTGCCAACAACGTGGTGATACTGGTGGTGTGCAACACCGACTATATATATAAAGGTGAAGAAACACGAAAGGCACACTTCGACTATCGTATGAAGATGGGCGAGAATGTGTACCAGCCGGCAAAGGCACAGCTGAAGTGGTATAACTACCGCTCGACGGTGCGCGACCCGGACTTTACCAGACCAGTCACAGGCATAGCTCCCGTGTTCGACGGTTTACCCATCGAAGCCAACACCCCCGTGCGCTTCTCGATAGAGCCTGAGCGCGGCATAGTGAATCGCGGCGAGAGCGTGACACTACACATTACTGCCGCATCGCAATGGCAGGTACCCGTAAGACTGATGGACATGTCGGGAAAAGTGGTGTACCAGCAGAGCCTGATGCGCGACGGTGACTACCAGATACCTGCCGACATACTGCCAGGACTGTACATCATGCAGGCCATAAACGGCAGCGAGAGCGCCTCAGCGAAGATAATCATAAGGTAAAAGTGAATAGTGATAAATTGCAATAATTAAATATCATTATATGGTAATACAGAAACGATCTTCAAGGAATCGAAGTAAGAGAATGTGGACGGGACTGCTCGGCGCAGCATTATTCTTCACTCTTCATTCTTCACTCTTCATTTCCTGTAGCGAGAAAGACGAGCTGATGGACGAGCCGTCGTGGCTGGGAAGCAGCATCTACGACTGGCTGAGCCGTGACGGCAACTACAAGTACACGTTACGGCTGATTGACGACCTGGGACAGAAGGACGTGCTCAGCCAAACGGGCTCGAAGACACTGTTCGTAGCCACCGACTCGGTGTATAATGACCTGTTTGCCAAAGGCACGTGGGGCACGACGAGTTATGAAGGGCTATCAGAAGGACAGAAAAAACTAGTGCTGAACAGCTCGATGGTGAACAACGCTTATCTTATTGAGTTGCTGAGCAGCGTCAGCGGACCAAAACCGCTGAAGGGTCAGTGCATGCGCCGCCCCACGGCTGCCTCGGTATTTGACTCAGTAACGACGATGAGCCCCGACAGGATGCCTGCCACAAAATACTGGCAGGAGTATAGTGAGGCCGGCAAGCCGATAGTGCTGCTGCGCGACAATACAGCGAAGCCGATGATTCACTTCCTGCCGGTGTTCATGCGCAACAACAAGATTACCGATGAGGATCTGGCGATACTTACCAACGGTGTATCGACATCGACAGGCGACGCATGGGTGAACGGACGAAAGGTGACAGAGCGCGACATCACTTGCAAGAACGGATATATACATAAGGTTGACGGACTACCAACGGCTGCCGACAATATGGCTGAGATAGTACACAAGCATGGCAACATGCTGTTATTTGCATCGCTGCTCGACAGATTCTCAGCGCCATACTACGACGAGGGAGCCACTAAGGAGTACAACCGTCTGAAGAACAACGAGGAGAAGGTATATACGCTTAAATACTTCTCGCAGAACAGCAACGTGAAGGACTATCCTGAGAGTGAGGGCGGCACGCTTGACACAGATCCCAACGGACAGCCGGTAGATGCTACGCTGGCCTTCGATCCGGGATGGAACCAGTATATGTACTCGAACACGGCTGGCCGCGACCTGCACTATGACGCTGGAGCACTGCTGGTGCCATCGGACGATGCGCTCACACGCTGGTGGAACAACGACGGCCGATCGCTGCAGGATATGTACGGCACTTGGGAGCGGGTGCCTATGAAGGTGCTGGTAAAACTACTGGACATAAATCTGGTGCGCTCGTTCACGGAAAGCGTACCGTCGAAGTTCAAGAATATCGTGGACAACACCAACAAGGTGCCCATAGGCATCACGACGAAGGATGTAGACTCATGCTTCATGGGCTGCAACGGCGTGGTATATCTGCTGAACCGTGTGTTTACGCCGGCTGCCTACAGCTCGGTATCATTCCCTGCGCTGGTCAACGAGACAACGATGAACATAATATATTGGGCAATTGAGAAGCTGGAGTTTGAACCCTACCTGAACTCCATGGACTCGTACTACAGTTTTATCATACCAACGAATACCGCAATGTTGACATACGTTGACCCCTGTACCTACGGCGGCACCACATCGGTACTCTATGAGTTCTACTGGGACACCGTGAGACAGAGGGTTGGCGCACACCGCTACAACTATGACGTTGCCACATGTACAAAGCTGGAAGGCGAATTGAACGATGCCAACGACAGTCAGGTAGAGAACCGCCTGCGCGATCTGTTAGACAACCTTATAGTGATTGACTCATTAGAGAGCGGTCACCAGTACTACCGCACGAAGGGAGGCAGCACTATACGCGTGGCGAATGCCGGGCGCGAGGGAATGATGACCATTGAGGGCGGACTGCAGATAGAACAGCAGAAGCCTGTCACGGTAAGCACTATCTATGACCAGACAGAGACAGGCAACGGCAAGAGCTACGTGGTGGAGCAACAGCTGCCACTGGGAAGCCGCCGCTCGCTGTACTCGCTGCTGAAAGGACGAAGCGACTGCTCGCTGTTCTTCGACCTGATGACAAAGGGAGGAGCCGTGAACACGCTGATGAAGAACCGCATGGGTGGATATTCACCCGTTGACTCGTTCAACTGCTCGCTGTTTGATGCATACGACTACACGGTGTATGTGCCACAGAACACAGACATTGAGCAACTGCACGCGCAGGGGTATCTACCCTACTGGAGCGACTATACAGCACTGGAGGACCCAACGGGCGAGTGGAGCACCATTGCCAATGACGCCAAACTACTGAAGGAAGCCAGGAAGATTGTGGCTAACCGCATAATGAACTTCGTGAAGTACCATATTCAGGACAACTCAGTATTCATTAGTGGAAACCCCGTGAACAACGTAAAGTTTGAGACATCGACGCTGAATCAGAAGAACAAGCGATTCTACAGTCTGCAGGTGACAGCCGACGACAAGAGCATGAGCATCAGTGACCTGACGGGAAACACCCGCCATGTGATAACAACAGGCGAAGATATGTATAACCGGATGGGCCGTGAGTACTGGGTACAGAACGCCAACAATGCGAACCACAACGAGATGCTCTACAATGCGAGCGACGTGGTGGTGCACCATATTGACGGACCGCTGATTTACGATGCAAGCCAGCTCACGAGCTGGAAGGAAGAGATCAACGCACTGATTGAGGACTCCGTCCTAAATGATAAATGATAATTGATAAATGATAAGAAGAAACGCTATGAGTTATTTACAGAAAACTATACACAGCCGATGGATGATGCTGATAAGTTTATCATTTATCATTTTTCAATTATCAATTAGCCCCGCAGGGGCGCAGATAAAGAACGTGCACGGCACAGTGAGCGACGACATGGGCGAGCTGATGGGAGCGTCGGTGTGCGAGATTGACGGCACAGGACGTATCATTGAGGCTACGACGACAGATATGAACGGAAACTTCTCAATGCGCATACGCAACGCGAAGGACAAACTGAGGTTCAGCTACGTTGGATGCAAGACAATGACGCTGCCTATCGACCGCGAGACTTATAAGATAAAGATGTCATCGCAGACAACAATCAAGGAGGTGACGGTAACGGCGAAGAAGAAACTGAACGGTGGCGGACTTGCCATTCCCGAGCGTGAGATATCGTATGCCACTCAGACCATCGACATGAAAGAGTTTGAAGGACTGGGACTGACAACCGTTGATGAGGCGCTGCAGGGACGTATCGCCGGACTTGACATCGTGGCGAACTCAGGCAACCTGGGTGCAGGTACTACGATGAGACTGCGCGGCGCATCGTCGATATCAACGCTAACGAACTCGAACCCGCTGATAGTTGTCAACGGCAACACATGGAACGTTGACATGAACAACTTTGACGTGACCAATGCCAACGATGAACAGTTTGCACAGCTGCTGAACGTGAACCCCGAGGACATTGCCTCGATAACGGTACTGAAGGATGCTGCTGCCACCGCCATCTATGGTTCGCAGGGCGCCAACGGTGTGATAGAGATTACAACGAAGCGCGGCTCTCGCGGTGCTCCGAAACTGACATACTCACTACGCCTGACGGGAACATACCAGCCGAAGGGCTACCAGATGCTTAGCGGCGATGACTACACTATGCTGCTGAAGGAGAGCTACTTCAACCCACAGCAGGACGATGGTGCATCGAACATCCGTGAGCTGAACTACGACCCTACGTTCTCGGAGTATGAACAGTATAACAACAACACAGACTGGGTGGATGCAGTGACACAGTGGGGACTGCGCCAGAACCACTACCTGAGCGTTACTGGCGGCGGCGAGAAGGCGACGTTCCGCATTAGCGGTGGCTACGACCACGAGACAGGCTCAGTGATAGAGCAGAAGCAGGACAGATTCTCGACACGTGTGGCTCTCGACTACTATGTATCGGAGCGCATAAAGATCTCAACGAACTTCTCGCTGACATATACTGACACTGAGCGCAACTACGACGACCTGCTGAGCATTGCCTACAAGAAGATGCCAAACATGAGCATCTACGAGCAGTATCCCGTGGGCCATCCCCTGCAAGGACAGAACACGTCGAAGTACTACACAATGTTGCAGTCGGCACCCAGCGTGTTCGACGGCGACCAGAAAAGCTATGTCAACCCCGTAGCATCGGCAAAGCTGGCGAAGTTCGACGACCGCACCTACGACATAACGCCTGAACTGGAATTGAACTACCGTCTGCTGGGTATGGACGATGAGCACCACCAGCTGAACTGGCAGGGACGCGTGTACATGAACATCTTCAATGAGTATGTTGACAAGTTCTACCCGAAGGAGCTGGTTACGCTGTCGTGGAATAATGGTGTGAACAATGCAAACACGGCAAGCTCGAAGAGTGTAGCGTTCAACACAAAGCAGACGCTGACATACATACCACATTTTACCAACAAGGACCACTCTCTGATGGCGATGGGACGCTTTGAGCTGACCAGCGGCTCGTCGAACGGACAGTCGACAGATGCCACTAAGCTGCCGTCGGGCGGCATCACCACTCCTATTGGCGGCGGCCGTGTGACGGGCATGAGCTCGAACTTCAGCGAGTGGCGTTCAATGTATTATACTTTCTCGACTCACTATGCCTACAAGGGGCGCTACATGGCTGACTTCTCGCTGCGCGCCGACGGAACCACAAAGTTCGGTCCCGACCGTCAGTGGGGCTACTTTCCCGCCGTATCGTTGAGATGGAACATCATTGACGAAAGCTGGTTCCAGAAACTGGCAGGCATAAGCAATGACAGCGAGGAGCAGTGGATATCGATGCTATCGATACGTCCGTCATGGGGACGCGTGGGAAACCAGCCGAACCGCGACTACCTGTATGAGAGTATTTATAGCAGCGATACAAAATACATAAACATCGGTGGCATGAAGCCAGAGAATATCCGACTGACGGACCTGCGATGGGAAACGACAACAACATGGGACGTAGGTATGGACCTGGGACTGTTTAACGACCGTCTGACGTTACAGGCTGAGTGGTACCACAGTACTCGCCGCGACATGCTAATGGAGAACGTGAGCATTCCGTCGAGCACGGGCTTCCCCACATTGACATACAGCAATGTCGGTTCTATGCGGAACATAGGTTGGGAGCTGAACCTGAGCACCAACAAGCTGATAAAGAGCGGCAAGTTTTTTGCCGACGTGAACTTCACCTTCGGCAACAACAAAAACGAGATACTGACCATGGACGAGACGGTATTGAAGTCGCTGAATTCGCAGTTCAACTACGACAACCGCGAGGTGCTGCAACGCGTGCAGCTGCACAATCCCTTTGGTGCCATCTACGGATTCCGTTTCAAGGGTGTCTACGAATATCAGTATGAGACCTTCCTCGACATGACCAATGAGGAGCGTATGCAGTTCGTGGCCGACGGTCACACAGCTCCCTTCGTACTTAGCGAGACAGGAGAGATTGTTGTTGACGATGAGAACAAGCCTGTACGCATGATGTATAACTACTCGCACGATGCCACTGGCAAGAACTATGAGTTTCAGGGTGGCGATGCTATCTACGAGGACATCAACCATGACGGACAGATCAATGCCCTCGACATTGTCTACTTGGGTTCGTCGTTGCCAAAGCTCACCGGTGGTTTCGGATTCACGCTGAACTACGGACGTTGGAAGCTGAACTCGCAGTTCAACTACCGCATAGGCAATAAGATACTGAACATTGCCCGACTGGACACAGAGGCCATGTCGTCGAACAACAACCAGAGCAAGGCCGTGAACTGGCGCTGGCGTAAGGAGGGCAACGTGACAACGATTCCTCGTGCCATGTATGGTGCCTCCACCAACTACAATACGCTGGTGAGCGACCGCTTCGTTGAGGACGGATCTTTCGTACGTCTGAACTATCTGCAGTTGTCGTACTCCTTCGACCCGAAGATGATTAAGCGCGTGCTGGGTGTGAACCGACTGAGCATGTATGCCAGTGCCAACAACCTGTTCGTACTCACAAAATACAAGGGGGTAGACCCCGAGGTGGGCTACGGAGGATACGGAGCCTCGGTTGATGGCGGACAGACGCCACGCTCCAAGTCGTATACATTGGGCGTGACGGTAGACTTCTAATAATTGAAAATTGAAAATTGAGAATTATGATTACCAAGATAAACAAAAGGCATCTGATAAGTTTATCATTTATCATTTGTCATTTATCATTTAGCATAGCGTTCTCTTCCTGTAGCGACTTCCTTGAAATAGAACCGCGCGAGATTATCGTACTCGACAAGTACTGGAACGAAGAGGCCGACGTAGAAGGCGTCGTCGCTGGATGCTACTCGTCGATGCAGTCGAACGATGTAATCAGCCGTATGATGGTGTGGGGCGAGTTCCGCTCCGACAATATCGCCGGTGGCAAGAACTATGAGAACAACCTCCAGATAGCAAATATCCTGAAGGAGAACATCAACGCCAGCAACACCTACGCTCAGTGGGCATCGTTCTACAATGTGATCAACCGCTGCAACACTGTGCTGAAATATGCGCCCGAGGTAGCACAGAAGGATCCTTCCTACACACAGAGTAAACTGTCGGCCACGGTGGCTGAAGTGTCGGCCATCCGCGACCTGATGTATTTCTACCTCATCCGCACGTTCTGCAACGTGCCATACATCACGGAACCCTACCTTGATGACAACCAGAAGATGGATGTGGCAGCAGCCCCCTTCGACTCGGTGCTCACAGCACTGATTACCGATCTGGAACAGGTGCAGGCAACAGCCGTGAAGCGATATCCCGTGACACAGCCCTATTACCAAAAGGGACGCATCACACAGGATGCCATTCACGCCATATTGACTGATATGTATTTGTGGAAGAAGGACTACCAAAACTGCATACGCTATGCAGACATGATAATAAACGAGAAACTTACGGAGTATGAGAACAAAATGAAAAGTTCTCAATCCGCATCCCTTAGCTCTCAACTAATTGACGGTTTCCCACTGATAAACGACAATATGTCGACAGGCAACTATTACGGCAATGCCTTCGCCGAGATATTCGGAACGGGTAACAGCAGTGAGAGCATTTTCGAACTGGTGTATATGGACGATGACGACATGCTGGCAAACAGCGCCGTGAATAACCTCTATGGCAACGCTACCACCTTCCCCGGGCTGGTGAAGCCTGCCGATTTCATTGGCACCGACATCAGCGACGAGTCGTTCACAGTGTTCCTTAACAAGTACGACACGCGCTTCTATGAGAACATGCAGCCAATCAAGGGACAGTCGAACACATACGGCATTAACAAATACACTACGTCGTCGGCATTGGTCGACTTAACAAAGGCTGAGATCCAGGGAAGCTATGCAACAGTTTATACCGAAGGGAAAAACCATTCCAACTGGATTATCTATCGTCTGACAGACATCATGCTGCTGAAAGCGGAGGCACTAGTTGAAATGGCACCAGAAGGTGATAGCGAGGCAGAGAAGCAACAGGCTGACACGCTGCTACGTCAGGCATTCGCTATTGTAAACGCAATAAACAAGCGTAGCAACTGCAGCAAGGAGTCGAAGGACCTGAAGTGGGACGACTACTCTTCGAAATCGTCCATGCGTGCTCTGGTGCTTGACGAGCGTCAGCGCGAACTGATGTTTGAGGGTAAACGGTGGTACGACCTCGTGCGCCGTGCACAGCGCGACGGCAACACCACCTACCTCGCCGGTATGGCTGCCCGCAAGGGAAGCGGATCGGGTGCTGCCAGCAAACTGTCGCGCATGGAGGCTATCTACTGGCCTTACTATATCGACGAGCTGAAAGTTAACAAGAACCTGATACAGAACCCTGCCTTTGGCAGCGGAGAGAACAGCTCGATAGTTAAGAACTAGCAATTAGTAATTAGAAATTAGTAATTAGTAATTATGATTACCAAGATAAACAGTTCGGTGAAGTGGCTGTGCGCTGCTTTATTCTTCACTCTTCACTCTTCACTCTTCACTTCATGTAGTGACGAGCCTGATACATCAAACTTCTACACCTTCAAGGGACAGATGATGAGCCAGTATCTGGAGTCGCATGCCAACTTCAGCGAGTTCAACTCGCTGGTGAACCGCGTGGGCATGACCAAGTTGCTGGCGACCTATGGTGAGTACACCTGCTTTGCCCCGACGAACGAGGCCATGCACAAATATCTTGAGAAACGAGGACTGGAGAGTGTAGACCAGCTGTCGTTCGAGGATGCCGACACGCTGGTGCGCACCCATCTGGTGAAGGACATGTACGCCACGGCCGACATGAACGACGGTGTGCTGTCGACATCGAACATGAACCGCCGCTATATAGAGGTGAGCCACGGTAATGATGATGACGGTAACGCCGTGGTGTTCCTCAACGGTACGTCGCACATCATCTTTGAACTGCAGGACGACTCCGTGGAGAACGGATTCGTGCAGCCGGTAACCGAGGTGCTCGAGAGTTCCAATCGTATGATTCTCGACATGATGGAGCAGAACCCGAACATCAGCCTCTTTGCATCGGCACTGCGCGCTGCAGGCTTCGCCAATGTGCTGTACCAATATCGTGACGAGCAGTGGGACGCCATCAAGCAGAACTACCCACGTATCAGATACGTGTCGCACGTGAACAAAGAGACGGCAACAGTGCCCGACGAGAAACGTATTGGCTTTACGGTATTCACGCCAACAGACTCGGTGCTGAGAGAGAAATATGGTATCACTACAATCGAGCAGTTGTACAACAAGGCCTGCGAGATCTATGATGTGCAGTATCCTGAGGATGCTGCTGCCTCCTACCACGACTTTGCACATATCACCCACGAGAAGAACCCACTGCACCGCTTCCTCGCGTACCATATCCTTACCCGCGATGTGAAGGGCTGGAACTACATCACGCCTTATAACGACATGGGCATTGAAACACGCGAGATGAACCCCGTTGACTGGTATGAGACGATGCTGCCCCACACAATGATGAAGTTCGAGCGACTAACCGTCCGTAAGTGGGCTGGCACCAGCATTATCGGACAGCGTTACGCTAACCGCCGCTACGACGATGAGTTCCAGATACCCGGCGTCTATATCTATCCCACCGTGGAGACCGACTACAAGAGCGATGCCCTGAACGGCCGCTACTTCTATGTTGGCGACATTCTCGCCTTCGACGACCAGACACGCAACGAGGTGTTCAACGGCCTCATCCGTATGGACTTCTCCACCATCTTTCCTGAGCTGATGACCAACGATGTGCGCCTGAACTTCCGCAACGATGGCTATAAGTATCCCAACAACGACCCCGACTACGACGAGACGGGAAAGTTCGGACGTAACTACTACTTCCCCAATGGCTATCTTGACGGTGTGACCATCAACGAGGGCTCGTGGTTTGTCTATCGCCGTCCCCACGACTGGTACGACAGCTATGAGGGCGACGAGATGAACCTCTTCAAGGACTTCGACTTCACGTTCCGCCTGCCTCCAGTGCCGTTCGACGGTCAGTGGCAGATACGTCTTGGCTTCGCCGCTGAACCTACCCGTGGTGTGGCACAGATCTACTTCGATGACAAGCCGCAGGGCATACCTCTTGATATGACAAAGAACCTTAGTGATGCCTCTATCCTTGGATCGAACTGGAAGGCTGACTATAACTCCATGACACAGCTGGAGCTGTCTACCGACCAAAAGGAGCTGAAGAACAAAGGCTACTATCGTGGTCCCACTGGTGGCTATCACAAGCCCTATGGTGGTGGCAACGACCACGTCTATTTTGCGCGTCAGGCCAATACCTATCGAATGGTGCTCTGTACAACGAACATCAATGCCGGCGAAGATCACTACCTGCGCATAAGATGTGTTTCAGCAAAACAGGGAAACGACAATGAGTTCATGTTGGACTTCCTGGAACTGGTGCCACGCAGCGTCTTCGGCATAACCGATGAGGGAAGCATGGAACCGATGCTGTGAGCGGGCTACGCCCTAATTGAGAATTGAGAATTGAAAATTGAGCATTTTTGCTTGAGTAAAACGAAAAATTATGATTACCAAGATAAACAAAAGGCATCTGATAAGTTTATCATTTATCATTTGTCATTTATCATTTAGCGTAGCGCTCTCTTCCTGTAGCGACGAGTGGAACGACCACTATGAAGAGGCAACAACGGTGGGTGGAACGCTGTGGCAAACCATCAAAGGGAACAGCAGTCTGGAAAACTTTGCCAATGTACTGGAAACCTGCGGGTATAACACTGTGCTTGACGGCAGTCAGACATTCACCGTCTTTGCTCCGACGAACGAGGCGCTGTCGGCTTCGGAAGCGAACGAACTTATTGCGTCTTTCCTCAGTCAGCAGTCTGCAGGAGTGCGCGCATCAGAAAATACGGTGATACGCCGTTTCATAATGAATCACATAGCGCAATACCGCTATCCGGTATCGAGCCTGACTGACCAGATTGTTACTCTGATGAACGATAAGTACGCTAAACTTACAAGCAATCAGCTTGGTAGGAACACTCTGACAGAAAAGAACACCCTCTGCGACAACGGTCTGCTGTTCACTATGGACAGTAAGCTTGACTATGTGCCAAACGTTCTGGAGGCTCTCGATATGGAGGAAGGACTGGATAGCGTCTACAGTTTCCTGAGCAGTCATAACACATACGAGTTTGTCGAGGCACAGAGTGTGCCGGGCGAGATTGTCGATGGTGTGACCCACTATCTGGACTCAGTAACGGTACTTACCAACGATCTGCTGAGTAAGTATGGACGTATTGACTCAGAAGACAGCACCTATTGGTTCATTGCACCGACAAACACGGTATGGGATGAGCTCGTAGAAGAGTACACCCCCTATTTCAACTATCCGAGAAACGTGTTGCAACGCGACTCTATGCAATATACGAACACACGTCTTGCTATTATCGGTGGAGGATTCTTCAGTCGAACAGTAAACAGCGAAGTGGCATTCAGGGACTCAGCAGTATCGACACAGGCACTCACCAGCGAGCAGCGCCAGCTGTTGGGTATTACCGACAACTATTACGTTTACCAACATCCGTTTGACGAGGGAGGTGTATTCTATGGCACTACGGACATCGCTTGCAGCAACGGTAATGTGCGCAAGACATCAACAGCGACATTATCGAAGTTCCAGACATTCATGCAGACCATAAGTGTTGAAGCTGAGAGCGCAACAAACCAGGACACGCTGATCAATGCCATCGAGCCGATGACGGTAGTCCAAGTGGCATCGAACAACAAGTTCTACGGCAAGGTGTCGGGCGATTCATACGTTGAAGTGAATCCCGTTAATCCGTCGGCACGCGTAGCCGTTGGGTTTAAGATTCCCGACGTGCTATCAGGGGTAAAGTACAACATCTATGCAGTATTTGCTCCTGCCACCGCCGGCGACTCACTGGCCATCGGTGAGACAGAGAAGCAGCTGCGTGTGCTGAGCCGCATACGCCAGGCAGACCAGAACGGTGTGATATCGTCGCCACCATTCCGCTATGCGAAATCTGTTGATGGCACTACTGTGGACGAGGTGCTGCTGCAGTCGAATGTAAAGCTGACGACTTGCTCGTGGGGACTGAAGACACCGACGGTACGTCTGGAACTGCAGTCGAACACCGACGGTGCCACACTACGCATAGACCGGATCATATTCCGCCCAGCTGAATAAATTGAGAATTGATAATTGAGAATTGATGATTATGATTACTTTCAAGAATATGTTTTTACGGAGAGTTGCAATAGCATGCTGTTGTGTGGTGGCAGTGATGAGCCACACACCTGTCTATGCTCAGGACGCAACACGCGAGGTGAAGGGTACCGTCACCGATGCCACCACACACCAGCCGCTTGCCGGCGTATTGGTGAGTGTTGCCGAGACCAACGGTTACAGCACGTTGACAGAGAGCGACGGTAGCTATGTGTTGCGTGTTCCTCTGACAGCCACATCGCTGACATTCAGTTCACCGGAGTATAATATTGTGAAGAGCGGACTGACAACCGTGGTGCAACAACGTGCGATAGCCCTATACCCCAACACGTTCAGCGAGAACTATGGGGTAAAGACAAACGTGACAAGCACGAGCTACGCCAAGGGATTTGAGTTTGCCAACTCAGTGAGCATTGAAGAAGAGATACAGAAACAGTTGGGAGCAGAGGTGCACACCACCACTCGCAGCGGCACTCCAGGCATTGGCAGTGTGATGTTTATGAACGGTCTGAGTTCTATCAATGCCAACGCACAGCCACTGATAGTGATTGATGGTGTGGTATTTGACCAGCAGTACGGACGGAGCATGCTGCACGAGGGGTTCTATAACGACATCTTAGCAAACATATCACCAACTGACATAGAACAGGTACAGGTGGTACGCAATGGTACGGCACTCTATGGTGCGAAAGGAGCCAACGGCGTGATACTGATAAACACGCGTCGCAACCACTCTATGGCAACACGCATTACGGCAAGCATATCTGGCGGTGTGACAATGGAACCGGGAACATTCGACGTGATGAATGCATCGCAATACAAGAGCTACGCCAGCGACCTGCTGCAAACGACCGAGACGACACTGAAGGACTTCAAGTTTCTGAACAACAGTGCTGACAACTATTATCTCCCACAGTACTCGAACAATACCGAATGGCGCGACTACGTTTACCGCAATGCGCTGACACAGAACTACAGCATAAACGTTGAGGGCGGCGACGATGTGGCGGACTATAACCTATCGTTGGGCTATATAAACCATCAGTCAACACTTAAGAACAACGGTATGAGCCGCATCAACATCAGGTTTAACTCGGACATACATATCACAAAGAAGCTTGACGTGAGATTTGATGCATCGTTTGCTAACCAGACGCGAAACCTGCGCAATGACGGCGCACCGGCGGACTACACCGAGGGCACGCCCACATCAACAGCGTTCCTCGCCTATGCCAAGAGTCCGATGATCAGCCCATGGACTTTCTCAGGTGGAAAGATTCGCGAGGGATATATCGATGTAGCTGACGAGAACTACCTTGACGAGGCTCTGGTCGCCTATTCCGGATATAACTATAAGCTGGCAAATCCACTGGCAGTAAACGAATATGGCGACGCTGAGAACAAGAACCACTTTGAGAATTCGCTGATAAACCTTGCCGTAACACCTACATATAAGTTCGGTGAGCACCTGCGGCTTTCTGAGCACTTCAGCTATAACCTGGTAAACACCAACGAGAAGTTCTATATTCCACGCAACGGTGTGCCAAGCTACTACGTGCAGGGGGTTAACGCCATCTGCGAGAATGAGGTGCGTTCGATGGCTGCCAAGCAGAACTCAGTGATGAGTGACACGAAACTGTCATGGAACAACCGCTACGATGCACACAGCATAGGCATCTTCGGCGGCGTGCGCTTCAACTGGGAGACATACACACAGAACTCACAGTTGGGCTATAACACCACGAGCGACAAGATGCCAGCCATCAGTTCGACTCTTGACAACGCAAAACCGTCGGGATTCTCAAACTCATGGAAGAACATCAACTGGTATGCTCAGGCTCAATACGACTACCGCCAACGCTACTACCTTCAGCTGAATGCTGCACTTGAGACGTCGTCACGCTTTGGCAACGAGGCGGACCACGCGGTGAAACTGTTTGAGGTTCCCTGGGGATTCTTCCACGGCATGGAGGCATCGTGGGTGATGACTAACGAGCAGTGGTTCTCGGCCATCAAAGGTATTGACTACCTGCGCTTGTCATTGGGCTATGATGTCAGCGGCAACGACGATATAGAATATGATGCTGCACGCTCATATTTTGCCTCCCACAACTTCCTTGAAGATGTGTCGGGACTATCATTTGAGAACATTGGAAACACTCGTCTGCAGTGGGAAACGACAACACGCCTGAACGCATCGGTTGAGGGCAATTTCATAAGCAACCGGCTGAACGTTAGGCTGAACTATTTCCGCAGCAAGATAAGCAATCTGCTGATGTACCAGCCTCTGGCATACGTCACTGGACTGAGTCGCAACTGGTCGAACGACGGTGCGATGAAGAATGAGGGCTTTGACGTCAGCGCTGTAGCAAAGATTGTTGCCACGAAGGATTTCCAGTGGGAGATAGGAGCCAGCGCCGGCCACTACAAGAATGAGGTTACTGAGTTGCCTGCTGGACAACAAGCCGTTGAGAGCACTGTTTGCGGTGCTACTG
>JAEEGH010010155.1_pt1 | contig 21698 bp, 21 predicted proteins | sample 9134181 | NCBI WGS metagenome assembly JAEEGH01 (sample SAMN16246544, study PRJNA631951) | gut metagenome | biome: gut microbiome; feature: rumen; material: DP-attached | host: Bos | place: Iran: Karaj | collected 2018-10
GGCAGCAGGTCTATGGGTAGTTGCCGCCATCGGTCTGGCCTGCGGCGGTGGCATGTACAAGTTAGCCACTGCCAGCGCCCTGCTGGTACTTATTGGCATGGAAGCCTTCAACTACTTCCTCCACAAGTTCGACAAGTTCAAGAAAGATTAGTGTCATCATACATTGGTGCTCCGCAGCGGAATTCTGATGCTGATGAGTAAAATTCTGCCCATTAGAATTTTGCCGATGAGCATCAGAATTCTTGTAATCAGCCTCATCTTGGTGACGAGCTTGGAATTTCATTTCTGAAACCAAAATCCTTGTACACATTTATTTTGATAACGAAACATTTGCGTAAGTTTAGCATTGGCCGAAGTTACCATACGCCCTCTTCTGACTATTAACCACTATCCTCTATTGCCGTGCGGAAATGCTGTAAGTGCCGTACTAAAACATTGAGAGTGCCGTGCCAAAGTTAAAACGCGTCGATGGATGATAAACCTACGTCGATGGATACAAAAACGACGTCGATGAATACAAAAACGACGCCATTGTTTGATGTTTTTCTTTGTAGTCTCGTATTAACTTTGTGTCTTCCTGTCTCTCCGAGTATTTATTGATGATTCTTCCTGCTTTATTTTATATCTGATTGAGCAGCGTTCGCTAATAAATGTGGAACGCTGGCATCTGATTACAAATTTATATTTCCACAAGTGCTTTCAGCTTTTCAACTAATTCTATTACTTGTGGCGTATATTCTTCAATATCTGCACGTTCTACATCTATAAAATCTTCGTAGTCGCCCTCATGACGTAAATCGAACATAACCTTAAACAGACCTCCTTCTTCCGGGGTAAGAATGCCTGTTTTAATAAAATGGAAATGCATTTGAGTAATCAGCCCAGAATGACGTTTGGTAATAATGCCTTTACTTAGCAACAAGGCTGAAGCTGCATAATATAAAGCATAATAAAGTCTGTTTGCAGCAAGGTCATAGCGTCCTGCATCTGCCAAGAATGCCGCATCTTCCAAAGCGACATCTGCCTTTTCCAGACGATAGGCAATCATTGCTTTTCTGCTCTCGTTGTCCAAAGTCATAATGCAATACCTTCTTTCATTACATTATATTTAAAGAGCGATGGCGGAGCTTGCTCCCACTGACGGCGTGTATAAGGGAACACATTAATTTCCTGACCTATAGCCAAACCTTTATCCCATACAGGATACTGTATGTTGCTACGCTCTTTTAAAGTCAAACGGGGCTTGTCGATGATGGTCAGCACATCCCAGTCGCTGTCCTCACGAGCATCGCCACGAGCCCGTGAACCATAGAGTATTATCTGAGCTTCCGGCTCTACCTCGCGAATGGTATTGCGGATGAGTTCCAGTATCTCATCCTGCCATTTGGGATTGTTGCGCTGCTCTACCATAGGAGAAATGTTTTAAGCAATTAACCTTGATATTCTCCGCAAAGATAGTAACTTTATACGAATAGACCAAATATTTCTGTCAATTTCTGACAAATTCTTTCCTGCCAGTCTATATTCTAATCCCAGTTTCGGTTCCTGATAATATCAAAGGCATTTATCAGTTCCGTGCTCACCCTACAGGTTGGACAAATTCAAGAAAGATTAGTTGTCCTAATTCTCAATGGCAGGGTGAAGTGCGAGGAGTGTAGCTCAACCCTGACGAAAAGGAAGCTCGTTGGCCACGAAGAGGAAGCTCGTTCGTGGCAACGAGTATCTGGGTGTTATTTGTATAAGTAGCGTTTGATGCTGCGCTTGGGAGTCTTGAGGAATTCCTCCTTGCGGATTTCTATCTCCGCAATCTTCTCGTAAGCAGGCAGTTGTTCGTTGAGCTGGTTGCGGTTCTGTTCCATGATGTTTCGGATGTCGTCTTCGTTGAAGCGCATGTTCTTGGCTTCGTCGTAGTCGGGATAGACCAGTCCGACGAGCTTGTTGTCGCGCTGTACGACGATGCTCTCGACGACCATAGTCATGGAGTTCAGCTTGTCCTCAATCTCCTCGGGGTAGATGTTTTGGCCGCTGGGACCTAAGAGCATGTTCTTCGAGCGACCGTTGATGTAGACGTTGCCGTCGTAGTCCATGGTGCCAAGGTCACCGGTGTGGTACCAGCCTTCTTTGTCAATGGTTTCAGCGGTAGCTTCGTCGTTCTTGTAGTAGCCGAGCATGACGTTGGGACCTTTGGCCAGAATCTCGCCGGGGATTTCGGCAGGATTGTTGGAGTCGATTCTGACTTTCATGTGTCGGGCTGCTTGTCCGCACGAACCCTGTGCGAAAGTATGCCAGTCGCGGTAGCAGATGATGGGAGCACACTCCGTAGCGCCATAGCCCACGGTATAGGGGAACTCAATGCGCTTGAGGAATGCTTCCACTTCCTGGTTGAAGGCTGCGCCGCCAATGATGACCTCGTAGAGCTCGCCGCCGAAGGCCTTGATGACTTCCTGGCAGATGCGCTCGCGCACCTTCTTCGAGATGACGGGCATGGAAAGCAGCAGTCGCATGCGGTTGTTCTGTATCTTGGGGAACACTTTCTTGCGGATGATTTTCTCTATCACCAACGGAACGGCGATGATAATCTTCGGTCTGATGTCAGCAAAAGCCTGTGCGATGATGGCCGGCGATGGAATGCGGCTGAGGTAGTAGACATGGCAACCGTGCAGGAACTCGAAGATGAACTCGAAAGCCATGCCGTACATGTGTGCCATGGGTAGGATGCTGATGACGCGGTCGTTGCGCTGGATGGTCTTGCCCAGTACGTTTTCGGCAAAGTCGTAGTTCGACCACATGGCGCGGTACGGAACCATGACGCCCTTGGAAAAACCTGTTGTTCCCGAGGTGTAGTTGATGAGTGCCAGTTCTTCACCGCTCTGCTCCTGATAATAGTGTACGTGCTCCTTACGGAAGTATTTGGGAAACTTCTTGCCGTAGAGTTCGTTGAGGTGTTCGCGGGCGTAGGTCAGCTTGTCGGTGCGTGAAAGCATCAGCGAGTAGTCGGGGTTGTTGATGATACCCTCCAAGTTCGGCATCTGTACTGGGTCTATCAGTGTGGCGACATGGTCTCCTACGAAGAGCAGCTTGGCATCAGAGTGGTTAACGATGTTGTGTATCTGGTCTGCCGTGAATTCGTGGAGAATGGGGACGGCTACGGCGCCGTAGGTCAGTGTTGCCAGAAAGGCTACGGCCCATTGGCTGGAGTTACGTCCACAGAGCGCAATCTTGTCGCCTTTCTGCACGCCGCAGTTCTCGAACAGGATGTGCAGCTTCTCGATTTTGCGGGCTACATCATGGTATTGCAGGGTGGCCCCTTTGTAGTCAGTCAGTGCATCCAAGTCCCAGTTGTCGATGATGCTCTGCTGTATGAGTTGGTTAAAACTTGGCACGTTTTCCATAATATTCCTTATTTATATAAATAACGTTTGATGCTTTTCTTTGGTGTCTTCAAGAATTCTTCCTCACGGATTTCTATGGCTTGCAGCTTGCTGTAGACAGGCAGCTCTGTGTTCAGTTCCTGACGGTTCTGCTCCATGATGTTCTCCAGGTCCTCCTGCGAGAATCCCATGTTTTTCACTTCATCCATGTCAGGATAAACCATTGCCACCAGCTTGTCGCCACGCTGTACGATCAGGCTTTCGCTGACCATCGCCATGGAGTTGAGCTTGTCCTCAATCTCTTCGGGGTATACGTTCTGTCCGTTGGCTCCGAGCAACATGTTTTTCAGTCGGCCACGGATGAAGATATGTCCGTCGTCAGACATGGTAGCCAGGTCGCCGGTGTGGTACCATCCGTCGCTGTCTATGGCCTGTCTGGTGGCCTCTTCGTTCTTGTAGTAGCCAAGCATGACGTTGGTGCCGCGTGTGATGATTTCGCCCTCCACGTTCTTGGGGTCTGACGATGCAATCCTGACCTCCATGCAGGGCAGGGGAGTACCGCATGAACCGGGTACAAAGTCGTGGTAGTCGCTATAGGAAATCAGCGGGGCGCACTCCGTCGTGCCGTAGCCCACGGTGATGGGGAATTCAATGCTCTTCAGGAACTGCTCTATCTCCTGGTTCAGTGGTGCGCCGCCCACGATGATTTCGTAGGCACGTCCGCCAAAGGCTGCATACACTTCCTGGCAGATGCGTTCTTTCACTTTCCTCTGTACCACGGGCATTTGCAGCAACAACTTCACGGCGTTGCTTTGAATCTTCGGGAATACGCGCTTGCGGATAATCTTCTCGATGATGAGCGGTACGGCTACCACGACGTCGGGGCATACCTCCTTGAAGGCTTCCGCAATGACTGCAGGCGAGGGGAGGCGTGTCAGGAAGTAAAGGTGATAGCCCGAACAGAAGGGGAACAGGAACTCGATGGCCATGCCGTACATGTGGGCCATGGGCAAGATGCTCAGTGTGCGACTGAATTTCGGCATTTGGGAGCCCAACCGCTTTTGACAGAAGTCTACGTTGCCCCACAGTGCGCGATAGGGGAGCATGACTCCCTTGGAAAAGCCCGTCGTACCCGAGGTGTAGTTGATCATGCACAGTTCTTCGGCGGTGTCCGTGTGCCAATGCACGTCTTCACGGCGGAAGGCATTCGGGTATTTATGTCCGAACAGTTCATTCAGATGTTCGCGGGCATGCGTGAGCGCCTCGTTCCTTGAAGTATGTAGCGAGAAGTCGGGCAAGTTGAAAATGCCTTCCAAAAGTGGCATCTCTTTCTCGTCGATGGTCTTCACAACATAGTCGCCCACAAACAGCAGGCGACTCTCGGAGTGGTTGACAATGTTGTGGATTTGTTCGCTGTTGAACTCATGCAGTATCGGTACGATAACGGCTCCGTAGGTCAATGTAGCCAGAAATGCTACAGCCCAGTGAGCCGAGTTGCGACCGCACACAGCAATGCGGTCTCCCTGCTTGATACCTGCAGCATCCATCATGATGTGCAGCTTTTCTATTTTGCGGGCCACGTCGTGATACTGCAACGTTGCCCCTTTGTAGTCCGTCAGCGCGTCGAGCAGCCAGTTGTCCTTAATCGTTCTCTCGATGTAGGAGTTGAAACTCGGTATGTCGTTCATTGCACAATTTTCAAAAGTTTGTGCAAAGGTAATACCTTTTCTGCACATTCGCAAACTTTTTGTGCAGTATTTTGTGCTTTACTGAAAAAAAGCTTAAAATCGTTCTCTAAAGGAATAGGAATAATAACTTTTATTTGGTTTTGTGCTCGTTTATTCGTACCTTTGCCTCTGATTATGGAACAAAGACATACACGAGAAGAGAAATTAGAAGCATTCGGGCGACTGTTGGATGTCATGGACACCCTCAGAGAGAAATGCCCGTGGGACCGTAAGCAGACCAATGACAGCCTGCGTCCTAATACAATAGAGGAAACCTACGAGCTTTGTGATGCGCTGATTCGCGACGATCAACATGAGATTTGCAAGGAACTCGGCGATGTGCTGTTGCATGTCGTCTTCTACGGTAGAATAGGAGAAGAGAAGCAGCAGTTTGATATAGCTGATGTTTGCAATAAGCTGTGTGACAAACTGATATTCCGCCATCCGCATGTCTATGGCGATGCTGTCGCCAAGGATGCCGAGCAGGTGCTGGAGTCGTGGGAGCAGATTAAGCTGAAGGAGAAGGACGGCAACCGTTCGGTGCTCTCTGGCGTACCTTCGGCGCTGCCGTCGCTCATCAAGGCCTACCGCGTACAGGACAAGGCCCGTAATGTGGGCTTCGACTGGGAAGACAAACAGGACGTGTGGGCCAAGGTGCGTGAGGAACTCAACGAACTGGAGACAGAACTGAAGAAAGAAGACCGCCAGCGTTCCACTGAGGAACTGGGTGACTTCCTGTTCTCGGTCATCAATGCTGCCCGGCTCTATAAACTGAATCCGGACAATGCTCTGGAGATGACCAACCAGAAGTTCATCCGCCGCTTCAATTATATTGAGCAACACAGCATCCGCGCTGGTCGTCCGCTGACGGAGATGACGCTGGCTGAGATGGATGCACTCTGGAATGAGGCCAAGGCGAAAGGGTATTGAAAAAACATTAATAATCATAATAGTTATGAAGAAGTTTGGAGTAATAGCAGTCGTTGCATGTGCAGTGCTCATGATGGGCAGCTGTGGCAACAAATCGGATCAGGTTCCGTTCGACAATGGCGATTCGGCAGAAGTGGCCAACGCAGACCCGACGATATACGGGATATGCGGCGATGCTACGACGATGAATTCGCTGCAACTGATTACTGATATGGGTGACACCCTGACCCTCGACATCTCTGAGGCACAGGATGAAGGCCATGTCTATGGCGGTGTGCAGACGGGTGACCGTATGGCCGTGCTCGCTGATGCCAACAGGACCAAGGCCGAGTGGGTTATCAATCAGGCTACCCTGATGGGTGACTGGGTGAGGCCAAATCCGTTAGACGGTTCTGACGAAGTGGGTATCAGCATCAAGGAAGGCGGTATCGTTGAGGGTATTGACGATGGTAGTATTGTCTATAAGACGTGGCGACTGACGCGTGGAAAGCTTGAGATTGTCTTGATGCGTGAAGGTGGTAGCGAAGAGGATGAAACCTATATCTATGACATCGTTAAGTTGGGTGCCGACTCTCTGGTGTTCAAGGATGCCGAAGAGACACTGGAGTTCTCTCGCCAAAAGCCTAAGGAGGAATACGGCAAGGATATCAAATTGGAAGATGCCCAGAAAGAATTCTTCTTATAGACTGCTTGGAACCGTTTAAGATACACATATTGGGTTGCGGCAGTGCCCTGCCCACTACCCGTCACTATGCTTCTTCCCAGGTCGTTGAGCTGAGGGGGAAGCAGTTTCTGGTGGACTGTGGCGAGGGGACGCAGATGCAGCTGCGCCGTTCGCGCATCCGCTTTACAAAGATAGGCGCCGTATTCATCAGCCATCTGCATGGTGATCACTGCTTCGGGCTGATGGGCATCATCAGTTCTTTTGGGCTCTTGGGGCGTACGGCACCGCTGCATGTCTATGCACCTGAAGAGCTGGGGCCGATGTTAGAAGCTCAGCTGCGGCTGTTTTGTCAGCATCTGGACTATGAAGTGACGTTCCATGCAGTAGACACTACGTGTCAGCAGGTCATCTACGAAGACCGCTCGCTGACCGTTGAAACAGTGCCCTTAGAGCACCGCATGCCCTGTTGTGGCTATCTGTTCCGCGAGAAACAGCCCCTGCCGCATATCCGTCGCGACATGATTGACTTCTTCCAGGTCCCTATCAGCCAAATCAACAATATCAAGGCAGGGGCTGACTGGATTACTCCCGACGGTGAACTGGTGGAAAACAGCCGGTTGGTGACACCGGCCGACACCCCGCGCAGCTATGCCTACTGTAGTGACACACGCTATATCCCGACACTGCATGAACGTCTTCAGGGGGTCAATACCCTGTTCCATGAGAGCACCTATGGCGAGGATAACCTGCTCAGGGCTGAGAAGTATTACCATTCCACGGCGCGGCAGGCTGCTCTGGTGGCACGTGATGCCGGCGTCTCAAAACTGCTCTTAGGACACTATTCGTCGCGCTATGAGGACGAGAATGTGCTGCTTCAAGAGGCCCGTGAAGTGTTCCCAAACACGTTTTTGACCGACGAACAGCTGGTTTTTGATGCATAATGCGAAGTTTTTCCTCAAAAAGTTTGGTGGTTTCAAAGATTCTTCGTAAATTTGCACAAACTATATAGTGGATTGCTTATGACAAAAAGACTACTCATATTCTCTTTGGCCATGTCGCTGATGCTGACAGCTCCGACTCTTGTAAAGGCTGCTGAGGCGGAATATGTTCCCTCTGAGCAGACGATAGAGGAGGATATTACCTTTGTTGTCAATGGCCAGAGTGTCACCATCACGGGGGCGCAGGGACGGACACTGGAAGTGGTGTCGCTTACTGGACGCTGCGTCATGACCGTAAAAATAGAGAGCCCTTCACAACGCATAGAACTTAACGTACCTAAAGGTTGTTACATACTGAAGATAGGCAAGGTAGTAAGAAAGGTTGCTATTCGTTAACAGTCCTTCTGCTTTCTGTGCTGCACCTGCTCATGGTTGGGTGTGACGGATGGGACGAAGGAAGAGAAAGAACCATTACAATGGAGGCGTTTTCTGAATTGAAGACGCCTGCGTTTGTTTTTGACGTGCAGGATGTGCGTTCAAATCTCCGTGCAATGGTCAAATCTGACGATGATGTCACAGAAGCTGACCGTCAGGCGCGCAGCTATTACACCACAGAAGGGAACCCATTAGTCTGGCTTCGCTCAACAGGCATTGACGACCGTGCAGACTCCTTGCTCTCATGGCTTCATCGGACGCATGAAATCGGGATGTCGGAACGTGCCTTTTGTGTTCAGGACATTGAGAACGACTTGCAGAGGTTGCGCAACCTTGATTTTGAAGAGGGCAGAAACAGCATCAACCGTGTGGCAGCGAGGTTGGAGTATCGGCTCACCAAGGCATGTCTGAGGTATTCATACGGACAGCGTTACGGTTTCGTTCATCCGCATAAAATCTATAACAGTTTGGATGCCGAGAAGAAGGATACAGCGGGTAATGTGCTCAAATACCGTAGACTTTTTGATGTCGCCATGGATCGTCCTTCCCAACATTATGCTCGTACGGTGATAGAGAAGGTTCGTTCCGACAGTATTGCCGACTACCTTACACACATTCAGCCTACAGACAAATACTATCTGCAGTTGAAGTCCATGCTTCCTATGGCAACAGGGGCTGACTACCGCCGCCGCATCTTGGTCAATATGGAACGGGCGCGCTGGCGCAGACATCAGCCGATAGCAGACCACGGCAAGCGCATCATCGTTAACATTCCCGCCTACCATCTCTATGCCTATTCTCCTGAAGAAATGCTGGATATGCGCGTGGTGTGCGGAACGCTAAGGACAAAGACACCGCAGCTTTCGAGCCATATTGAGTACATGGAAGTCAATCCGCAGTGGGTCATCCCCATGAGCATCATCGAGAATGACGTGGCACGGCATGCCGGTGACTCCGCCTATTTTGCCCGCCATCGTTATCGCATACTTGAGCGCTCTACGAACAGGCAGATGAACGTCCACGCTGTGACCACCGGCATGCTGCTCAGCGGCAGGTACCGTGTGGCTCAGGATGGCGGCGCTGGCAATTCACTCGGCCGTATTGTCTTCCGCTTCAAAAACAACTTCTCCGTCTTCCTGCACGACACATCCAGTCCTGGCGCCTTCAACCGTGAGTCACGTGCCGTATCGCACGGGTGCGTGCGTGTTTCCAAACCTTTCGAACTGGCCCGCTTTGTGCTTGACAGTCCTGATGAGTGGCTGCTTGACCGTATCCGCATCTCAATGGGGTTGGAGCCGGAGTCCCTGCAGGGGATGGAGTATATGGAAACACATGACAAGCAAGACTACAAGCTGATAAGCTATGTGCCTGTCAAGCCTCGCGTACCTCTTTATATTATATATAATACCCTATGGCCTGATGCCGCCGGTGTCATGCAGACATGGCCTGATGTCTATGGCTATGACGACGTGATCTGGAAACATCTTCAACCCTATGTGCGCTGATGACTAAGACTGACGAACAACTCCTGATACGGCAGTTAAACGACCCCAAGACGCAGCACAAGGCGTTTGAGCGTATGGTGCGTGAGTACAGTGAACAGCTCTACTGGCATGTGCGCCGTATGGTCCTGACTCATGATAATGCCAACGATGTGATGCAGAACGTGTTCCTGAAGGCATGGACGCACTTGGATGACTTTCACGGCGACGCAAAACTTTCTACCTGGCTCTACCGTATTGCCGTCAATGAGAGCATCGACTTCATGAGACGGCAGAAGTCTAACGCTGCACAGAGCGGCGATGATGTAGATTCGGGCATTGCCAATATGTTGATGGCCGACAACTATTTCGACGGCGACGAGACCGAAGCTCTGCTGCAGGAGGCTATCGCCCAGTTACCTGACGTTCAGCGTACGGTATTCAACCTGCGCTATTATGAGGACATGAAATATAGTGAGATCAGCCAGTTGCTGAAAACCTCTGAAGGTTCCCTCAAAGCCTCCTATCATATTGCCGTTAAGAAGATTTCGGATTTTTTTAAGCGACGCGATTAAACCTTTTATAACTACTAACGTCATATAAGCAAAAGAACAAACTATGGACAACGAAGAGAAGTACATTCTGGATAGATTCGGGAAGAGTAACCCTTTCACCGTACCCGAGGGCTATTTCGACCAGCTGGCTTCCGACGTGATGGCCCAGATTCCTAAGCGTCGTACAGTCAGCCGCATGGTGGCATTGAGGCCGTGGCTCTATGCAGCGGCCTGTCTGGTGGCTGTGATGGTCATGACACTGACATTCCATTTCCGTCAGGACAATGCTTCAGAGATGACGGCTTCCGCTGTAGAAAGTGTGGACAATAACTATATTGATGAGGCTGCAGACTATGTCATGCTCGACAATGCCGAGATTTATGCTTGTCTGGCAGATAATTAAACCCACAGTATCGTGAACATGAAGCAATATACTATCATTCTATTATGCCTGCTGGCATCGTTGGGTGTTCGCGCCCAGGAGCAGCCGAAGTTCTCGCCGGAGAAGTTCGAGGCTGATTTGGAAGCGTTTATCACCCGTGAAGCCGGCCTTGACCAACAGGAGGCTGCCAAGTTCTTCCCGCTTCTCAAGGAGATGCACCAGAAGCAGCGTGTTCTCTATGCCCGGATGCGCAAGACGTCGAAGGAAAAACCTGCCGATGAGGAAACCGCCGCAGAGTCCATCCGTCTTTGCGACAAGTTGAATATTGAAGTTCGCCAGATTGAGCAGCAATACCACAACAAGATGTTGAAGGCATTGCCGGCCCAGAAAGTGTATAACGCTATTTCTGCTGAGAACCGCTTCCACCGTAAAATGATGCGTGGCTGGCAGAAGCCGCCAGCAGGCAAGCCTAAGGACAGGCGGCACTAAAGACCGGCAGAAGGACAAATGCTGCTGAGGTCGCATTTGCCGCAATGAGGCTTGCGCGATGTGCAGACATAACGGCCGTGCAGCAACAACCAGTGATGTGCCCGTGGAATATCTTCCGCGGGTATGTTTTTTACCAATGCCTGTTCTACCTTATACGGAGTGTCGGCGCTTTTGGGGACGAGGCCGAGACGGTGGCTGACACGGAAGACATGCGTGTCAACGGCCATCGTCGCCTTGCCGAAAGCGACGCTTTGGATGACGTTGGCCGTCTTGCGACCCACGCCTGGCAAGTCTAACAGCAGATTCATGTCCGAAGGTACCTCTCCGTCGTGACGCTCTGTCAGGAGGCGTGCCATCTTCACCAGATGTTCGGCTTTCGAATTGGGGTAGGAGACACTGCTGATATACTCCAGCACGTCCTCAACTTCGGCCTTGGCCATGCTCTTGGCATCGGGGTAGCGCTGGAAGAGTGCCGGTGTCACCTGATTGATGCGCTTGTCCGTACACTGTGCGCTGAGGATAACAGCTACCAGCAACTGGAACACGCTGCCGAATTCCAGCTCCGTCTGCACTTCCGGCATCTGTTCCCGGAAGTAGCGCAGGATATAGTCGTATCGCTCCCCTCGTGTCATAGCTGTTGCAACTTATGCTAACTGCTGAAGGCGGGCAATGTATTTCCCGATGATGTCGAACTCCAAGTTGACCACACTGCCGACTTTGATGTCGCAGAAGTTCGTGTGCTCGAAGGTGTAGGGGATAATGGCTACCTGGAAGGTGTTCTGCGTGGGATTGCATACCGTCAGACTGACACCGTTCACCGTTACTGAGCCCTTGTCGACAGTGAAATAGCCGTTGCGGGCCATCTCCTTGTCCTGCTTGTATTCAAAGGTGAAGTAGGTGCTGCCGTTGGCGTCTTCCACAGCCGTGCAACGGGCCGTCTCGTCGACGTGTCCCTGTACAATATGCCCGTCCAGTCGGCCATTCATCAGCATGCTGCGTTCCACGTTCACCTTGTCGCCCACCTGCAATAATCCGAGGTTCGAGCGGTCAAGGGTCTCCTTCATGGCCGTAACGGTATAGGTGCCGTTTTCGATGCGTACTACTGTCAGGCATACTCCGTTATGGGCTACGCTCTGGTCAATGCCTAACTCGTCGACAAACGAGCAACGCAGTGTGAAGTCGATATTCTCTCTGTCTTTCTGGATGGCTACAATGGTAGCAAACTCCTCAATGATGCCGGAAAACATAATTGTCAATTTTCAATTATCAGTGATCAATAAAAGAAGGGGTCGCCCGATGATGTGATGAAAACTCCTTTGTTAAAAGATTAGAGCGCTCTCCGTCTTTGTAATCCACCGGCCTTTCGGCTTCTCACGGGGTGAGGTTGTGGCCCGCCATTGGCAAGAGAAGACATCTCAGTTTTCAGATGTAATTTGATGAGTATCCCGATCGAATCGGCACGACCCCTGTTTTTCTTCTGCAAAGATAAGAAAAAAAATTGAGAGTTGGTGCGTCAACCCTCAATTATTTCATATTCATCGGTCACTTCTTCTGTTTTTTCTTCATTTTCGTCCTCTTTTGCCGGTTTTTTGTCAGTTTCCGGTGCCTCCGCAGGTTGGGGAGCGTAGCGCTTGCGCAGCTTTTCCTGATACCACCAGAGACCAAAGATTGATGCTATTGCCAGCAGTACCATATATATCCATACTGCTGTGGACGAGAAGATGAAGAAAGGTGGTACAACGACGGTGATGGTACGCTGGTCATAGGCATCTGGCGATTCCAGCAGGAAAGCCTTGACCTTGAACCGATACGTCCCAGCAGGGATGTCCTGGTAAGATGCCATCCTGTCCTTGCCTGCATTAATCCAGTCCTTATCGTAGCCTTCTAACTTGTACTGGTAGTGTACGCGGTGTTGCAGCTGATAGTTCAGGGCTGCAAAGCGGAAGGCAAACTGGCTGCCGTTTGTCGGCAGGCTCACCTTTTTGCTTTCTGGCACGTAGTAGTCGTAGGTACTGTTCAAGCGCGGACTTTGAAGTTCATTGTCCAGATAGAAGTCGGTAATGTGTAGCTTGAGCAGCGAACCCGTGGAATTGGACAGCTTCTTGCGCTCGATAACGTAGAAACCGTTGAGAGTACCAAAAAGGATGTCACCCTTCTCGCCGATGACGGCTGATGACTCAGAGCACATCGTGTCATCGACACCGTCGAGTTGCGAGAAAGTGGTGAAAATCTTCTTCTTGACATCGAAGGAACACAGGATATGGTCCGTGGCAAACCAGACATTGCCCTTCTCGTCGAGTGCGATGCTACGGATTTCCTCCGAGGGCAGACCGTCCTCTATGCCGTAGTTGCGGAACTCCCATGCGCCGTCCTTGTCTTGGCGAACGGTGTGGCTGAGTCCGCCGCTATTCGTTCCTATCCATATCGTGCCGTCCTTGGCACAAAGCAGGTTGACGATGTCGTTCGACATCAGTCCGAGCTCCAGCTTTTCAGGCATCTTGAGGGGCTCGACGGAGAATTTGTTGTTGTGGAGCGACATCACGAGGATGCCGTCCGTGGTGCCTGCCCATACCTTGCCGTCCTTGGCCAGAGCCAGCGTCCTGACTTTCTGGTAGGCATTGGTGGGATAATGCTTCAACGTGTTCTGGGGAGTCAGTGCTATGTACTTGCCGTTTTTGTCCTTGTGCAGGATGTTGACACCTTTTCCGTAGATGGCCACCCAGATGTTGCCCTCGCGGTCCTCTACTGTCTGGTAGGCACTGTTAGAGCTGATGGACCATTTGTCGTTGTCATCGTGACAAATGTTCAGGACGGTATAGCCTCCGTTGGCATTCGGTGTGATCTTATAGATACCGTTGTCCTTGTCGCACACCCAATAGTTGCCCTTTGAGTCCATCGACATGCCGTATGGACGGCTGATGGGTTTGCCGTTCGAGTCGTGGGTGATGGCTCCTATGCGGATGTTGTTTTCATTGAAGATGAAGATGCTGCCTTTCTTGTTGGCGATGAATGTCCTGTGGCGCTTGGCATCGTGGCACATGGCGCGTACCTCGTTCTCCAATGGTGACTCGGCATTGGGTACCAGCGGTATGCGCACGATGGTGTTTTTCAGTACCTCCAGTTTTTCCAGTCCTCTTCGGTGCGTCGATTCCCAGATGACACCGTCGTTCATCTCTAAGCGGGCATTCACCGAGTTGGAGAGGTTCCATGGGTTGCTGGGGTCATTGTGGAAATACACTACCTCGTCGTTTTCACGGTTGTAGTAGCCGTAGCCACCATGGTTCATGCGAACCCATACGACGCCCAAGGCTTCGGCGAACTCGGCACCACGGCTGGTAAATTCCGGTGAGGGTACATTCTGATTGAAAAACTTCACATCACCCGTCTCAGTGTTCAGCCGATAAGCGCCATCACCCAGGTCTGAGAACCATAGCAGTCCGTGACTATCTACAAATAGTCCGGTAATCTCACGCCCGAAATCCTTGATGAGCGTAGGCTCCTGACCGTAGGCAAACTGCATGATTTTGCCCGACTTGGTGCCTACGAAGATATTGTAGCCATTGGTGGCCAGTCTGGTGATATGCTCGTCGGTGAAGTAGCCTTTACGCTCCAACGACAAGTTCGACATGTCAATACGATGGACACCCTCGTTAGTGCCTACCCACAGGTCGTCGTGGTAGCCTTCGACAACGCAGTTGACCGTCAGGTTGCCGGTCATAATCAGTTCTTGCTTGTAGCCGTTGCGGTCGAGGCGCAGCTTGTACAGTCCGATGTCACTGTAGGAAATCAGTACATCGCCGGTGCTGGTGACGTAAGGTTGGAAGAAGTAATCTACATTGTATTTGTCATGGCCGCTGACGCCCTCTAACGGGTCTTCAATGCGGTCGGTCTGGCGGTTGATGACAAAAACACGTCCGTCATACATCTTCAACCACACGTTCTGCCCTTGGTCCACGACCACATTGTCGACTCGGTTATGTAAGCCGCGGATACCGCTGGCTATGCCAGTCTTGTAGTTGTAGAAGTTATAGCCGTCGAAGCGCGAGATGCCGTTCCACGTCACCAGCCACAGGTATCCGTAGTCGTCGCTGCGCAGGGCTGCTATTGTGTTACTGGGCAGTCCGTTTTCGGTGGAGTAATGAGAAAGTGAAGCCTGCAATTGCTGGGCCCTCACGTTCTGTGGGAACGAGAGCACCAGCACTGCAAGCAATGTTAGAAGATTTGTTTTGTAGTTTGTTGTAGTCATTCTGATGTTAGTAGGCGAAGAGCGGGTACTCCTTCATCTTCTCGTTGACGCGCTGGCGTACGGAAGCGATGACCTGCTCATCCTCCGGGTTGTTGAGCACCTCCTCAATCCAGGCAGCAATCTGCACCATCAGGTCCTCCTTGGCACCACGTGTGGTGATGGCAGGTGTGCCGAGACGGATACCGCTGGTCTGGAAGGCTGAACGTGAGTCGAAGGGTACCATGTTCTTGTTCACGGTGATGTCGGCAGAAACTAGTGCGTTCTCGGCTACCTTACCGGTCAGGTCGGGATACTTGGAGCGCAGGTCAACCAGCATCGAGTGGTTGTCCGTGCCGCCGCTGACAATCTGGAAACCGCGCTTGACGAGCTCTTCAGCCAGCACCTTGGCATTCTTCTGCACCTGCTTGGCCCACTCCTTGAACTCAGGCTTCAGTGCCTCGCCGAAGGCCACGGCCTTGGCAGCAATGACGTGCTCCAGCGGACCGCCCTGCTGACCGGGGAATACGGCAGAGTTCAGCAACTGTGACATCTTCTTCACGACACCCTTCGGCGTAGTGTAGCCCCAAGGATTGTCGAAGTCCTTGCCCAGCAGGATGATGCCGCCACGCGGACCGCGCAGAGTCTTATGGGTGGTCGAAGTCACGATGTGAGCATATTTCACAGGGTTGTCCAGCAGTCCGGCAGCAATGAGTCCGGCGGGGTGAGCCATGTCAATCATCAGCAGGGCACCCACCTTGTCGGCAATCTCGCGCATGCGCTTGTAGTCCCATTCGCGGCTATAGGCAGAGCCGCCGCCGATAATCAGCTTGGGCTTGTTCTCAATAGCCAACTTCTCCATCTCGTCATAGTCCACACGGCCTGTCTCCTTGTTCAGGTTATAGCCGACGGGCTTATACAGAATACCTGAGGTGTTGACCAGCGAACCATGGCTCAGGTGACCGCCGTGATCCAGGTTCAGACCCATGAAAGTGTCACCCGGCTTCAGACATGTCAGCAGCACGGCAGCATTGGCCTGTGCGCCAGAGTGGGGCTGTACGTTGGCATACTCGGCACCAAACAGCTTGCATACGCGGTCGATGGCCAGTTGCTCCACTTTGTCTACCACCTGGCAACCACCATAGTAACGGTGTCCAGGATAGCCCTCGGCATATTTATTAGTAAGGTAGGAGCCCATGGCCTCCATTACCTGGTCGCTTACGAAGTTCTCACTGGCAATGAGCTCAATGCCCTTCAGCTGGCGCTGATGCTCCTGCTCAATTAACTCGAAAATCTGGTTGTCTCTTTCCATTGTTCTTTTAAGATACGTTTTTTGTTGGTGGATAATTGTAAAGATGGTGCAAAGTTACAAATAAAATATGGACTGAACAAGCGTTAAGGCAACATTTAGGAAACTTTTTTAATATTATTTAGGGCTGCAAGGTAATGTTATAAGAGAGGAATTGCGTACTTTTGCAGCCAAAATAAAGGTAAAACTGTAAAAAGTAAAGAATATGGCAGAAGCTATTGACATCCGTGAGTTGAATATTCGGATAGAACAACAGAGTGGATTCGTGACCAATCTTGTGACGGGCATGGATCGGGTTATCGTAGGACAAAAACATTTGGTGGACTCGCTGCTCATTGGTCTGCTGAGCGACGGCAACATCCTACTGGAGGGTGTGCCTGGACTTGCCAAGACGCTGGCTATCAAGACGCTGGCACAGCTGATTGACGCCACCTACAGCCGCATACAGTTTACCCCCGACTTGCTGCCTGCCGACGTGACGGGTACCATGATTTACTCGCAGAAAGACGAGAAGTTCCAGGTAAAACGCGGACCTGTGTTTGCCAACTTTGTGCTGGCTGACGAAATCAACCGTGCTCCGGCTAAAGTGCAGAGTGCCTTGCTGGAAGCCATGCAGGAGAAGCAGGTCACCATCGGTGCTGAGACCTTCAACCTGCCGAACCCGTTCTTGGTGATGGCTACACAGAACCCCATCGAGCAGGAAGGAACATATCCGCTGCCTGAGGCACAGGTAGACCGTTTCATGCTGAAAGTTGTCATCGGCTATCCCACCATCGACGAGGAGAAGAAGATTATCCGCGAGAATATCGGTGAGTCGCTGCCCACGGTGACGCCTGTCACCACAGCTGACGAGATTCTGAAGGCTCGTTCGGTCGTGCGCGAAGTGTATATCGACGAGAAGATTGAGCAGTATATTGCCGACATCGTGTTTGCCACCCGCTATCCCGACCGCTATGGCTTGAAGGATATGAAGGACATGATTTCCTTCGGCGGTTCGCCCCGTGCCTCCATCAATCTGGCCAAGGCTGCCCGTGCCTACGCTTTCATCAAGCGTCGCGGCTATGTGGTGCCTGAGGATGTGCGTGCCGTGGCCCACGACGTGCTGCGCCACCGCATTGGTCTGACTTACGAGGCTGAGGCATCGAACGTCACCAGCGAGGAGATTGTCTCTAAGATTATAAATAAGGTTGAAGTGCCCTAAAAAGGGAAAAGTGAATAGTGAATAGTGAAAAATTTGCTACCGCTATAGGTGATGGAGACATCTGAGATATTAAAGAAAGTACGGAAGATAGAGATCAAGGCTCGCGGTCTGAGCTCTAACGTCTTCGCGGGGCAATACCATTCTGCCTTCAAGGGTAGGGGTATGGCCTTCTCGGAGGTGCGCGAGTATCAGTACGGTGATGATGTGCGTGATATTGACTGGAACGTAACTGCCAGATTTCATAGGCCTTACGTGAAAGTGTTCGAGGAAGAGCGCGAGTTGACGGTGATGCTGCTCATTGACGTTAGCGGTTCGCTGGATTTTGGCACGCAACGCCAGATGAAGCGCGACATGGTGACGGAGATAGCTGCCACCATTGCCTTCTCAGCCATTCAGAACAACGATAAGATAGGTGTGGTGTTCTTCTCCGACCGTATCGAGAAGTACATTCCACCCAAGAAAGGCCGCAAGCACATCCTTTATATTATCCGTGAGATGTTGGACTTCCATCCCGAGTCGAAACGTACCGACGTGAAGCAGGCACTGGAGTTTCTGACCAGCGTGTCGAAGCGACGCTGTACGGCTTTCGTGCTCAGCGACTTCTACGACCGCCAGGACTTCTTGCAGCCACTGCAGATTGCCAACCGCAAACACGACGTGGTGGCGTTGCAGGTCTATGACCTCCGCGCCCGTGAGTTGCCGGACGTCGGTCTGATGCGCGTCGTGGATGCCGAGACGGGATTTGAACAGTACATTGACACCAGCAGCCGCCGACTGCGCCAGGCCCATGAGAAGTATTGGCGTCAGCGTCAGGAACAGCTGCGTGAGACGATGAACAAGAGCAATGTCGACTTGGTATCAATTGCCACCAACGAAGACTATGTGAAGGCACTGCTGATGCTGTTTAAACAACGAAGCTGATGAAACGATTATCAATATTTATACTCCTGACGGTTAGCGCTTTGCAGCTGATGGCACAAGCAAGCATACAAGCCAAGATTGACCCTATCGAAATGATGATAGGCGAGCAGGCTGTTGTCACGCTGACGGTGCAGGCCGAAGGAGATGTGAAGGTGGAATGGCCGGTGTTGCAGCCCCGCCAGATGGTGGTGCCAGGCGTAGAAGTCATACAGGCCCGTCGCGTTGACGACCGCACCATGCTGGTGACGCTGACCTCGTTTGACGGCAATCTCTACCACCTGCCGCCGTTCAAGGTGAAAGTCAACGGCAAGGAAGTGCAGTCTGCCGACCTCGCACTGAAGGTTGTCGAGGTGGAAGTGGACACCACGCAGATGAATAAGTTCTTCGGTCCTAAGGACGTTCAGGACAACCCCTTCCTGTGGAGCGAGTGGTCGCCTGCCTTCTGGCTGAGCGTGCTGATGCTGGTGCTGATGGCCCTCGGCTATTACCTCTATTTACGTCTGCGTGACAACAAACCCGTCATTGCCCACATCAAGATTGTACGCCGTATGCTGCCTCACCAGAAGGCCATGAAGGAGATTGAGCAGATCAAGGCTGACAAGATGGTGACGTCCGAGAATCAGAAGGAATACTACACGAAATTGACCGAGACATTGCGCAAGTACATCGAAGAACGCTACGGCTTCTCGGCCATGGAGATGACGAGTAGTGAGATCATTGACCGTCTGATGGCCGATAGCGACCAGCAGCGCTTGGATGAGTTGCGCCAGCTCTTCACCACTGCAGACCTCGTGAAGTTCGCTAAATATTCGACACAGATTAACGAGAATGATGCCAACCTCGTCAATGCCATTGACTTCATCAACCAGACGAAGATTGAGAATCAGCCTGTCGAGGAGGTGCAAAAACCGCAGCTCTCCGAAGCCGACCAGCGGTCACAGAAGGAGCGCCGTGTGCTGAAAGGTGTCATCTGGACCGTCGTCCTTGTCAACGTAGCCCTGTTCTGCTACATTGTCTGGAGTGTCTGGCAGCTTCTGGTTTAAACAACAACGGAATAACGTAATAACGTAATATCGGAATAACGTGTTAACGTCATAACGACAAAAACGAAAAATGGAATTTGCCAATAAAGAATATCTGTTTCTGCTCCTGCTGCTGATACCCTATATCATCTGGTATCTGATGTATAGGAAGAAGAGCGAGCCGACGATGCGCATGAGCGATACCAACGCCTACCGCTATGCGCCCCGTTCGTGGAAGGTCACGCTCATGCCGCTGCAGCCCCTGCTGCGCATGGCTGTCTTCACGCTGGTGGTGCTAGTGCTGGCTCGTCCGCAGACGCAGAACTCATGGAAGAACAAGACGGTGGAGGGCATAGACATCATGCTGGCCATGGACGTGTCGACGTCGATGCTGGCCGAAGACCTGAAGCCCAACCGCATCGAGGCAGCCAAGCAGGTGGCGGCAGAATTTATCGCTGGTCGCCCCAACGACAACATCGGACTGACCATCTTTGCCGGTGAGGCTTTTACGCAGTGCCCGATGACCACTGACCATGCCTCGCTGCTGAGCCTGTTGCAGGGCGTACGAACGGACATTGCCGCCCGTGGACTGATAGAGGACGGTACGGCCATCGGTATGGGACTGGCTAATGCCGTGTCACGCCTGAAGGACTCGAAAGCCAAGAGCCGTGTCGTCATCCTGCTCACCGACGGTAGCAACAACCGTGGCGACCTGTCGCCCATGACGGCGGCGGAGATAGCCAAGAGCCTTGGCATCCGCGTCTATACCATCGGCGTGGGAACGAATAAAGTGGCACCTTACCCCATGCAGGTAGCTGGAGGCATACAGTATGTCAACATCCCCGTGGAGATTGACACCAAGACGCTGAGCGACATTGCCGCTGCCACAGAGGGTGACTTCTACCGTGCCACCAACAACCGTGAGTTGCAGAATATCTACCAGGAAATCGACAAGCTGGAGAAGTCGAAGCTGAACGTCAAGAAGTTCAGCAAGCGCTACGAGGCCTATCAGCCTTTTGCCCTTGCCGCCTTCATCCTGCTGCTGTTAGAAGTCCTGCTGAGAATTACTATCTTTAGGAAACTGCCTTAAAAGTTGAAACAATGTTCAGATTTGAAGACCCCATATATCTGTATCTGCTGGCAGTCATCCCCGTGCTGATGATTGTCCGTTTCCTGACTGTGCGCCAACAGAAGAAGCGCCTGCGCAAGTTCGGCGACAAGGAACTGGTGCAACAGCTGATGCCTAACGTGTCGCGCTTCCGCCCGATGGTCAAGTTCTACGTGCTGTTGACGGCTCTGGCCCTGCTCATCGTCATGCTGGCCCGCCCGCAGATGGGAACGAAGATCAGCCATGAGAAGCGTACGGGCATAGAGACGATTATCTGTATGGACATCAGTAACTCCATGCTGGCTGAGGATGTGGCTCCCAGTCGTCTGGACCGTGCAAAGATGATGGTGGAGAATCTGGTGGACCATTTCACCAACGACAAGATAGGTCTCATCGTCTTTGCCGGCGATGCTTTCGTGCAGCTACCCATCACTAGCGACTACGTCAGTGCCAAGATGTTCCTGTCGAACATCTCCCCCTCGATGATGGCGGTGCAGGGTACCGATATTGCCGCAGCCATCAACATGGCTTCGCACAGCTTCACGCAGCAGGAAGGTGTCGGCAAGGCCATCATCGTGATTACCGACGGCGAGGATCACGAGGGTGGGGCACTCGAAGCCGCCAAGGACGCAGAGAAGAGAGGCATGCGCACCTATGTGCTGGGCGTCGGTTCGCCCAATGGTGCTCCCATTCCTACGGGCAATGGCGACTATTTGAAGGACAACATGGGACAGACCGTGATGACGGGTCTCAACGAGGATATGTGCCGCCAGGTGGCCACTGCCGGCAATGGCGCCTATATCCATGTCGATAATAACAGCAACGCCCAGGAACAGCTAGACAACGAATTGGACAAACTGTCAAAGAAGGACATCACCTCTACCATCTACAGCGACTTTGACGAGCAGTTCCAGGCTGTGGGCATCATTGTGCTCCTGTTGCTG